>Ga0233437_1003261_pt1 | contig 21726 bp, 32 predicted proteins | sample SI_122_August201_FD_182714 | JGI IMG/M metagenome (GOLD analysis project Ga0233437, IMG submission 182714) | Seawater microbial communities from Saanich Inlet, British Columbia, Canada - SI_122_August2016_200_MG | ecosystem: Environmental > Aquatic > Marine > Inlet | place: Canada: British...
TTTTAAAAATCATCTTATCCAGACGTTGATGGTATGAATAAGTTTATACAAAGATTAAGAAACATGAGTTCTTATGATCAAATGCTAGATAAGATGATTTTTAAAACTGTGAGTAAGATTAAAAAAGATCCGCCAAGAGATAGTGGTCTAAAAGAAGATGGCATGTCTCTTGATGAGATACTATATAGAAATGATTTAAAGTTGACTAAGTGATTGACCTTTTAATATTGGTAGCATTGGCGGTTATTTTCGATATGATCAAAGATGGAATTAAAAACGTTATAGAAATATTGGAAGAAATAAGAGACAAATAAAAAATGAGTAATAAACAAGATTGGATGTATGAAAGGCTGGAGCGGTTAGTTAAGTTAGTTAAATCTACGGAGCCGGATCAGTTCGTTGATGATTATCTATTCACTCCACACGTTATAGATGCACACGATATGTGTAAGAATGTACTTGAAAATTATGAGATTATGGATAATACCGAAAAAGTTAACATAATGAAACAAGCTAATACGATATGGAAAACAAGACGAAAGATATGGAAGGGTGAATTTGATTTCGATTGGCAAGCTAATATGCACGCGGAGATAGTGGATCAAATAAAAGCAAAAGCTATTATACAGGCTATTAAACATTATAGACAAGAAACGGAAACTCATACAGGAACTACAGTAAGTTTAAGAGTGGCTAAAGATCACGTAGATAAAATAAGAGATAATTTAAAACAACAAGGAGTAATAAAATGACAAAAGAGGAATGGTTAGAAGAAGAAGTGTTTGTAGATATATATGGTAGAGAGCATAGTCTATCAGATGTACCAATGACTTTGATGACTAGAGAAACGGCTTTTGAAAAGCGTGGGTACGGTAAAAAGATGGTTAAGCAGCTTTGGAAAGAAATAAGGCGCGAAGAAAATGAAGCAAAAGGATTTTAAATTATGAAATCACGAATAGAAGTAATTAAAGAACTTGTTAAGAAGTATCCTAACAACTATCAATTAGGTAGTATTATAAGGCAGTATCTTATGGAAGATTATTGGAATCCTCTTACTAAGGTGGATCCTAATGGCGAGTGGTTAGAGAGGTTAAGTAAGATATGAAACAATTAATCAAAGATATATTAGAAGATGTTGCAAAGGGGCAACCTAACTTAGAATCAGAAGCGGCTAGGGAGATGATAGCAAATTTAATTGTTAGTGCTATTAAAGACAGGGGTGGACGGTTATTTTATGGAGAACCAACTACAGCTGATGAGCATAATAAAGAGTTTATTGGGACGAATGAATGAAAGCAAAAATTGATTGGTTTAATGTATTTGTGATATTAGTGGTTATGCCATTAATGACTTTTTTTAGTTGGTATGGGATTTATAAATTAGTAATGTGGATGATGTATGGCTAGAAACTGGTATGGTAACAAAAAAATAACTAAAGAAGATATGTATACCAAAAAAAGAGTATCTCACTCTGATGTGAGAAGTGAATATTGGAAAATGGTATTTTGGGTCTTAGGTGGATACTTATATCTTCATTTCGTAATGGGGGTGTGGGCATGGTATTGATTGAAACATTAGCTTTATTAGTTGTATGTATGTTGGTTGCCGCTGCGGTACATTGGTACTCGGAAAAATATTTTGGATAAAGTAAGGAATAAAAATGAATTTAGATGAGATGTTGAAATCTTCGGGAGTCCGATTGTCCCGACCAACGCGTAAAGAGATTTATGCAAATGGAGACCAAATGATTTCTGAGTTGGAATCAGAGTTGGTTCATCACGTGAAACGTAAATCAGAACGGGCGACAGGATTCCACAAGTTAGTGCTTTTTTGGATATATGTTCCGTTGTTGATATTTATGGTCTCATTCTTAATGTTGTTGGTGGCATTCGCAATATCGGCGATGTTTGTAAAGGATTGGTTCGTGGGGCTTTTTCATTCATTAGTAAAATAGGAGTAAATATGAATTTTAAATCATATAGTGTTTATTGGGAAATTTTTAAATTAATCTTATTTGGATTATTTGTTTTTGTTGGGGTTGGATTAGCTTTAAGTATTCCACTTTGCTTACTTTGGAATTGGTTAATGCCACATATATTTGGATTACCTCCAATAAATATTTTAGAAGCATTTGGTTTATCAGCGTTAATTACATTATTGGCGCCGAGACCACTTACTTTAGAGCATAAACAAAAAATAGACACATCTGATACTGAGGAAAAATTGGAAGAAGTTTTACAAGATATTACATCACAATTTAAAGCGTAACACTATTTATACTCAAAATGGGGAATGTAAATGCTAGATTTAGAATGGATGAAGGAAGCGCTTAAAGAAGCAATTGAAGAAGAAAATTGGGAATTAGTTAGAGAAGTAATAGCTTATTTAAGTGATGATGATGTGTTTCAGCAATACACGGAAGATGAGGATTGGTGGAGTGGCGCAGAAGATAAAGATTAAATTTACGGATATAACCTTAAAAATTATATTAAATTTACGGATATAACCTTAAAAATATGGGGCTGTAAAGGTTTCGACAGGTGTTATTTGACAATTGAGTGCAGCAGAGTTTGAGTAAACTCTTAAATAAAACTCAACTAACCTAATTGGCGATAATTCGCTAGACGGGTTGGTCATTGATTGGCATCTAGCTGAGTATGATTACTCGCCTATGGTTCCTGTCTCTAATGACGAACCGACTTACGCTTACGCTTACGCTTAAGTCTTTGGGTTGTCTAACACCCGAACATAAAATAAGTTAGACAAACTCACTTTAGCTAGATGGAAGTTAGTGATTAAAGAAACTGCCAGTTGGCAACTCTGGACAAAGTTGTTGGTGGTTTGTAGGTAACTTCTCAGAGGGTAGTAACCTAACTAAGCTGTGAATGACTCATTGAAAAAAACAGACTGGACGCGGGTTCGATTCCCGCCAGCTCCACAAAGGTAAAAAATGGCAAATAAAACAAAACTATTAGAAGCGGCTGAAAAAGCATTAGAAGCTGCTAAGCAAGGTAGAAAAACTGCTAATTCAAGTAGTGTTAGAGCATCGGCGTTTGCATATGGAACTAAAATTGCTCCAGCAGTAGCTAACTTAACAGAAGTAAATCTTCAATTAGGTAAAATGTTACTACCACCACCAGAAGGATTACCGCCAGTTGCACTAACAACTCCACCTTTTAAAGTTTCTATAGCTAGTGTTAATATTGCAATAGCCGCAGGTGGTGTAGTATCAGCAGCGATAGGTACTACAACAGCGGCTTCTGTAGCAGCATCAGGCGCTCCATTAGAGCCCGGCTTTTCAGTTGGTGTAGATAGTGTGGTTACGTCACTTGATGCTCTAATTGAATCAATAGACAAATTATTAGTAAAAACACAAAAATAATTAAAAAAAAGACTTGACTTATATAGGTAAAATGTTGTATATTCCAGTATGAAGAAAAGGAAAAAAATGAAAGTTACACCAATTAATGAAAAGTTACAAGCCATACTCGATATGCAAAAAGATATTCCAGATGTGAATATTGCCACCATTGATGATAAGGAAATAGTTGGAGATAATTATTTAGATTATTTGATGGGTGACGAAACCATTTCTGAAAATTTAGGAGACATGGTAGAGTTTGAAGATTTTAGTAGCGAAAATTATATAGATTAAAAAATGAATCAATCAGGACACGCTATGAAAAAGAACACGGTTATATTTGACCTTGATGGTACTCTAGCTATTATAGATGCTCGGAGAGCTAAATCCTTAACCAATGATAAAATGGATTGGGATGTATTCTTCGACCCCGATAATATTAGTTTAGATAAACCAAATCTTCCAGTTATTAAGATGGCTCAGTTACTTGCTCAAGATGGATTTAGAATCGCTATCTTTTCAGGTAGGAACGATAGGTCGTTTTTCACTACTAAGGATTGGTTAACTCTTAACAAAGTTCCATTTGATTTGTTAGTTATGAGACCTGATAAGTTTAAGAAAGATTCTTGGCCGATTGCCGATGGTAATCCAGCTACTAAAGAAATGAGGTGGATGCCTGATGAAATCTTAAAGAAGGAGATGTTAGATACATTTATAAATATGGATGAAGTTTTTCTTGTGGTTGATGACAGAGATAAGGTTGTTAAGATGTGGAGAGATTTAGGATTAAATACTTTTCAAGTTGCGCCAGGAGACTTTTAAAAATGCGAGTGTCGTATAATGGTAATACCTCAGCCTTCCAAGCTGATGCTGTTGGTTCGATTCCAACCATTCGCTCAAAAATAAAATACACTTTAGGAGATTTCTAATGAATGAGTTTGAATCAAATGCCTGTAAGGTTTTGGGATTCATAATAGTCTTACTATTTATGATTTTATGGATATTACTTTAAAATGAATGAAGAAAGTCCTTGACTTGTACCAGGTTTTAGTGTTATATTTAGGTATGAAGAAAAGGAAAAAAACAATGAAAACAGAAATAATAATTGAAATAGAAAGTGTTGGTTGTTTTATCAATACAGAAGATGGTATGACTTACGCAGCACACGCTGATGGTGGTTTGGATGAAGTGAGTGGTATTCATATCCATGATCTTGAGTGTGATGAATGGTTTGAATCTTTGAGTGACGAAGATTTAGATGTTGTTGGAGAAATTTCAGAGTCTCTATTAACTGAAAAAGAAAGGTCTGATTTTAATGATGCTATGAATGGTGACTATACTGGGTTTGATTCTTTTTTAGAAAATAACTTAATAGCTTAGGGAGTAACAAATGAACTTAAACGAAACGATTTATGGTAATAGTTACTTACTCGGAAAGGATGTTTACATTGATGGTAAACATAGGATTGAAAATATTGCCTTTGATAAGTATTTAAAAGAGTTAAATTTCATAACTCATCCAGGTAATGTTCATAATCTTGCTGTGGTTTGGTACAATACTGATGATGGTATGCACAACGATACCCATATCTCTCAAATTTACGACCATGACACTGGTGAAGTTTATTGGGAAGAACCATCTGATAACGCGTGGTCATCTGATGATGATGAAATTACAAATGCCTTACTTATGTATGGTAATTTAGAACAACAAATAGGAACGGGGAGTTATTAAATGGGAAATATATATGATGCATTAATTGACTTTGGTTATGATGATACTGAAGATGATTTTGAAACTGAGATGGATCTGGATAGGGATACGCCAGACAATCCATTTTCAAATGATGTTGATATTGAAGAGTATGAAGATTGGGTTGAGTCTATGATTGGTGAACCAGAATACTTAGGAGAAAGGTAATGACTTTAAAAGAAATATTAAACACCTTACAAGAAATAGAAGGTCATTTAGATGACGCTTACTATTCTTTGCCAGAATGGGAAGGTGTTTCGGATGGCAAGTCTTATATAGATGGTGCACGAAATGACGTGTATAATCTTAAAGATGAAATCGAAAGAACTCTATTGGATAAAGTTATATCTGGAAAAGAACTAGAAGAAGTTATGAATACATCACCAACATTAGCTAAATTATTATAGAGTAAAATACTTTTGTATTTGAGAATATATGTATATATTTATTATTGCGGATGAAGAGTTATAAGAAACTCGCTTTGATTCCATCGAAGAGATGTAGGTGCGACTCCTACCATCCGCTCAACTTTTGGCCAGCTAGGCTATTTAACTATTGAAAATTAACAGGAAATAATATGGGATTCGATTCATTTTTCGATGAGCCAAAATTTAACTTCGATGCTGAACGCAAGAAGTTTATCGACAACTTAGACTATCTCAAGTCTATGTCCGTACAAGAACAAACATTATATAAGAAGTGGCAAGAATTTAATGCTGATGTCTATTCAATGACTCAGAAAGCATCTAAATTTAAAAGAATTAATAATTCACTTTGGTGTCCTACTGATATTGATAATAAAGAACAAACCATTAAAGAAATTGAAGCATTAGAACCTTACGTTGAAATGTTAGAACAGGGTGACGCTAAGGATAATGAGACTTGGACATTAGTTCGTAGATTGATTCATACCATGGAGTTTACCGCTAACCCTGGCAGAAATCTAAAGTTCTATGTTAAAGACAGACCAACAAATAAGATATTAGGAATTATCTGTATGGGTTCTGATGTAACTTCATTAGGAGCTAGAGATAAATTCATAGGTTGGACTAAGGATAATAAATTTAAAGATGGCAAACTTAAATATACTTCTATTGGAACTACAATTTGTTGCGCTCAACCATTAGGATATAATTTCTTAGGTGGTAAGTTAGTAGCTACTTTAGTTACATCGTCAGTAGTTAGAGATGCTTGGAAGAAAACGTATGGTCAGACTTTAGTTGGCGCTTCTACTACATCTCTTTATGGTATTCATTCTATGTACAATGGTATCCCACATTGGAAAACCTTAGGCGAATCAGTTGGTAGAGTAGCATTGAAGCCAGATAATTCAACTTATGAAGTTTGGGTTGATTGGTTAAAAGAAAACCGAGCAAGTGAATATAAAATAATGAATACACAAAAAGAAGGTGTAGCAGGACCGCCAACGGGAATTAAACAAAAAATTATTGGGATGATTTTTAAAGCAGTTGGAGTTAAATCATCTAATTATCAGCACGGATTTAAACGTGGTATCTTCTTTGCTGATATCTATGAGAATGGTAAAGAGTTTTTGCGTGGCGAGATAGAAGAAGCAGGTTTGAAAATGAAACCGAAGTATAATGATGATAGTGACTACATAATGAAGTGGTGGAAACCAAAAGCTATCAGAAGATATACTAAGTTATTTGATGAAGGTAGACTTAAACCAGAGAAGTTATTCTACGGCGATATCGTAGGTAAGACTTGGGAAGAAACTAAAGAACAATATCTTGGCGAAGTTGGAAGATAATTGCAGAAATATTTGTATTTGAAAAATTTATATACTATATATAATATGTATCACAAACGCTTTGACAGAAAGTTTAAGAAAATTCTTTGACGAGTAAGTAAGTAAAATTGGGATACGAAGTAAAACAACAAACGGTAGTTAATTGAGGCTACCATAGGAGTTCCAAATGGCTAAATTAGGCCAAACAACAGAAGCAATTCGAGATACGGCTTCCACTATAATGCAATCTCTTAGTGAATTAGATAACATAACCTTAAACTATAAAGAAAAACGCGAGTTACAAAAGTCACTGCAGCGTTTAGTCAAAAAGAATGGACTTCATTTACATACTATTCTCTCTGATGAAGGTGCGGTTAAGCAATTTATTTTAAATGTTTTCGATGGTGACACCAAGTCATCTGAAGATGGAGTGAAGGTTACAATCAAATTTTTGCGAGAACAGAGAAACGACTCTGGTCTTGACACACAACCTCGTTCATATCAACGTGAAAAAGTTGCGAGTTATGAATGGAAGTGTGAAATTATAAAGACTATCCTAATCGATAAAACCTATAAGATTCCAGCAATTCATATCAGAATTGTTCGTAATGAAAATGGTGATATTATCGGATATGAAGTTGCTGATGGTCAGCAAAGAGTTACCGCCGTATTTGACTTTATGGACAACCAGTTCACTTTACCCGTACAGAAAAAAGATCCATCTTTTCGTAGGTATTGTGGAATGAATTGGACTAAGTTACTTATGATATATCCAGATGCTTGTGAAGAAATTAAAAATTATGGAATAGCAACTACTTTCTATGATAACTTCACAGATGAAGATATCTCAACCCTATTCATTAAGATTCTTAACAACACAACCGACTTGAATGTTCAAGAAAAGAACAACGCAACTCGTAGTAGATTAGCTGATTTTGTCAGATACACTTCTCGTAATGGAAATGGTGAATGGGCAGACAAAGCTCATATGTTTCATGAGTTGTTTTCGAGAGATACTCTAAACAGAGGTACGCAAAAAGAAGAAACAGTTTGGAGTTACTTCAATAGTTTAGGTATCGGTCGTATGCAAGGTGACCAGTGGTTAGCTATGCTAGTGTATATGGTAGTTAATGATAACTGGAAAAATGGAGCAACTGCATTATCAGTATCCAAGTTTTATGAAGAAACTTCGGTATCAAGTGGTCATGAAATTGGTTGGAATTTCAAAGATAAGTTATCAACAAATTCAATGCCTAAAATAGAAAAAGAAGTTACAGATTTACTAAATATAGCTTTAAAATTTTCTGAATGGGTTTTGAAGTACAAAACTACCAAAACTAATAGCAAGGGTAAAGAAGTACGAAAAATTTCAAATGCAAAGGCTTACTTAAAACATAACTTTATGTTTTTTGTAATCTTATTTGCTAGAGATTATAAGGAAGCTATGAAATCTGGTGCTGTCGATTGGAATTTGTATTTTGAAAAAATAACTGATGTTTATGATAAGTGGAATGAACCATCAGTTTATGAGAAAGATGAAAATGGAAAATCTCGTTACCAATCGAATGGAACTACTATGTTAGGTGCTTTTAAAGCATTATGGGGTTCTTTTAATTCTAATGTGATTAGAACTGCTTTGGATATTATTTTATCTGAAATGGCTTTCGATCCAGATTGGGGATTTGTTGAAATTGATCGTAAAAACTTTACGAATAAACAAATCGAACAGAGATACAATGAGAATGGTGGGATAGATGACTACACAGGCAAACCCACTCCCTTAGAAGATCTAGTTGGTGACCATGATATACCTCGTGCTTGGGGTATAGACAAAGGCGGTGTTACTGAGTATAGTAATCTCAAAATTACTACTGCTTATCATAATGGTCAGAAATTGACTATGAATGGCGAGGCTTATATGGCGAAGTTACGTGAAGATAAGAAGGCTGCTTAATTGAACATATTTCAATTTAGCGATGTCGAGGACAACGACAAAGAATACAAATACAAAATACTTGTATATCCAAATATAACTTATTTAAAAGATTTGGAAAAAGATTCTTATGTTGTTGTCCTAGGCAACATCATTAAAGAACTGAATAAGATACGTGATGATTTCTTCTTTACAATTATATCTCCAGCTCATATCAATAGTTTAGAGTTTGAGAATACTGAACAATTGGTGATTCGTGAGTTTAATGGTAAAAAATATTATGATTCTTTTCGTAACTATCCTAATTCTATGAGAATGGATTTTCCTTTTAGAGAAGTTTTTGATGCTATTAAATGGAAAGAAAATGATTATGATATTATATATTCGCATCTACCAGAACATACGGGAAACTTAAAGTGCTTATTAGAAAATACTACTAATATATCTCCTTCTATAATAGGTGGTTATACTCATTGGACAGAGTTTAAAGAGGTATCAAACTATCACTATAATGTTGGCTTAGCTTATAATATAGTTGGTCTTTTAGAAATGATTAGTTGTGGTATAAACACCCAAGCTCAAAAAGATTTGGTATTGAAGAATGCTAAAGAGTATTTTAATGATGATGTTATAAAAAAATTAGATAATATTCTTGTACCACTTTATCTTGGCTGGGAAACGCCCGAATACGAAAAACAAACTACAGAAAAAAAGATTATTGTTTATAATCATAGACCACATACTTATAAGAACTACCCATGGTTTTTAGAACAGATGGATAAGTTGTGGGAAAAGAGAAAAGATTTTGAAGTATGGGTGCCGCTTGCAGAAAGTAGAGAAAGAGAATACATCACAAATGAGAAGTTTGATAGGGTAGGTTACTTCTCTAAGCTATCTTCTTGTCGTGTTGGTGTATGCTGTAGGCAAAAATATGATGGGTGGGCTGTATCCGCTACGGATGGTATGAGTGTAGGAGTTCCTTATTTATTTTCAGATGACGATAGCTATCATGAATTAGCTGGGGATTTAGGAATATATTATGCAAATGAAAAAGCTTTTATGCGTAAGTTAGAATCACTTTTAGATAATGATGATACTCATAGAACTTACTCTAACATGGCATTAAAAAGATTTGAAGGAAGTAAATGGGAAAAAGCTATTAATCATTTTAATGATATGTTTAATGTAGCAATAGATAATGCGCCTATGTTAAAAGAAGATACCGAGTCATATAATAAAATCGTAGATTTTATTCACAAAAAGAAATCGGTAACAAAAAAACAAATATTGGAACATCTTGGCTGGGGAGTTAGAATATCCTTTAGCGGCTATCGTAATAGACTCAGGACAAATCCAACAATCAAATTCACAAAAAATAGATATGAGGTTAAATAAATGAAACAACTTACAGAACAACAAATAGTAGATAATTGGAATAAGTTAATTAAACTTATAGAAGATACATTTGAAGGAGAACGTAAAGAGAAACTCTTAAAGATGTATAAGTACTTTGAAGATAGAATGTCAGTAGCACCAGCTAGTGGTAAAGCCGCTTATCATAATGCTATGGTAGGTGGTTATGTAGAGCACGTGTTGCACGTAACTGATTGCGCTATTCAAATTAAAAAGGTGTGGGAGTCTAATGGCGCTATGATTAACTTCACCGATGAGGAATTGATCTTCGCTGCTGTGCATCACGACTTAGGTAAGGTAGGTGACTTAAATCAAGATTATTATATCCCACAAGATTCCGAATGGCATCGTAAGAATAAAGGGGAAATATTCAAACACAATCCGAAACTTCAATACATGACCGTTACCGACCGAGCTATTTTTCTTTTAAATCACTTCGGTGTTTCTATGTCGGAATGGGAATATATCGGATTACGTTTAACTGATGGTTTGTATGAAGATGGTAATAAATCTTACTATATATCTTATAACCCTGATTGGAGTTTAAAAAGTAATATAGCATACATACTTCACCAAGCTGATATGATGGCGACACATATTGAATCGGATGAATGGGATCGTTTGGATGAAGAAGTAAGTAATAACTTTCAAAAAGCCGTTGTCACCGAAGAAAAAACACAACCATCACCGAAGTTGAGTGTGAAATCACAAGACCTTTTTGAAGAGTTGTTTGGAGATAAATAATGTTATTAGAAATAAGTCTCGCATTAATGATTATTTTGTTTGTAACTTCATGTTATGTAATATGGAACTTAAATGGAAAAGTCGAACTTATGGAAGGTTGGATAGCCAATTTTACAAATCGTATAATTGAAACAAATAAAACAATCCAAAAAATAGATTACAAAGGATATTTTGAGGACGATGATGAAGTGGGACAGATATTTAATCAACTTAAAGATACAGTAAACGAACTAACAAAATTCGAAGGAGAAGAATAGTAATGGCTACAGCAACAGTATCAGGATCAGCAACTAAGGGTAAGGTGCCAGCAGTACCTAAAAAGAAGAAAAAACCAAAGAATTATTATTTTCACCAAGGAACTGAAAAGGCTATAATTCGTTATAATAAAACAGATGATGCCAGATTAAAGAATATTATTTATAATGAACATATTGCATATCCATTTGATAAATTGGCTGAAAATATAATTCATACATTTAAATTTTATTACTTTGATATACCATCTGAACAAGTAAAGCACGAAGTTGTATCTTTTCTTGTCATGAACATTCATAAATTCAAAGAAGGTAAAGGTAAAGCTTTTTCTTACTTTAGTATTGTTGCGAAGAACTATTTAATCTTACATAATAATAGAAATTATAGTATGGGAAAGATACACTCTCAAATGGATGTGCTTGACTACAAACGTAATACGTTATCGGAAAGAGCTGCTTCGGAAAGGTCGGAAGGTGCTGCTATGTTTGTTGATGAATTGCAAAGATTTTGGGAAACTAATTTAACAATTATATTTACTAGACAAAAGGATATTCGTGTAGCAGATGCTGTTTTACATATATTTCGAATGAAAGCGGATATAGAAAATTTTAATAAAAAGGCTTTGTATATTCTCATTCGAGAGATGACAAGTTCTAATACTCAACATATTACTCGTATTATAAATGTGATGAAAAAATATAATGAACGGTTGAGATATGAATTCGGAAAATATGGTATGGTAGATGCTAGTGATTCTGGATCACTAATAAAATATAACTAAAAACTTCAGGGGAAGCATACACTTCCCCTGTTTTTTTTTTCGTAATTACTTACGGAATAAACCCACCAACACCAACAGAGCGACAAGCCCAGCAAATCCGGACTCACCGAATGTGTTTATGATTGATGTCAGGTTACCAATAACTTTGACGCCAAAGACACCGCTCCCAAAAATTACTTCAGAAATTGCGCCTATAGCAACAAAAGACATCATAAGATGAGCTAAGTCATCTATATAGCCTTTTACCATTGTTATTACTTCCTTCATGGTTATTCTCCCATTAGTTAATGAAAAGTAGGTATTTCTACCTAATAATAACTATTATATATATTTATTAAAAAGTAGAGTTATAGAATATTTATATACAACCACATTTATATCAAGGAGTTTAATTATGAGCATTGAATATGAAATATTTAAGGGCAAAACATTATCAGGTGTATTCAAGGATATCTATGATAACACCGAAAGAAATAAAGAACAATTAGAAGTTCTTATGAAAGAAGTTGTTGGATTTATTAAAGACGGTGACACTGCAGTTCAAATAATCCCAATGTTAAAAGAGTATTTAGAAATCAATGTAAAAAATGATGACCAATTAGTAAAAATGGCAGCTATCGTGCAACGTATTATAGCGGCTGAAAATAAAAGTGGATCTGATGACGGTTTAATTTTAAGTGACTCAGAGAAGGAACAGCTCTTAACGGCAGTAAATGAAGTTGCAGATGATGTTCAAAAATATTCAGATAAATTGGAAAGTGTAGATTATGGCACAGATAGCGATTAGACGACAATCATCACAAGATAGTGTTGATCAATCTATAACAGGAGTTCCCACATATTCTAAAATTATAGATATTATAGACAGTAGGCTGGGTAGCTCAGAGTTTTATGAAATCGTGCCAGCCAGAGTTTTGAAGGTTTATTCGGAAGAAGCGGATTTGCCGATAATAACTGTCAAAGATAAAAAGAATTTCAATTGGTCTCTTCTATACAGCATAGATGTAGAAGTAATTGAAGATGGTAGGGTAATTAATAATGTACAACCATTATCTATAAACTTCATACAATTGCCTGTTACTGATGAGGTAGTTAACTTAACGGCCCACGGAGGAACAATATATTATTCTGCCCCCGTCAATTCAGAAAACGATGTGACTGCAAACATCAAGGGATTAGAATCCAATGATAATAAAGTTTTTAGAAATAAAAATGCTCATAATAGAAAATCATATAGTTATCATGGTGATACTATTCTACAAGGTAAATTTGGTCAGCACATAACTTTTTCAGGGTTTCCTGACGATACTGGTCAATATGTAAGCCCATTGATATTGATAGGATCTAATCAATTTAATGATAAGAATCAATTAACATATAAAGATGGTGACAGACATATGCCACATATTCATAATGTTAATAGTTTTGGATCAGCTATAGAAATTTCGTCTGGAAATTATATGACCATGATTGAACCCGCCTTCACCGATTTCGAAAATTTACTCAAGCCTTTAAAGTTGGGTGGTGATCAAATAGTAGTAAATTCCGATAGGGTTATTATAAATGCAAAAAGGGATACAATACGGAATACTCAGAGTGGAGATATTCACTTCTTTGCTGGAAGAAATGTGAATATTGGAGCTACAGAGGAAATAAATTTAGAAATTACTCCGGGCGATAATCTCAGTAAAATTACACTTGCGGATGCAAATAGTGTGAATCCATTAGTTAAAGGAAATGAATTATTAGAGATGATGGAATCTTTAATTGCAAAAGTGGTAATATTTACAAAAGTTCTTACGGATGAGGGGGAGGAAGATGGTGAGGCAGTTTCTAAAAAAACTATGGGTGCGGCTGCAAAAACCTTGATCGCAGATTTACAAACATTAAAATCGAATTTTCTTACGCCAACGGATGTGAATAAGAAAGGTAAAATATTTAGTAATAAAATATATATAGGATAAATTATGGGAATGCTAGCAGATGTAGTAAGAAATTATATTAAAGAGGAAGTTAATAGTCGTATCGGTGATATTGATGTGGATGTTAATGAAAAGATTGAAATGTTAAATGCGGGCGGAGCAGAAGCTGATAAAGCTGAAGCTGAAATTGATGAAATACAAGGTAAGTTGGATGATCTAGAAAAATTACAAGAAGATATAGATGAAAAGGAAGCCCAATTGGAAGGAGTTCAAAAATCATTAGACACTGCGCAAAAAACTGCAGAGGCGACTGAAAAATCTTCAACGATCGGTGGGGCTTTAAATCCAGTGGCAGCCGCTCTTGCTGTTGTTCAAAAATATGTTATTGAAAAAGTAAAATCTGAAATTAAAGATTTAAGAGATGTTAAAACAATACTAAAGCCAACAGCAGAGAATATCGGAGATTATGCGAGAGACACTAAGAAGAAAATTAAAAGAACAATTGATGATAGAAAAGAAAGGCAGAGAATCCGCAAGGAAAAAATGAGAAAGTTATCTAATTAATATTTATATATAATAATAGGAGTTTATTATGTCACATACAAAAAAGCTTGTAACTTTAATTAGGGAATTAGTTCAGATTGAAGTAAAAAAAGAAGTTAATAAGATATTTATTAAGGAAGGAGTTAAAGCTGTAACTCAGAATAAGAATTATGTTCCAGAAGTACTAGCAAAGCCTGTTCCTAAAAAAACTAAATCCAAAGAAGTAAGTTATACTAAAGATCCAACTTTAAATAAGATACTTAATGAGACTGCTCAGACTCAAGAATTTGAAGAGTATCCAAGTATGGGTGAGTATGATACTTCTAATATGGCAGAACTTTTAGGATATGGTGGAACACCTTTTGGTGGTGGAGATGATGAAACAAAAAGAAAAGTGTCTGCCGCACAAACTGCTAAATCAGCTGGAATAGATCCCGCCAATCCTAAAGTAGAAAGTGTTATGAATGCTATGTCAAGGGATTATAGGGAAGTAATGAAAGCAATAGATAAGAAACAGGGTAGATAATGTCAACAATAGAAAAAGATTTAAATCCAGATACTTATATAGGAATATCTTTACCTGTTAAGTTTGGTAGGAACGGAGATTTTAATAGAACTAAAACCACTCTAAGGCAAACAGCATCTAATATTAAAAATTTACTTTTAACAAGAAGGGGTGAACGACTAGGCAATCCTACATTTGGATCAGAATTAAAGTCAGTATTATTTGAACCTATGGATGGCAACTTGGAAACTAAACTAGAGGAGTCAATAAGAGCATCATTGTCAGAATTTTTACCTTTTGTTAATTTATTGGATATTAAGTTTAGCAGATCTGAAAATACAATTTCTCCTAAAATTATATTTACAATGGATATAGATAATACTACAATAGAAGAAGTGAATTTAAGTCTTGATTTGTCGGAATAGGAGATTATAAATGCCAGCAACAACACCAAAAAAATCAGTAAAAGAAGTTAGATACTTAAATAAAGATTTTACATCTTTTAGAGATAATCTAATAGAATTTGCTAAAATATATTTCCCAACAGATTATAACGATTTTAATGAAGCATCGCCCGGTATGATGTTTATTGAAATGGCATCCTATGTAGGTGATGTACTTTCTTATTATGTAGATAATCAATTCAAAGAGAGTTTATTGGCCTTCGCTGAAGAAAAAAGAACTGTATACAATATGGCTCAAGCTTTGGGGTATAAACCAAAATTAGCATCACCCTCGATGGTAGATATTGATATTTTCCAAACAGCGCCTTCTATATCCAGCGGAACTGGATTAGATTATACAACTAAACCAGATTTAAGATATGGCTTAAATGTAAACGCGGGGATGGAATTACAAAGTGATACTGGAGTTAAATTTATTACTTTAGAAGATTGCAATTTTAAATATTCATCTTCTTACGATCCACTTACTGTAACTGTATATGAAACTAATAATAATGTTCCTGTAAGTTATCTGCTTAAAAAAACCATAAGAGCTAGTAGTGGGGATGTTTCTATTGATTACTTTACTTTTAATGCTGCTACGAAATATAATCGTGTAGCTTTAAGTAAAGAAAATGTGACCGAAATAATTTCTGTTACGGATAGCGATGGTAATAATTGGCACGAAGTTCCATTTTTGGCTCAAGATACTGTGTATGCGGAAGCGGAAAACACCACCGCAACAGATCCTGATTTGGCTGGTTATTCTGATCAAGCTCCATATTTACTTAAACTTTTAAAAACTGCTCGGAGATTTATAACTTATATTAGAGAAGATGGTAAAACAGAATTAAGATTTGGAGCTGGAACATCTGATAATCCAGATGAAGAGATAATTCCTAATCCTGATAGTGTTGGATCTTCTTTGCCTGGCTCCCCATCAAAATTGGGAACTGCGTTTGATCCTTCTAATTTTTTAAACACCAAAGCATATGGCCAAGCACCATCAAATACTCAATTAACTGTTACATATAGAGCTGGTGGTGGGGTAAATAATAATGTTAGGGCTGGGAGCTTAACCAGTGTTCAATCTTCAACAATTACATTGGATGAAACGGGACTTGGATCTACTTTAGTTGCACAAACTAAGAATTCGGTTGCTGTGACAAATCCAAAACCAGCTTCAGGTGGAAAAGATAAAGAAAGCATTATAGAAGTAAAAAATAATTCATTAGCTTATTTCCAAGCTCAACAGAGAGCAGTTACTAAAGCAGATTATATTACAAGAGTATATGCATTACCAGCTAAATACGGTAATATTGCTAAATGCTATATTGTACAAGATTCACAATTGGATGCTGGTACGGGCGCAGCTAATTCAGATAGCCGTATTATAAATCCATTAGCACTTAATTTATACACATTGGGATTTGATGCTAACAAAAACTTGACACAAATAAACCAAGCAGTAAAGGAAAATATTCAAACTTATCTAACACAATTCAGAATGGTAACGGATGCTGTAAATATAAAGGATGCTTTTGTGATCAATATTGCAGTTAAATTTAACATCTTAACGAAAGTTGGTTATAATGCTGATAATGTTGTACTTAGAGCTATACAAAAAGTAAAAGACTTTTTTGATATTGATAAATGGCAAATAGGTCAGCCAATTATTTTATCAGATTTAGCTTATCAGATATCATTGGTGGAAGGTGTTTCAGCAGTCGTTGCGCCAGAAGAAAATAATCCTAATGGTCAGCCTATATTAATAGGAAATAAAGCTATTGCTTCACAAGGATATTCGGGTAATATATATGATATTTCAGCCGCAACGGTGGACGGTGTCGTATATCCTTCAATGGATCCAAGTTGTTTTGAATTGAAATTTCCAACAACAGATATCGAGGGTCGGTCAGTTGGAAGCTCGACAGCAGGAGGTAACTAATGTATTATTTTATTTATCCCGAAGTGGACACGACATTATATCAATCAAGTGGAAGTATGAATACTGGTTTAGATGAAATATTAGAAATAAGAAAAGATATGTCTGCCGCTGGTTCAAATATTAAGGTTTCCCGTATATTAATGAAATTTGATTTAAGTGAAGTTTCAAGATCTATAGTTAGTGGGCAAATTGCATCGGATGCTAAATTTTATTTAAATATGTATGATGCGAAACCAACCGATTTATCATATAGCCAATCTTTATTTGCTTATCCCGTAAGTCAAAGTTGGGTTCCGGGAGAAGGTAAATTTCACGATAATCCTGTAACAGGCGAGGGGGCAAGTTGGTATTATAAAGATGGTTCGACAGCAAAAACAATGTGGGATTCAGCAATTACGTCATCGGGCGGGACTTGGTATACAGAAGTGTATGCTACACAGTCCTTTGCATGGGGAACAACGGATATGCGAATGAATGTCACTCCCATTGTGAATAAGTGGTTAGATGGAACTTATCCAAACGAAGGATTTATGTTAAAAAGAAGTGGTAGCGTAGGTAATTCGGATGTCAATACAGATGAGGCTAGTACAGATAGATTGGGTTCTTTTTCTTTTTTCTCGAGAGAAACGAATACTATATATCCACCCAAATTAGAAGTGGAATGGTATGATACGGTATGGAATACTGGATCACTTAGTGCATTATCATCAACAAATTTAGAAGATTTAGTATTTTATATGAAGGGGATGAGACCTGTATATAAAGAGAAATCAAAAGTAAAATTCAGAGTAGTCGGCAGAGAAAGATATCCAACTAAATCTTATTCTAATACTGCTTCAGAATACCTTACTGCAAAATACTTACCAAGTGGAAGTAAAGGAAGTATTGGTGGTGATGGAACTTATTATTCTGTTAAAGATGCTATAACTGAAGATATTATTGTTCCATTTGGAACTGGTTCTCTTGTAAGTTGTGACTCAACGGGAAATTATTTTAACCTTTGGATGAATGGATTACAGCCCGAAAGATTTTACGAATTTTCATTTAAAGTAGTTAGTGGCAGTAACACAACTGGAGAGACTGTACAGTATTTTGAAGATGGTTATACTTTTAAGATTGAGAGATAAAAATGCCATATACAAAAGAAGAACTTGAAAATAATGAGTATTATAAAAATCTCAGAGATGAAGATGAACAATTATACTTAACACAACGAGAATTGTATAAGACTGCATTTTTTGCAAATGGTGGTGTGGATGATGGGAGTCTTTTAGTACGAGATGAAGATGGAACTGTTTTATTATTTGAAAATCCTTGGACAGAAGAATTGTATAAGGATGAAACAACAACTCTTATACAACCATTAGATGTAGTACAATTTAAAATAAATGAAGATATTTTGGATGACATAATAGATAGGGACATAGTTGAAATATAATGGCAAGTAGTTTATCACAACAAGACATAGGTATTTTATCTTCTGGTAATTCCATTAGGATCGGCAATAAACCATATGAAAATGGTATATATGGTACTAATCCCAACAGAGATTTTATTTTCTTAGAAATTTCTGATACTAATGGTAATGCCATAGAACATAAAAATCTAAATTTTTCCAGCATTGTATTAAATGAAGATGGAAAAATTCAATTATCCCCACCCGAAAATATAGAAGAAGCTGGTATTACTGCAGGAACTTTTAATCTCACATATAGATTTTTAAGAAGATTGGCGGGAGATGATAAAGCTGTATTGGTTAGAACGAAGCCAGATGCTGCGGGGAAATTTTTAATATGGGATGATTATTTAAATATAGAAATTACAGATGATGGGATAGTTTATGAAAATGATATAATAAATAATACAAGAGGACAAGAACTACAACTTAAAAATTTAAAATATCAAATTGATGCTATATCCCCATCAAGAACTGAAGTTAGAATAAAAGCACAAGACTTTGATGGTTCTGATTATAAAGAAGATTTTTTCCATCTTGGGATTGATCACAGAAGAGATATAAATGATAATGTAACAATAGAATTTATACTAAATGCTGACGAAGATAATGACTTCAACGAATCCAATATGTTACAAATAACTCTTACTGATGGTGGATTTGTATTTTCACCAAAGATGGTTGGTGGAACTGTAACAATTCCAGATGTATATACAGTAGGCCGAACTACAACTTTTACAAGAACAGATAGGAATATAGTACCTAATCCGAGTGGAGAACAACTATCCTTAACGGATTTGGGTGAACCAATATTCCTAGGAGACAGCCACCCATGGGATTCAAATTTACACCAAAAAGCAATACAAGTAGAAGATTGGTCGACTGGCTGGTTACATTGGTATCCAAATAGTACGCTTTGGGGAGATAGCTACGCTTTAGGATATTTCGCGCATTGGGTTCAAGGGGAAGGTGTAGATGGTGGAGTTTGTATGAAATTTCCAGACTTAAATGCACCGTTCGCTCAACAATATATTGAGTGGCCAACCAATGCGCCACATAGATCTTTAATGATATGGTCGACAATTTATGAGCAATTACCATCTTTGGGTATAACGTTTAATGATAAAGCTATAGTAAGTTTTGATATCAAAAGTTCTATACTAAATAACTGGCCAATGGTTGTTTATCTTCGTTATCCATACGATGTGGATGCAGAAGAAGGATTTCTACCTGCGCCTCCACCGGAAGGATTTTATGATCCAGATGCACCAACGCCGGATGAGGTTATGCCAACATCTCCCCCCGATGGATATGTTGCTAATACAGTTGCTAATGCTATGGTTATAGAACAGAAACCACCAAATCTGACGGAAGATTTACTGATGCACTTTGGTACGAACAAATTTGGCGAACCTCTAACTTTCTTTGATGGGGCGGTCGGCGATACAACAGCTGGTTGGGGTGGCGCTGGAGCTTGGAAGATTGTCGCATATCATGATCCAAATACAGACATTGATGGCGGCGCGGTTGCTGGTTATGAATGGGCTCCTTCATTGGATACATTTGTGCTAGGAAATAGAGATGGAACTTTAAGTGAAGAGGAAGTGTGGATATGGGAAAATGGGCAGTGGATTATAAATTCTAATATACAGAATCCCAACTACCCTGAACCCCTAGTGGGTACAGTATTTCCAGATGATTGGGGCTCCAATGTAGTAAATGCTCACCCATATCAACATTCGGGAGTGGGAACACCGATATTTGCAAGAAATACTAGAAGGGGTGAGAATGATGGATGGCAAACGGGTTGTCAAGTAGGCCAGAGCAGATACATGCTATTTAAAGATGATTTAGTTTGGTCTAACGCGAAGGATCAAACAACTGATAATGATATGTGGTTCATGGATATAGAAACTTGGTCTGAAAGTAATTTATTTAGAAATATGGAAGTTGTTGGAGAAGATGGTATTACAAGGTCATTATATAATGATATTTTTGAAAATGGTTTTATTCAATCGGTTACAAGGCCCCAAAAAACAAACGCCTGCTCTGTAAGAACAGGTAATTATATGATATTTTATAACGATGGAAGAGGAAATGCTAATACTTCTAATAAATGGTTTCAGATGCAGATCGGTACGGGAACCAATTTTATCAAAGGATCTAGCACGACAACACAAGTAGATTTTTTAAAAGATTTAAGTGAAGTACTCAATGATGAAGTAAATGATAACAATTTAAAATTTGAAGTTACTTTTTGGAGAAAGGAGAATGATGATAGGTTTAGATATTATTGGGCGGTAGGAAACTTCAATGATGATGGTGTGTTACAAGGAGGTAGGGTTCATAGGTCTATCGATGGTAATGGGGATATTAGAAATGATACGTTTTCTGCTGATTCAACTTATCCAGGTAATATAACCGATGTATTTGATCACGTACCAGCTATGCCAGATGTGTGGTTTCCTAAAGACGCGACTAATAAAACCGACCATTTTAGATATGATGCAGTGATTGGTACTACAGTGTATCAAGAGAGCGCAACTAAAACTACTAATGAGGTATTTTATAAGGCTGGTGAGGTAGGACACGGCGGAGCAGATTTAATTTATGGTTCAAGAAATCCGGGGGCTACAAATTATAATCCAGATGCTATTTACGATGATGGATCTAGTACGTTTGAGTTTTCTGATGATCCAAGAAAATTAGGTACTTTAAGTCCAGGTGGCTTTTACGAATGGATGGGTCCAAATGACCAAAGCGATTTATATCATTGGCAATATATAGGTCAAATGCCCCCAAGATTTTTATATAAAGGTAGTCCCGCAAATACCGCAGTAGCTACAAATATAAATGAATGGGAACGTGTGGAATTGGAACTTTCAATTCCTGGGGATTGGAGGTATGATGGTTCTTATT
>Ga0233437_1003262_pt1 | contig 21723 bp, 15 predicted proteins | sample SI_122_August201_FD_182714 | JGI IMG/M metagenome (GOLD analysis project Ga0233437, IMG submission 182714) | Seawater microbial communities from Saanich Inlet, British Columbia, Canada - SI_122_August2016_200_MG | ecosystem: Environmental > Aquatic > Marine > Inlet | place: Canada: British...
ACAAATGGCCGTCAAACAGCAGGATTTCTTCGCTCAGCAGGATGCCCAGGGATGCACTCACGCCGCCAAAGACCAGCGTAACGATCCCGCGCTCCAGCTCTTGCAGCACCGTTCCCCACAAACCGGGGAGGTTCAGATCCAAAAGCAGGGCTGTAGCTGTGCCGGAGAGTGTCATCCCCAGCAGAAAGCGAAGGATGGAGCGTTGTTTTACGGGCATTTTGTCCAGTGTCCAATTAAATTAACTTAAAACAAAAAGCGCCCTGATCTGAGGGCGGGAAAATCTTGCTGCTAAATTAACTTGCCAGCAAGACGGAAATTCCCGTCAGATAGGACACTACGCAGGGAATTGTACACATTCATCCGCCTTTTTGTCAAGGAAGATGTGTGCAGAAAAAATGGGATTATTTTTGGGTAAACAGAGCAGTTTTCAATATTGGATTTACACGAGCATGCGATCTTCCATTAAACCTATTCGTTACATCTGACTCTTGTGCAGGAGCTGTCCGCTTGATTACCCCCTAAGGGGATGCTTCGCGACGGTATTGGTATTGGGGTTTTGCAAGCGAAGGCGGCTTCTTTCCGCCATTGCCGCATCCTGATGCTCGTGCATCAGGATAATCCGCTTGAACGCGGCGTAGGTATTGGGGGAGATGACTCTCCAACCTGCCAACTACCTGGTGGCTGGAGTTTTAATCCGCTTGGAAGCGGCATAGGTATTGGGGGGGTCTTTCTCATCAGATGAGCAACGCCTCTGCGGATGGTCAGGTTGACGCGTTCGATGAAAGCGGTTTGAATGAGGGGAGAAAAACCATGCAACTTCAAGAGAGCGTTCAGATCTTTGCGCGTACCCCACAGCATACGCATGATGGCAAATCCTGATTTGCGACTTTTGCGATGCTTGACTAACTGACCATAAAGCAAATCGTCAGAAACCTGCCAATGGTCGGTGCGGGCGCGTTTAGTACGAAACCAGTGACCGAAGTGAGCGGTAATGGCGTAGAAATAGCCACGCAGTCCATCAGTGGTGAAGGGATGGATGCAGTCAGACTTCAAACGCAGCTTGAGATCATGGGTGAGAGCCAAAGCATCAACAGTCTTACGATTGCCGAGGTGAAGAGAAGGTAGTATTTTGGTCACTGGGTCGATGGCCAACCACAACCACATCTTACCGGTACGGCGCACTCTGCAATACAACTCGTCCATTTGAACCAGGGCTAACAGTAAATCACGAAAGATGCGATTATGGAGCAGGGAACTATGCTTGCCCATTCGCTCAAGCCAGCGGGAAATGGTGGCTTCACAATGCACCGTGCAGCGCACGAGGACAGAGAGATCACACCCTTCCGCCAAGGACCATCGAAACTAAAACAATCTGATCTTCATCAGTCTTCAGTCGATAAAGGGGTGTGTAAGGCGGCTGGAGAAGCGCTTGTCGCACCACTGGCATTTCCAATACTGAATGTGATTATGGATACCACGTTTTCCATCGCCGACAATGGCGTGCAGGCGGTGATCTGTGACACCGAAGTAATCGCACAAAGGATTGGGGCAGGCGAAGCCCTGGGTGGTGAAATGTTTGGTGCGACCGCGTGTACTTTTCAACTGTGAGTAGGGGGTGACATCTGTTTTTGACTTGAAGACAGCCAAAGAGACGTCTGGCGGTTCTTACCATTTTTGACGATATTGGTGCTGTTGCAGCCTCGACATGTGTATATTTTTTCTTCTACTATCATACCGATAATTTACCACTACCATTTATCTTGAACCACTACCACAAACTGAAATACGCCCCATAAGAAAGGGTGCGGTTCAAATTTTTGGAAACGATCTCTTGTTCACAGAAAAGGCTGAGAATCTCGTTTTGAGAACAGAAGAGGCGCAGAAAATGGCATTCTTTGGTCAAGATTTAGCACCTTCTAACGGATTTCGGAAAACAAAGAGCTGTTTTCTCTCGCTTCAGTGCAGTTGAAGGCTTTTGCTCGAAGCGCCTTAAGGCCAATTTCGGCGATTTTTGTCCCCAAAATCCGCTATTTCAGCGTTTTTCAGGCTTCAATACACTTCTCCCAAAAATTTGAACCGCACCCCATAAGAAAACAGCTATTGACATCAAAAATACAATGTGCGATAATTTCATATACGGAACACACATTTCGTATATGAAAACCTTAATATCAGTAGATAAGAGGATGTTATTTTACAAATGGGTAAAAAGAGCGCAGTAACAATTGTTCCAGCGGTTGAAAGAGCTTTGAATGTCTTGGAGTATTTGGCTCGACAGAATTCCTCGGTTACGTTAAAAAATATATCTACATATTTAGAAATTCCATCTGTTACAACTTATCGTCTTGTCAGGTTTCTAAGCAGTCGGGGATATATTAGAGAAGATTCTCAAACAGAAGGGGAATATCGCTTGGGTTTTAAGATACTAGATTTGGCTTACCTTCTTTCCAAACAACAAGATTTAAATGCTGCGGCTAAACCTGTGATGAAAGAACTGTCCGAGAAAACTGGTCAGACCACACAATTGGGTATTCTGCGGGGTTATGGAGTCATCTATATCGAGCAAGTATTACCCATGAAGCCGGTAAATATCGTTGCTGGTCTCAGGACACTTATGCCGGTTAATGTCAGTGCTTCAGGGAAAGTTCTTGTTGCATTCTTACCAAACGAGGAACAGGATGCCTTTCTTCAAAACGCTGAATTGCCGCCGCAAACATTACAGAGCATTACAGATATTAGAATGTTTAAACAGGAACTTATCAAAGTAAAAGAAAATGGGTATGCAATGGATAACGAAGAATACGCGCGGGGAATTGCATGCCTTGCTGCTCCAATTATGGATCATAGCGGAAATGTAAAAGCAGCCATTGGAATTACAGGGCATATCACCGCCTACACTGATAAGGGCAATTTTCTGCGGTTATCACAAGATGTTGTATCTGCGGCTGTTAAGATATCAGAAAGTATTGGTTACAACTCGACCAATAAAGAATAATCTGAGATCACTTGTACGCTGAAATAGATTATTCCACTCAGAAATAGGTAATCAGTGTGGTTGAGAGTACAAGGAAAGGAGAGTTCCAATGAGAAAAATTAGTAACAGATAGCGGAGATATACAAGCAGACTTGGCGGTCACAAGTATCTCCCTTATCCCACATAGCCTTAAGGCTGTTTTTAATCCATAAATCGTTGAATAGAATTTCTAAGGAGAATCCTAAGATGAAAAGATATAAACTATTTACCTATTTCATCAGTACCCTGGTGTTACTCTCAGTTGTGTTGGCCGGCTGTACACCAGCCGAATCGCCAACAGCCGAATCGGGCGAGGCACCTCAGTCTAGTGAAGTTGAGCCAGCAGTCGAGACTTATACCGTTGGTGTCATTGTGCCCACTTTGGATGCTCAATTCTGGAATCGGTATGTTGAGTTCATTCAGCAAGGAGCGGATGAACTGGGCGTTGAATTGGTTATCTTGAATGCAGATAATAACGCCGACCAAATGGCCAAGTTTATCGAAGACCTTGTTGCTCGGGATGTAGATGGCATCATCCAGGTGCCATACTGGGCAACCGGAGTCAAGACCTTGTCCGATGCTGGCGATATTCCAGTAATTATGGCTGATGTGTATCTGAATGACATCAATCCCCAAGATGCGGACTACCCCAACTATCTGGCATTCATTGGACCAAGCGACGAAGCAGCAGGCTACCAAATGGCCATAACACTCTTTGCTGCTATGGAGCCGAATGAAGATGGCAAAAAGGTTATTGGTGTGGTTGATGGTACACCTGGTACGTCGGTAGCCATTGATCGCCACGCCGGTCTAGAACGAGCGCTTGCTGAGCACCCTGAGGTAGAAGTGGCCGGCATGGTCACGGGCAACTTCGTGCGCGATGAGTCTCAAGCTGCTTTTGAATCGCTGTATCAAGGTAACCCTGACATCAAAGGTGTTTGGTGTGCCAACGGCGGCACAGCTACGGGCGTCATGACGGCCATCAAAGGTGCAGACAAGGTTCCCGGTGAAGATATTCTAGTTGTAGCCATGGACCTGAACCCTGAGAATGTCGATGCTATTAAAGCAGGCGAGTTGCTCTTTGATATCGGCGGGCACTGGTTGCAAGGCGGCTTTGCCCTGGTGATGATGTATGACTACTTGAATGGATTTGACATCCCTGCGGACCAAGCCAATGTTAAGCTTGATTTGTTACCTCTGACTGCGGACCTCATTCCTCAGTTCGAGAGTGACTTCCCCAATGGTGTTCCGGTTTATGATTTCAAGGAACACTCCCGAGTTTATACTCCCGATGCACCCGCTGCTACTTTTGAACTGCAATATAGTAAAGAACCTGTTGAAACTCAGTCTAGTGAAGTTGAGCCAGCAGTCGAGACTTATACCGTTGGCGTCATTGTGCCCACTTTGGATGCTCAATTCTGGAATCGGTATGTTGAGTTCATTCAGCAAGGAGCGGATGAACTGGGCGTTGAATTGGTTATCTTGAATGCAGATAATAACGCCGACCAAATGGCCAAGTTTATCGAAGACCTTGTTGCTCGGGATGTAGATGGCATCATCCAGGTGCCATACTGGGCAACCGGAGTCAAGACCTTGTCCGATGCTGGCGATATTCCAGTAATTATGGCTGATGTGTATCTGAATGACATCAATCCCCAAGATGCGGACTACCCCAACTATCTGGCATTCATTGGACCAAGCGACGAAGCAGCAGGCTACCAAATGGCCATAACACTCTTTGCTGCTATGGAGCCGAATGAAGATGGCAAAAAGGTTATTGGTGTGGTTGATGGTACACCTGGTACGTCGGTAGCCATTGATCGCCACGCCGGTCTAGAACGAGCGCTTGCTGAGCACCCTGAGGTAGAAGTGGCCGGCATGGTCACGGGCAACTTCGTGCGCGATGAGTCTCAAGCTGCTTTTGAATCGCTGTATCAAGGTAACCCTGACATCAAAGGTGTTTGGTGTGCCAACGGCGGCACAGCTACGGGCGTCATGACGGCCATCAAAGGTGCAGACAAGGTTCCCGGTGAAGATATTCTAGTTGTAGCCATGGACCTGAACCCTGAGAATGTCGATGCTATTAAAGCAGGCGAGTTGCTCTTTGATATCGGCGGGCACTGGTTGCAAGGCGGCTTTGCCCTGGTGATGATGTATGACTACTTGAATGGATTTGACATCCCTGCGGACCAAGCCAATGTTAAGCTTGATTTGTTACCTCTGACTGCGGACCTCATTCCTCAGTTCGAGAGTGACTTCCCCAATGGTGTTCCGGTTTATGATTTCAAGGAACACTCCCGAGTTTATACTCCCGATGCACCCGCTGCTACTTTTGAACTGCAATATAGCGAGTAACGTGTATCGCCAGAAAAACGTGGTGAATTGATAGCGGATTTTATAGCAGGGAGGGATAATTTACCTCCCTGCTATAATCCAAAGTAATCAATGGAGGTCTCCATTGCAACTCATAGCTCAAAACATCAGCAAATCCTTTGGCGCCACGAGTTCCCTGGTGGATGTGTCTATCATCCTCGAGACTGGGCAAGTCCGTGCCTTAGTTGGTGAGAATGGCGCGGGGAAATCCACCCTTTTCAAGGTGTGTGCTGGGGCTATCCAAAGTGATTCGGGCAGCATGACACTCAACGGGAAGCCGTATGATCCGCAGGATATGCGGGCGGCTCAACTTGCCGGGGTAGCTTTGGTGTTTCAAGAAGTGACAATTAACCCATCATTAGATATTGCAGAAAATATCTATATTGATCGATTACGCGATTTCGTTGGCCCGTCGGGAATATCAAACTGGAAATCTTTACGTAAGGCTGCCCAAATAATTTTGGATGATATGGGCGCAAATTTTTCAGTTGACCAAGATATTAACAAACTAAATCTAGGTCAGTGGAAAGTAGTAGAGATTGCTCGGGCGCTCTCGTATAATCCCAAAATTCTTTTGCTAGATGAATCTACTGCCTTTTTAAACTCCCAAGAAAAAAATGCCTTATTTTCTGTCATTAATAACCTAAAAAAGCAAGGAATTGCAATCGGTTTTGTGTCGCATCACCTTGATGAAATCGATGAGATTGCGGATACGATCACTGTTTTGAAGGATGGCGAGTGGGTGGGTGACTACGCTAGCGGCGCGCTAAGCACTGAAGCGATCGAGGCTTTGATGGTTGGACGCGAAATTGGACGCAATATTTATCCAGAAACCAGAGCATTTATAAATTCAAATGGCAACATCCTAGAGATCAAGAAATTAACAGTTTCTGGCCAACTGGATGGAATTGATTTGGAACTATATGCAGGCGAGATATTAGGAATTGGTGGTTTGAAGGGATCTGGAGGAGAAGCTATTTTGGGGGCGATCATTGGGGATATTCCATTTACTCGGGGCGAGATGTTGTATGAGAACAAGCCGTATCATCCCCGACAGCCATATGATGCGTGGGATGTAGGAATCGCCTACTTGCCTGGTGATCGAACTGGTGAGGGGTTGATCCTAGATTACACCGTATCAGATAATCTTTCAATGGCATCAATTCCACGAAAAGGAATTTTCCTTGATAAACCTGCTGTAATGCGACTTAGCGATAAGTATATATCGATACTTAACATAAAAGCAGAGAGTTCTAATACCCCTTGTAATTCATTAAGTGGTGGCAACCTACAAAAGGTAGCCTTGGGAAAGTGTATGGCTCCCCGGCCTAAAATCCTATTACTCAATAACCCCACTCGAGGGATTGATGTGGGTGCCAGAATGGAAATTTATCAAATCATCCGCAAGTTGGCAAATGATGGAGTTTCTATTATTTTTTTGACTGAGGATTTATTGGAATTGATTGGCCTGAGCGACCGAATCATCATAACTCGAATGGGGAAAATTAGTAAAGCCTTTAAACACGAAGAATTTCCCTCCGAGGAAGAAATTATTCGTCATATGATTTGATAGAAAAGAATAGCCATTAGTGCATATGGGCAAAAGTTATTTCTTTATAGAAAGGATCCGATTCATGGAACAACAAGTACTGGGCAAATCTAAGCAAGGGAGATCTAAGATTTCGATCAGGGAGTATTTTCCGATCATTCTATTGTTAGTATTGATTCTTGGTGCTTCTATTTTGTCACCCCGTTTCTTTTCCTTTACTAATGGCATGGTCATTTTGCAGCAAGCTGTTGTACTGTTGGTAGCAGCGCTAGGCATGACCTTTGTTATCATTGGCGGATCGATTGATTTGTCAGTTGGGTCAATTGTCGCTTTGGCCGCATTGGCTGCAGCAGCAACTTCCAAGTCAATGGGGATTGCTGCCATTATTCCTGCAATGGCAGTAGGTTTGATTGCAGGGTGGTTAAATGGTATTATTTTTGCTAAGGGAAAAGTTCCTTCTTTTATCGTTACTTTGGGCACTATGGTGGCCTATCGTGGACTTGTCCTGCTTTGGACGAGAGGCGCACCGGTAGAAATTACAAATAGAATATTTCTCACGGTTTTCTCTGGTCGGACTTTGGGGGTGCCCCATTCTGCTTTCTTTGGACTTGTAATGATCCTTTTAGCTTACGTGATCTTTAACCACACTGTTTTTGGACGTGAAGTACGGGCAATTGGTGGTGGCGAGCGTGTGTCTATTCTTACAGGCCTCAAAGTGGATCGGGTTAAAATTCTAATGTTTACTTTTTTGGGATTTTTATGCGGAATCGCCGGTCTCTTACAGAGCGCACGAGTTTTCGCAGCGACAGCTCAACTTGGAGAGGGTCTGGAACTCGATGTGATCGCTGCCGTTGTAGTGGGGGGAACGCCACTTACGGGAGGTATCGGTAATATTCAGGGCACTATTCTTGGCGCTTTCATTATAACAATCCTGAGCAATGCTATGAATATGGTTGGTGTTGATCCTTACATCCAAGGTATTGTAAAAGGAGGCGTGTTGATTGGTGCAGTTTTTATGACGATTGACCGTTCTAAAATTGGAATTATAAAATAAAAACAGGAGATACCGTATCAGACTTGGCGGTCACCGGTATCTCCCTAAGCCCACATAACTTTCAGACTGGATTTGATACATTATATTTCATACCCTAGTCTTAGTAACTATGCTTCCCTAATATTAACATATGAATAAAGATTGTCATAGTTAAATAACAAGAAGTCAGCAGTGAAGAATACTTTTCGCCTGAGTGAAGGCAATATTAGCTGAATTTTTGCGAAAAAAATTATTAAAAAGTTGGAAAACCGCGTTTTTGCAAGAGAAGATATAAAATGTTGGTGGTATTCTTTACCGCTTACAAGAAGTGAGGATTGGTATGAATATCGCGATTGGCGCTGATGAAGCCGCTTTTGAACTGAAGGAAAAGATAATAACCCATTTGAGCAACATGGGGCATGAAGTAAAGGATTATGGTGTTTATGACGCCAACCCAATTCTTTATCCAGACATAGCATTACGAGTGGCAACAGCTGTAGTTTCTGGAAAATACGAGCGCGGCATCATTTTATGTGGAACAGGTATTGGAATGGCTATCACTGCCAACAAAGTACCTGGTATTCGTGCGGCTGTTTGTCATGATCCATATTCGGCCGAGCGTTCTCGTAAAAGCAACAATTGTCAGATAATGACCATGGGGTCGCGGGTGGTTGGAGAAGAACTGGCCAAAATGATAGTGAACATCTGGCTTAATTCAGAATTTCAAGGAGGCGGCTCAACTTCAAAGGTAGCTCGCATGGAAGAAATCGATCAACAATTCCGGATTGAAGGGAAATTAAGAGATTGAAAGGAGTACCTGTGCAACGCATATATAATGATCCGTCTTTAGTTGTCGAAGATATGTTGAGAGGTTTTATCAAAAGCCATCGGGATTTGGTTAAACCTACGGACAATCCACGTGTGCTCATATATAAAGATGCGCCAGTTTCAGGAAAAGTTGGTATTGTTACAGGAGGGGGATCTGGTCATAAACCGGCATTTATTGGCTATATTGGCCAAAATATGGTGGATGCGGTAGCCGTAGGAGAAATTTTCACATCTCCCTCAGCCAAGGCTTTTTATGATGCCTTTAAAGCAGCAGATAGTGGTCAAGGAGTGGCCTGTTTATATGGAAACTATGCTGGCGATAATATGAATGTCAAAATTGCGAAGAAAATGGCAGAAAAGGATGGCATTCAAGTGAAGACTGTTGTCGCCAATGATGATATTCCTTCAGCACCCAAAACAGAGCGAGAGAAGCGTCGTGGGGTGGCAGGTGAGGTATTAATGTGGAAAGTTGGAGGAGCCAAAGCGGCCACAGGTGCCTCGCTCGATGAAGTGATCGGCGCATCACAAAAAGCGATTGATAACACGCGTAGTGTAGGTGTTGGACTGACTCCCTGCACCATTCCAGCTGTTGGTAAGCCAAATTTCGCTATCGATCCAGGTATGATGGAAATAGGTATTGGACATCATGGTGAGCCAGGGGTAGCCGTGACAGAACTTAAATCTGCCGATGAGATTGCTCAAGAAATGGTGGATATTGTTCTACCAGATCTGCCCTTTCAAAAGAATGATGAGGTGGTTGTGCTAGTTTCCGGTTTGGGTGCTACGCCAATCATGGAGTTGTATATATATTACAGCAAGGTTTTTGACCTACTTGAAAAGCAAGGTATCATTATCTACCGATCTTACGTGGGAAATTATTTCACATCACTGGAAATGATGGGTGTTACACTCACCGTCATGAAGCTAGATAGCGAATTAAAAGAGCTGATCGATTTGGAGGCAAACTGTGTGGGTCTCAAACAGTTTGCGGAGTAACACTATGAATTCTTTTCAGACCACTAAAGGCAAGAAGATTGTGTTGGATTTAGTCAACATGATCCAAACCAACGCAAGCTATTTAAGCGAGATTGATGGAGCGATCGGCGACGGTGATCACGGTGTCAATATGAGCAAAGGATTCACGCTTGCGAAGAAATCCTTGGCTGCAAATGATGTAGATTTATATACAAGCCTTTATATCTTGGGTGACACGCTTTTTACCGAAATTGGGGGAGCAATGGGACCATTGTATGGGACATTTTTTATGGAGATGGCTGAAGTTTGCAAATATAAAGCAGATATCGATCGTCAGGTGTTTGGACAGATGCTCCGCACAGCCTTCACCGGAGTGCAAGATATAGGCGGTGCGAAACTGGGCGATAAATCAATAATCGATACGTTAGCTCCAGCTACGGCTGCGTATGAAGAGGCCGTGGCAAATGGAAAAATGTTTTCTGAAGCACTGCAAGATATGGTGCAGGCGGCAGAACGTGGGAAAGAATCCACCCGAAACATGATTGCCAAGATTGGAAGAGCCAGCCGATTAGGAGAACGCTCGCGAGGAGTTCTGGATGCAGGTGCGACATCATGTTGGCTAATTTTGACATCTATTGCTAATTCAATAGATGATTTAATTTCTTAATTCACTTTATTACTATAAGGAGAAAACATATGAATGCCATACCTAAAATCGGTATTTTAGGATTTTCGGATGGAGAACCTGAAGTTCACGAACAATTAAAAGGGTTTGTTCAGAATCAGGTAGATGCATTGGTCATTGCTCTTAAGGCAACTGGGAAGGTAGAAGTTGTGGTGAGTGATACTCTGGTGAGTTCCGTTGTCACCGCAAAAGAAGAAGCGATGAGGATGATTAGTAAGGGAGTGGACGCAACGATATTTTCATATGGCGTGTTCAGTTTCCCAAACTTTTCGGCTATCGCTGCTCGGAACGGTAAAGGTCCGTTCATGCTTGTTGCTCCGTTGAATCCTGAATGGCCAGGAATGGTTGCTATGTTGGCCGCAGGTGGTGCGCTGCATCACCTGGGGATTGACCACTTCCGCGCCGCCGGTGATGTAAGCGACCCAAAGATGATGGATAAAATCCTGCGTTTTTGCCGCACAGCTCATGTTGTTAGTAGTTTGAACGGTCAAGTATATGGCATGATTGGGGGCCGGAGCTTGGGTATGTATTCCGCCACAGTCAGCATGCAAGATTGGCAAAAGAAGTTTGGTGTAGATATAGAGCACATTGATCAGTTGGAAATAGTGCGTATTGCGGAGACAATCCCCGATGAGCAAGTCGAAAAAGCTTTTGATTGGTTAACCGAGAACGTCGGTGCTATCAATTATGATGATCGCCAGCTGACCCCAGCCAAGCTTCGAACACAGATACGCCATTATGAAGCCACTCGCCAGATTATCGAAAAGAACCAACTTGATTTTGTGGGTGTAAAGTGTCATTACGAAATGAGCCGCCACTACTGCACTCAGTGTCTGGGCGCAGCCTTTTTCAACGACCCCTATGATTGGAATGGAGCCAAAGAACCAACCATCTTCGCCTGTGAGGCTGACGGCGACGCTGCCTTGACCATGCAGATCCTCCATCTGCTTACAAATGATCCGGTTGTTTTTATGGATGTACGTCACTGGGATCCTGATTATCAAGTAATGGTCTTCTGCAATTGCGGTTCGCAATCTACATGGTATGCTGAGTGTTCTAGTGATCCAAAAGTTAACCTTAAGAAGGTCAGCATGAACCCAGCGCTAGATATTTATTCTGGCGGTGGCGCACACGTCAATTTGATGAGCAAGGCGGGCCAAGCAACAATTGCCCGCCTGAACCGAACCGAGGGTAAGTACCGTATGACCATTATACCGGCCGAATTTGTCGAACTGCCAGCCGAGAAAATGAAAGAAACTACACCCGAATGGCCACATGTGTTCGCCAAACTGCCATTCGACCACGAGATATTCCTTGAGAAATTCGATGCTAACCACTGCCACGCTGTGTACGGCGATCATATTGAAGAACTGAAAATAATTTGCCGGATGCTGGATATAGAAATAGAGATGTTTGGATAATCAGCCAATATTTGATAATAGTTTATCGCTATTTGTTAGGTTTATGATTTACTTCTGGATAATATAATATTTGATTATCAGATTTATTAATAAGCCCTCTCTCACGTGGGATAGAGGGAGCAGGAGCAATGAGATGCAAGAAACTTATATCTCCTACCTGGCAAAGTATTTTCCATCTTGATTGTTAAGGAGAATGATATGGACAAAAAATTCAAGGGTCAAATTGCTGTAATTACCGGGGCAAGCCGTGGGATTGGTCGTGAAGTTTCTTTGGCACTGGCCAAAGAAGGTGCGATTATCGTTGCTAATGCCCGGCGCGAGGAGCCCCTGCAAGAACTCGTTAGGGATGTGAAAGAATATGGTGGGAAAATTCTATCGGTGAGAGGCGATGCCACCAATGAGAAAGACGTCGACCTTCTTATGCAAACAGTGAAAAAAGATTTCGGGCGTTGTGACATTCTGATCAACAACGTGGGTGTTGGCAAATACGGTCCAGTGAGAGACTTTTCAATCACTGATTATGATTGGATTATGAACACTAACATGCGCTCCACTTTTCTGGTCACCCGGGCTTTTTTACCAGCCATGTTGGAATGCAAATCTGGTTCTATTGTTTTTATCTCATCAGTGGCTGGATTGCGTGGCCTACCCAATGAAGCCGTTTATTGTGCTTCAAAGTGCGCTCAGGTGGGTTTTGCACAATCCCTAGATTATGAAACCCGACCCTTTGGAGTTAAAGTCAGTGTCATTGCCCCCGGAGCGACAAATACTGATTTTGCATTCGGCACTGGGCGTACTCCTGGCGATCCCAAACTTGATACTTATTCTGATCCCGTCAGCGTCGCCGAAGCCGTCTTGTTTGTGCTTTCGCAACCACCAGAGTCGCGGGTTATGATGGTTTCCATGCGGCCAATGGTCGAAGCACTGTAATTTCATACATACACTATGTAGAATTCACATAGCCTAGAATCAACTTGCAAATACAATTATAATAGCTAGAAAAGAGGTAAGCTGAAAATACATCCATTTAAACCTCAACTTACATTTGTTTCGATGAAACCACATTTGCTGCACTTTACGCCGATGAGGGTACTCGGAGTGTATAACACGGAAACATTGGGTCAGTTCCACTGTTCTTACTGAGATATTTTGGAACTGAATGTCAAATAATAAATTATCGAATTAGCTCATTTCTCAGCTAGGAAAAATACATGGTTGTGCTTCAGATGAAGTGATAATGTCACCGCGTAGCGTGAGGCCGCCAGCCAAAGCATCCAGCAGAGCGTAAGACAGGTAAAAGTCCCAAGCTTACGCTTTGCTAGACCCTTCAACTTCTTCTCAGGGTGACAACTAATTTTCATCATCACTAAATATTCACGCACTTCCAAGTACATATCTGTTCTGGATGTGTTTTGTCTTATCAAGTTATCAAAGGCTGTAGGTATACAGATCGCCTGCGATTATTTGACTAGAAACATGGAATTATGATTGCGTTTCAATTTCCGCCACCGATCGATGAATCCATTTATGATGTAGCGCAAACAACAGGGATAATAATCTGAAATGTTTCCTTTCGATGATGTACTAATTCAACTACATCCCAACGATCCTATCGCGATCGCGAAATCCGATCTACAGCCCAACACGCAAATTACGCTACCGGGTGGAGATGTTCTGGCGATCCGAGAAACCATCCCGACCGGGCACAAGGCGAGCTTGAAAACTCTCGAAGCAGGTCAGATCATTTTTCGTTATGGATATCCGATTGGCCAGACTATTTCTTATATCCCGGCAGGCAGTTGGGTCCATACACATAACGTGTCCCTGCACGAGGAAACCAGTGAATACAGTTGGCAGGTGGTCAAGCCGATAATTCCAATACTCACTGGGCGGACTTTTATGGGATACGATAGGCCTTATAAGAAAGCAGGTACCCGCAACTATATCGCAGTTATTTCGACGGTAAGTTGCTCAGCCCATGTCACCAGCCAGATCGCCCGTGATTTTCCAAACGAGGCACTTATGGAATTTCCAAATGTAGACGGTGTGATCCCCATTCTGCACGGTTCCGGATGCTCACTTCCTCCAGGGGGACTCTCCTACACATACCTAAAACGGTCACTGACAAACCTAGCCCATAACCCAAATGTTGCGGCTGTGGTGTATGTAGGTTTGGGCTGTGAAGTCATGCAGTGGGAAAAATGTCATTCCCTTTTCGAAGATCATGAAAATATCACCCTTGGTCTCGTCATTCAAGAGCAAGGGGGGTTTGAAAACACCGTTAAAGCTGGGATCAAAGCAGTTCGAGAACTGTTACCACAAGTCAATTTAATCGAACGCACGGAACAACCACTCAGTAATTTGGTCATCGCTTTGCAATGTGGTGGTAGTGATGGTTGGTCTGGTGTCACAGCCAATCCACTCATTGGACAGGTTGTTGACCAACTGGTATCCGAAGGTGGTACCGCTGTATTGGCAGAGACGCCCGAAATATTCGGGGCAGAGCAATTGCTGCTTCAACGAGTGTCATCAGCTGAAGTGGGTAGAAAATTGGTCGAGCTCTTTCAATGGTGGTCGGCAGAAGCACGTCGGCGAGGGTTCAGCGTTGATAATAACCCAACACCAGGCAATAAAAATGGCGGCCTGACAACAATTTATGAAAAATCCTTGGGGGCGGTTACAAAAGCAGGCAGCACCCCTCTGAATGGTGTCTATAACTATGCCGAATGGATCGACCGTAGCGGTTTGGTGTTCATGGATACACCTGGCAACGATCCAATCTCGATAACTGGACAGCTTGCGGGAGGTTGCAACCTAATTTTATTTACTACAGGGCGCGGGACGGTGTATGGTTCGGCGATCGCACCCTGTATTAAAATCGCCAGCAATAATGATCTATACAAACGCTTGCGGAAGGATATGGATTTTAACGCCGGCAAGTTGTTGAAGTGTGCGTCGTGGGAAATTGTGAGTGATGAATTGCTTGATCTTTTGGTCGCAACGGCATCAGGAAAACAAACCACCAGTGAAACTCATGGGCTATCTGAAAGTGAGTTTGTTCCCTGGCAGCCCGACCCGGTGCTGTAAATTGTTTTGTCCACATCAAAATAAGTATTTCACTATGCCGGCAAAAAGTAGGTATTTTAGGTTTGTAGTTGTAGTTTTACGCACGCAGGGAAACGCTGAATAAATCAGTGTGGCGAACTCGAAAAAAGTTTTGTTTAAGATATTGACAATTGTACATTCAATGTCGTTAAGTTAGCGAGTAGGCTTGTAGCACATTGGAAATTTTTTGGGTTTGACCCGCTTGGTGCGGGGATAAGAGCGATCTGGGCGGATGGGTTCAATTGTTGGTACAGCAAACAGATATTACGGATAAATGGGGTAAGCTAAAATAGACTCTAAAAAAGGGGAAAAGCGAGCCAACGACCTGGAAACCATGATCAGACGCGCAGGAAACAGAGCCCCAGGTTAGATATTTAATTGAAACCCCCAAGGTATACGAACAAACACGCCCTGGCATGAATGGCCAGGGTGTGAAATTGTCAGGAAGGAGCGGGCCTCAGAGGCAGCTTGAGCACGTCCTCAACCGACCAGAGTTTAGTGGTTAGGTTGGCAGCCAGGGCGGGGGAGCGCTGACGGTGCTTGCGCAAACCAGGGATAGGGACAGCCAAGGATTCATGAGTGCGGATGAAATGATAGTAAGTGCGCCACCATTCGATATGCAAGAGAAGATGTTCAGGATGTTGAGCCAAAGACCAGGTCTTGCGCATCAGGGGAGCCACGCCTCTACGGATGGTTAGGTTGACGCGTTCAATGAAAGCGGTTTGAATGAGTTGAGCAAAGCCATGCAGTTTCAAGAGAATATCCAGGTCTTTTCGTTTACCCCACATCATGCGCATGATGGCAAATCCTGATTTCCGACTTTTACGCTGCTTGACAAGCTGACCGTGCAACAAGTCATCGGAAACCTGCCAATGATCGGTTCGAGCGCGAGGAGGGCGAAACCAACGACCGAAGTGAGCCGTGATAGCGTAGAAATAGCCGCGTAGTCCGTCAGTAGTGAACGCAGGGATGCAATCAGACTTCAAACGCAGTTTCAGATCGTGGGTCAGAGTCATCGCGTCGTCATTTTTACGGTTACCCAAGTGAAGAGATGGCAATATTTTTGTCACGGGATCAATCGCAAGCCACAACCACATCTTGCCGGTACGACGGACCCGACAATAGAGTTCATCCATCTGGACGAAGGTCAATATTAGGTCTCGGAAGAGATGATTGTGTAACAACGAGCTGTGCTTTCCGGCGCGTTCCAGCCAGCGGGTGATGGTGGCTTCGCAATGTTTAGAACAGCGCACGAGAACAGAGATATCGCAGCCTTCAGCCAGGAGCATCAAGACCAGAACGATGTTTCCTTCATCGGTCTTCATCCGATACAAGGGAGTGTGAAGACGACTGGTGAACCGCTTTTTACACCACTGACATTTCCAGTATTGAATATGTTTGTCAACACCGCGTTTCCCGTCACCGACGACCGCGTGCAGAAGGTGATCGATGACGCCGAAGTAATCACACTTGGGATTGGGACAGGCGTGGCCTTGGGTTTCGAGATGTTTGCAGCGACCGCGAGTACTTTTGCGTTGGGCGTAGGGAATGACATCCGTTCTCGGCTTCAGGACAGCCAATTTGACTCCTGATTGGCAATCTGGACAGTCCTTCGGCGATCTGGGTTTCAATTTTCTGGGAAGTCGGCGCTTGACCTGCTTCCGGAGTTTCTTGATACAATCTTTGAAAGTCTGCCACAGCGAGAATAGCACGGTGAGATAGAGCGCAAAGATCAAGATGTTTTCGATACGAATGTGAGAATTGTTCATAGAGTAGGGAGATTATCGGGTAAAATGGAAACGATCTTCAGATTCTATGCTTCTGAAGACCGTTGTCAAGACGGGGAGACCCTATCTGAATTATCCGTTATTCCCGTTGGCTGTACCAATTATGTCAAACGATTCAAAAAATGAGAAAGGCGAATACGAGTTATGCGAAAATGGACATTGGAAACCCAAGGATCAAGTGCCATGCTATAGCTGTCTGCGTGAGGATAACGATATAAAAAAAGGTGTGGGGCAACATTCTGGAGATAAGTGGATAGGAATTAATCCCATCGGATCTATGATTGATGAAATAAGGGATGAGTTGGGTATAACTACAAATACAGATAATTCAGATACAGCAATCTTGGAAAATGAAAATATCGAAATAAAGCCAATTCAAAAAGATCACAGAAATGACAGCAATAACGCAAATGATATTCAAACGCAAATTACAAATGAAACAATTCCGTCAACAGTCTCACCAAATGATGGAGTTCAAAACAATATAAAGAATAATATCTGGAATACCGAATACGGAATAATATTAATAGGCTTTTCTCGATTATTTACAGAAGCATTTGGAGTTTTTCCAACTCAAAAAGTTGAAGATATGGTTGGTATAGCTGCCAATGATTCTTATGGAAATAAACTCAATTTGTTAAAAAATTATGAAAGAGATTTTATTTCATCTTTAGCACGAATTATGCCAGATGATTATCCAGAAATATTAACTTTGTTGTATGGTTTAGATGGGAAAATGCCTCGAAATATGTATAGGACAGCAATGGCGTTGAAAATCTCAGAGCAACGACTTAATAGTGCTTATAAAAGAATTGTTGCATTCTTAAGTTCTTCAGAAGGTGGCGAAATTATCAAAAAGCGTATCGAAAATCAACCAAAATAACCGGTCACAGCCTAACCACGCGTAGAGCCGACTTCGCTATCGCTCCGGTACGCGGCGCGAAAATCGCGATCAAAGGCTTTGGTAAAATGATGTCGTCTTGCAAAACCGCTCGTCGGCTCACGCACCCGTTAGTTTGCTAAATTGTGTGTCGGAAAAACAAGTTGTGAGGGATAGAAAATGGATAAAAGAATGATAATGTTTTGGGCAGCGGTAATATCCCTATTCTTGTTCGTCTTCATATCTCCCGCAAAAGAAGCAATCGGAAAATCTAGTTCAAACCAGGGTGAGACGGCTACGCCAGAGTCAACAACAACTCCCGTATTATTACGAATAGGAGAAACGCCAATTGAGTATGTAAGCGAGACTCTCGATTCTAAATGGAACTCTTTACAAGATTTACTGAAACAGTATAAGGATGAGTTTAATAATGAGGAAATTGATGTAGGGATTGTTAGTTTTCTTGATGAAAATGAAGAAGTGGTAAACCAGGAGTTTTATCTTCTTATTCCTTATGATCCTAAGAGTGAGACTGGGGGTGGGATTGTGCCGCTAAATGGTAATGAGTTAGAGAGATTAGCTATGGAGCAAGAGGAAGTTGTTGGTGAAGACTTGACGGTGGAGGGTATGGATGTAGAACTTGGTATGATCGGGTTGGGGTTGGTGGTAGAGGCGGTTCAGGATGAATTTAGTGTTTCTGCGGATACGATTCTTGTTAGTAAGTTTTTTAACTCAGATGGTCAAGTTAAAATGGTGGAATTTAATGTTGAAATTGATGGTAAAGAGATGGCAAATGCGGTATTAGTAATAGACAGAAAAGGTGGTCTGGCGTTTTTGGATCTGGATGAGTTAGGCAGGCGGTTTAACATGCAGATGGCGTTTGTAGGCGATTTAATACCCTTTCACTTGAGAATTGAAATGGGGAGTGAGATGGAGGTGGGCGGCGAGATAGGAACTCTCTCCGCAAGTGAGGTGGCGGAGATAAACGCTGAAGTTCCAGAACCAACTATTATGGTTGAAATTGATGGAAAGCTTTGTGAGTTTGTGTGGTTTCCTACTGTAACTGGAGACCCTGAAGAGAGAGGATGGTATTGGAGGAATCTAGTAGAATCTTTTTATGAAAAAGGGAAAGCAGATAAAATTATAGAAGAAAATAAAAAATTAATCCCTGAACCATTTATTGAGGCTGGTGGGGTAAATGGAGAGTATTATCTTATTCATCCAGTTACTGGGGAGAAAGTAAAATTTTCTACATTATTTATACCTGGTTGGGGGGATGGTGGATCTGGAGAAGATGTTGATTTTTATGAAGCCACTACTAGACAGAGTGAAATAATGGCAGGAATTGTAGAAAGTTTAATTTCTTTTAAAGGCTTAACAGGAGTAGAGGCAGATAGTTTTAGAGAATTAATGAGTAGTTATGATGCTTATCCAGTAGTGATAGTGTCACCGTTTGATGAAAATGAGACATTTAGTTATCAACAAATTACAGATTTTGGAAATTCTGCTGTTGGTGACAGCAATTTTGGGGTTCTGAATTTGCCAACTAATCTCTTAGCTTTTGCTATACCTAAAACAGGCAACGAAGGGTTTGGTGCTGGAATTTTAATTAATCAAGGAAAAGGTGTAGATACAGAAAATATTATTATTCAGAGTGGTGATATAATTGAAATTAAGAACTCAGCTGCTGGTACAAACAAGCAGTTGGGAACGAATGACCAGGTTACCACAGCAATTATCATTGCAGGTAAAACAACAGCTGAATCTTATTTAGATTATCCTGGGTCTGATAGTGGAATTGGAGAGCGAGATAAAAGTGGGGCTGGTGAGCCAGAGTTTGCTATATTTTTTGACTTAATTGAAATAGGGAATTTTGAAGGTGCTTTGGAGTTTGCTAAGCAGTTTTGGGGTTGGTTCTCCAAGCCTATCTACACTATATCTAGTGAGTAAATAATTTAATAATAATCTGTTATCTGCTTGATTTCATTTGGTTTTTGCTGTTAATATAAAAGTATGGATAATTTGGTAGAAGAAACATTTTTTACTAAAAAAATAAAGTGAAAAGTACAAACTACCGATGAGTGCACTTGTCAAGGGTGATGGAAAATAGAAGAGAAAAAGAGGTAGCAGCAGTAGAGATTGTGGGAAAGTGGGCAACATGCTGTTTGTTGTCCATTTTTCCACAATCATATTAGGGCGACAAAGCTGAAAAAAAGAAGGGAATTTTAGGTTATCCCAACCACAAAGTTCCCGTTGAAAGGAGTAGCAAAAAACGGGGATGGGGGAGATATTTTGTGTTAATTGTATACAGGACGGAGCAAGAGGCCTACTCGAGCAAATTGAGCTGAGGTAAGAGGGAAACAATATCGCTGGAGGGAGCAATCCGTCTGGGTTTGCCGTTGCGAACAATACGAGTGAGCTGATGTCCAACGCCGAGGCGAAGCAAGCCATATTTGATAAACTGCTGGCGAGTGAGGCCGCGGAGTGCGGTTTCGTCCATGCGTTGAGACCAGATCCCGCATGGGGACAAGTGTCATCATTTTGTAGGCGATAGTTTCGTCATCGGAGCGGCGATAGGGTTCACGTTTAGTCAGGATGTGCCAGGCCGAGACGAGAAGCCTGCGAGCGATAGCGACGATGGCCTGATTGGGATGCTTGTGTTGAGAAAGGCGTTTGTACTGTTCTTTCCAGTAGGGGTCCGAGCGAACAGCAGCCCAGGCAGCCTGGCCCAAAGCCCAACGAAGCTCTTTGCGGCCTTCTTTAGTGATGGATTTCTGCTGATGCTTTTGACCGCTTTCATGAATACCAGCCCCAAGACCAGCATAGCCGACCAGTTTTTTAGGGTGCGAGAAGCGGGAGATGTCGCCGACAGCAGCAAGGATAGTCATGGAAGTCAGTAAACCGAAGCCAGGGATTTGCATGAGGAAGACGACATCGTTAGCCCAGGGCTGAGAATTGCTGAGTAAAGCGAGTTTCTGATCAATCTTGTTTTTTTGAGCTTCCAGGTGAGTGATGATTTCTAAGTCAAGCTGGAGCTGAAGGGCAGTGAGCTCACTAAAATCTTGCTCAAGCCACCAGGATTGGTTTTTGTCAGCAAGTAGTTCACCGTCAGGGGGGATGAGATTGAAACGCTGGACAACACTGTGAAGACGGTTTTTCGACATGGTAAGCTGCTTGCCAATGCGAGAGCGGAAAGAGATGAGAGAACGAAGTTCGCGGACATGGATGGGAGGCGCCCAAACTTCGGGGACAATATTAGCGATGAGCAATGTCAGAAGGCGCTTGACATCTTCTTTGTCCGTTTTGACGCGAGCTTCGGCAATCTGGCGCACCTTGTAGGCATTGGCGACGAGGGTTTTAGAAACGAGAGGCGAGATCACATCGTGAATATCCCAGACATTGGAAGTGGTCTCAAGGACAACGGCATCATCGGGTCTCAGATTTTTCGCAGCCCAATCTCGAAACCGAGCCATGGATATTTTGCGGGGGCGTAGAACCCATTTTCGTTGTTGGTTCATACCGCCCACCATGACATAGTGCTTATGGCTATCGATGCCAATAAAGCGTTGGATGGGGATTGATTCGTGGGTAGAAGACATGATACACTCCTGAAAAGAGATGGTGGGGCATGGATTTTAGGGTCAAGAGATACACCTACCGATACGGGTTCAGCCACTGCGAGTGGCGTCCCAGACTAGAAGTCCGCTGGGTGGCCAAGTAACCCGACGGGCTCACTCAGAATAAATCATTGAGTGTCCCATAGCCTGCATCGGCCGACCCAAGCGCTCAGGCCCCAGATGTGCGCTCCCAGCTTGAAGTCAAATCAAGGGTATCACGCATCTGCCATGCCCCATGCACTTCATTCTAGTAACTCCGCTTGCACGCTGACCCGCCTTCGGCTTTGGTATGCGGCATGAAAAATGCAAACTTAGGTTACACTCAAAGAGTAAGGGTATCCCCAAAGTCAAGACCACGGGAAGGGGAAAATAAGGTGATAAAAAAGCACATTAACAACTGAAGTGAACCTCAGCTGGTGTCCGATTATTCAGACTTTGATGCGGGCGTTCTGTGTCA
>Ga0233437_1003263_pt1 | contig 21703 bp, 19 predicted proteins | sample SI_122_August201_FD_182714 | JGI IMG/M metagenome (GOLD analysis project Ga0233437, IMG submission 182714) | Seawater microbial communities from Saanich Inlet, British Columbia, Canada - SI_122_August2016_200_MG | ecosystem: Environmental > Aquatic > Marine > Inlet | place: Canada: British...
TTTGGATTTTGAGGCACTACTCAAACAAAATAAGGAATAGCACTAATTAATGGAAAAGGTGTGTATGATAATACCATTTTTTCCATCATTATTAAGTTCAATCAGGGAATAAATACCTAATTGATACTGGTCGACCAGAATAATATATTTAATTTCAACATATTTTGATTGAACTTTAAAAAGCTTTTTCTCCTCCTCAAGTATTACCCCTTCCTGTTCTAATGCTTTGAAAAAGTCAGAAGTATTTTTGAAATAGGGATCTGTCTGATTACCGGGATTTCGAAGTATGATCTCTTCAATCTCTAAGGCATTGGCTACTGCCGTCTCATATTTTGATACACCATCATAGCGATTAAGAAATTGAACAATTTCACCTTCTAAACCAAGATTAATATTGATAAATTCATCCGGAATTCGTCCGTTGCCAACGACCCTGAAATATTTTTTAATGATAAAATCAGAAAGCTTTAATTGATTAATGCCTGGGATTAATTTGATTTCACTTAAAAAGTCAAATGGGCTATTCTTAACTTCAAAGGGGTATTCCACAGATCCGTAAAACTCGATACCCTCTCCGTAATCGGGATAAGGATCTGAATCATCATCACGCCAGTCGTTAATGGCACTAACAATACCGTAAACATCACGGTCGTTCAATTCAAAATAAGTCTCCCCTGTATCCTGGCTTTCGTTTTCTTTCTGACATAGGATCAACATATTTTTAAAAACCGTTTCGCGGTCAGATGCATCTCCTTTGAACTTCTGATTAAGTTCAAATCGGAAGTCAACAGGTTGAATCAATAAATCAGTTAAAACACCCAGATCAGCAACATCTGTTGAAAAACCAAATTTCTGATATTGTCTGTTAGCACTGACAACCTGATACAGGCCTCTTTCGTGGATAGCTCCTAACAATACCCTGAAGACAGAACGGGCAACTGATTCCGCTTTAAATTGCTGAGTGCTGTTATCCAATTGGGCCACTTCCAAAGAACGATTCTCAAATATTTGAATCAGGGCAATAGAAAGCACCATTAAAATGGACATGGTTAACAACAGCGCAAACCCATGTTTAGGTGAATGACCTAGTTTTTCCAAGTGATAAATCCCTCTGTGGTTGATCGCAAAATGATTTGAAAAGATGACTTTAAAGTTGCTCCGGAATCATATTGATATATCAGAGTTACTTCTACTCCAGCCGGAATTGGTTGTCTCTCTTTTTCTGAATCCCACTCTTCGATTTTCTCAGGCTCAATGCCCCGAAAGAACTGGATATCAAATTCTGTCACATATTGAGATAGTGAATAAGTAATACTGCGGTCACCATCAGTGATATCGTCATCTACATATAATTCTTCCCGTCGTTGAAACCGTAAATGGTCTTCATCAGTGTCATCAATAAAATAGCTGACTTCATGGACTTCAGGATCCTCGGAAAGTTTCATGGTTCGATTGAATTCCGAGGGTTTATGGACATGCATATGGACCACATCACGATTTTTATTGTCATATTCGTTGCTAAGGCTAACAATACCACTCTGTCGATCATCCAATATAACGGGTTTAAGCCGCATGTATTCTGTTAAATAAACCGCCGATTGAAAATCACGGCGAATGATTTTCTCCAGAATTCTGGCTTCCTGTCGCAATTTCAGAATGTCAGAAATTGCGGTATCCTGATTCTGTAATTGAACGAAAGATCCCAACAACAGGGTAATGATCGTGGCAAACAACGCCAAGGTAACCAGTAATTCCAATAGTGTGAATCCGGATATCTGTTCTTTTTTCATTTTATTAAAATAGAAGACTTGTATGAATTGGAATAGATCCCATTTTGCCAGGTAATATGGTAGGTGACTTTGGTGACGGGAATTACTTCCATAAAAGTTTCTTTTGACTCAATAATTTTCCAGCTTCCTCCGGCTAACTCATGTTCTTCGGGAAATTGTCCAGATTTATTTGTGAAACTATCCAGGCCCTGCCTTTCAATTTTGGATAATTCATAAAATGTCGTTCGCTGAGCAGTTTCCTTCAGCCGGGTTCTTTGTAAAAAAGATGAGGTGTCAGAATACGATTGAAGAATAACAACCAGCAAAGAGGATAAGATGGCAAAAGCAATCAGTACCTCTATCAGGGTAAATCCTTTATTTTTAGCAAACTGAAGGCATTTGGTATCAGTAGGTTTATAATTTTTCTTCGGTACCAATCTCTATATCTCCCATGATATTAACCACAGAAAGTGCGATTTTATTTTTTTTATCTTTTAACTTGATATCAAACATATCCATAAAACCACTGGAATCAATATTAAAACTAAACTCCTGACCAATGATTTTATCAAATTCAATTTCTTTAAACTCAAACTGCCTGGATTCCTCTGATTTGATTTGTTTTTTGACACTATAAAATTCTACTGACGAAATTAATTTAATGGGTTCCGGATAGTCAGGATGGTTTTTGTATTCGTGTTTCAAAGCAGGAGTGTTTATTTTAAAAGTATACTTAGATTCCTTCGTATCAAAAATCACCCGATAGGATTCTCCTTTTAAGATAGCCTGATGTCTCAGGTTCTTTAATAACTTAGCGATTTTTTTTGTCTCAGATAATAAATCGGAATCAAAATTTATATTGAAACTGGGTAAGGCGAAACTAAAGATCAGCAACAGAATAAATAGCATGATGCTGAACTCCAATAAGGTAAATCCCCTGTCCTGTATTTTTTGTCTTTCAGTAAAAATCATTGTTTAAATATGATATCTTCATCTTCTTCGGTACCACCTTCCTGACTATCCGTACCCAGACTAATCATTTCAAAAGTTTTCCCATCGCTTCTGTAAATATAGTCATTTCCCCAGGGGTCTTTGGGATGATCAGACCTTAAGTAAGGGCCATTCCAGTTTTTAGGTATTATTCCAACTTCGGGTTTAGTTCTTAAGGCTTGCAAACCTTGTTCTGTTGTTGGATATATAAAATTATGTCTTCGATAATCATCCAAAGCGTTACCCGTTAAGCGCATTTGAATTTTAGCCGTCTTGACATTCGCCTCATTCATCTGATTAATCATCATTGGACCGGCGATGGCAGCCACCCCTAATAATAAGGTAATAACAATCATAACTTCCAGAAAAGAAAAGCCCTGATCCCGACGGTTCATTTGATTAAGGCAATCTTTATTCCTCTCCACTCCAGGATTATTAGCAGACATGTTATTCGGTCTCCATAAAAAAAGTAAATATTGTTGTAAAAACACTAAAGAATCGGATCAATTAAAGCTGTCAACTCACTATAAAAAAGGAATAAAATTCAAATTTTTTTTAATTAGCATATCACTTGCATTGTTAATATTCATTCTTTAATAATTGATAATTTTATTTTGATAAGGAAGATTACTATTTATATTCTTTTTCATCCAGACATAATTCGCATTTCCTGATCCATGAAATTAAATTCAATTTGTTTTATTGTTTTCACCCTGATTACACTCCTATTCACCGGGACCAGTTTTGCCCAAGATGTTGACTATCTGGAGGATGATGGAACGTCATTATGGGAAGAGGAAGGTTTTATCGATTCCATTGGGGACTTAGACGAACAATATAATACCAATGATGGGCAATATATTGCCGAGGAAGAAATCCAGGCCCAGGAAGAAGCCTTAAAAGCCGCACAGGGATCTGGCCTTGATATTGCTTCGGCTTTGGAAAAAGACAAAAAACTGTTACCTGATAATATCATGTATGGTATGGGAACAGGTGCCGTTATTGGTGGCTGGTTTGCTTTATGGTCAGGAAATGATGGAAGGGAAAATGTCCAATACCTCAGTGTGGGTATCTTAGCTGGTGTTTTACTTGGTATTACTGTGGGAACAAAATCCTTTTATCAGGATCCCCTGGTTGTTAATTATCCGGAAAATGATTTTACAATCCCTTCAAAAACAAGGTCAGCAATATCTAGTTCAACACCAAGTTATTCATTGCTAAATTTCGAAGTCCCATTTTAATCTGTACTATTTTGTAACTGTATTGACTCCAGCTCTATTTGCAAGGTTTCCCATCGATCATTGGCTTCAGAAAGCTTTTGATTATTCAATTCCTTTTTTGATAAGAGTTCCTGCAACTGAACCTGATTTTCAGGGTTATAAATATCTGATTGAGCAAGTTTTTCATCAATAATTTGAATTTTCGTTTCCAAATCTTCAATTTCCTTTTCTTTGAAGGAAACACCTTTTTGAAGCCTATTAAGCTCTTTCTTCATAAACTTCCAGGCTTTATTATTCTGACGCTTTGGTTTTGATTCAATTCCCCTATCAACAGAAATTTGGGAACGGTCTAAATAATCATTACCCTGCTTTTCAAGATATTCCCGATAACTGCCTTTAAACAGCTCGAATCCATTTGTTTTAAGTTCTAGGATACTGGTCGCAAATTGATCAATAAAGTTACGATTATGACTAACGCAAACGACACTACCCGGATATTCCTGCAACGCTCTACCCAGCGCGTTAATAGACTCAATATCCATGTGGTTAGTGGGTTCATCCAGTAACAGTAAATTCGGCTTCTCCAGAATCACTTTTGAAAAAATCAAACGTCCTGATTCCCCACCACTTAGCGCTTTTAGTTGTTTATGCACATCATCACCCTGGATTAAAACTCTACCTAACAGCCCCCTGATTTTACCGATTTCCTCCCACGGGGCAAACGAATATAACCATTCATATGCAGAAGTATTTTGATTTAGCAGTTCCTTGTGATCCTGGGGGAAGTATCCGATTTTTACTTCATAGCCTAATTCTACTGACCCTTCACTTGGTTTCTGGCTATCTGTTAATATTTTAATCAGGGTGGATTTTCCAATACCATTTGGACCGATGACTGCGATTTTTTCATCCCGTTCCATTTTAAAGTTGATATTGTCCAAAACGGATTTATTACCATATTGTTTTGATAAATATTTAATATCAAAAACTTTTTTTCCAGAGGGTCTTTCTATATCAAATGCAAATCCAGGTGCTAACCTTGAACTCCTTTTAATGACAATATCCTCAATTTTATCCAGTTGTTTACCACGACTCGATGCTTGCCTGGCCTTAGTTGCCTTCGCCTTAAATCGATCTATAAATTGTTGCAGCTCCTCCTTTTTTTTCTCCTGCCTAACAATTTCCTGTTCTTTTTGTTGTCGCTCTAATGCCTTTGCTGCCTGGAATTGTGTGTAATTTCCGGTATATATTTTTACCGTTTCATAATCTATATCAATAATATGAGTACTCGTCTGATTTAAAAAATGCTCATCATGTGAAATCACAAATGTTGCCCCTTTAAAATCCTGAAGATAGGATTCTAACCATTGAATTGAATTGATATCCAGGTGGTTGGTGGGTTCATCCAACATTAAAAAATCAGGTTGGCTAAACAGACATTGCGCCAACAAAACTCTGAGTTTATAACCCCCTGACAATATATTTAGCGGCTGTTTTATGACACTGGTTTCAATTCCTAAACCGGTCAGCAACTCTGTTGCTTCTGCTTCGGCCAGATAACCATCATTATCAGCAATTGTTGTTTCCAGGTCTGCCAGTTTTTTACCAATGGTTTCATTAATACTTTCAGTTTGGTTTATTTTTTCTTTTTCGGCTAACGCTTCCCACAGCAAAGGACGTCCTCTTAACACAACGTCTAAAATAGGAGTGTTTTCATACTTAAACTGATCCTGTTTTAACAAACCCAAATTAATATTTGAGGGTAAAAATACTTCACCGGATTCCGGTTCCACTTCGCCAATTAAAATTTTCATTAAGGTGGATTTACCCGATCCGTTGGCACCGACAACACCATAACGACTGCCTGGATTTAGTTGAAAATTGACAGATTCAAATAGAACCTGTTTTCCAAAATTAACTCCTAAATTACTGATATTAATCATATTTATGTATCACAAAAAGTATTTGGGAAGATGATAACTCGAAGGCAAATTAAGATAAAAACGGGGCTCTGTCCACTTCAAATATACTATAGCAGTTTGCAATTAGGTTGAACATATTACCTGAAGAAACAAAGAATTTCTTTGCCCCTGTCATTTCGAAGAGGAACGAGGAGAAATCTTGCTTGATTAAATAGATCTCTCATTCTGGCCAGAATATCGCAATTCAGTGTTCGAGATGACAAAAGGCTCAGTGCGATTGAAAAGCGTTATAGCTGCAATCTAAAAAGTGATGAAAAGAATTTCCATTTTCTTAACATATCATATTGAAAAGTAACGACTAATATTACCGTTTAAAACGGTTGCCAACTACTTTTCAAGGCGTTAATATTTTTATTAAAGATGTTTACTTTTTACCAACTAGAAAAATCAATTAATTTTAGGAGAATAAAATATGCAATCAGCAACACTTGGTCATCGTCAAGTAGCAGCGCAAGCTCCAGTGGGAGAACGTTTAGCCTTCTTAAAAAAAGTATATGGACTATTATCATTAAGTGTATTGTTAGCGGCAGGTGCTGCTTGGATTACAAGCAACAATATGCCATTTGCTAGCTTCGTTGCACAGAATATGTTAATGTTCTTTATTCTAGAGATTGCCGCCATCTTTTTTACCTTCTGGGCCCGAAAACGGGAAACAATGGGTTTAATTGCTTTGTTTTCATTTACAATTTTAACTGGTGTTACCACCACTCCTTTATTACTGAGGTATACCGGTGGAACAGTGACCATGGCTGCATTTTTAACCGGTTTAACCTTTGCTGGACTATCACTATACGCCTTAACGACCAAGAAAGATTTATCCTTTATGGGTGGTATGTTAAGAACCGGTTTAATTCTTTTAATTGTCGGAAGTTTACTCAATGCCTTTTTATTTAAAAGTGCCTGGGGAAGTTTCGGTATATCCTGCGTGGGCGTTTTTCTATTTAGTGGCTTTATCCTATATGATACAAAAAACATCATGCATCGTTACCCGACCGATGAAGTAATTTCTGCAACCCTAACCCTCTATCTGGATATACTCAACCTGTTTATATTTATACTTAATATTCTCGGATTCAGCAGAGACTAAAAGATATAAAGATAGGAAAAAAACAGATATTTGGATCCAATATGATTACCCAGTGATCTTGTTGGATTCAAAACAGGCTTCGATAAAATATTCTCCACCCGGGGTTTTAAAAGGAATAACAATGATTCGCCCCTGCACAAAATGCAGGATTTCATGATTATTTCCATTGGAAGTAACAGGAATTCCGGCAGCAAAACGAAAACCTCTTTTGGCCAGCTCCCTTCTCGTTTCACCGCTGACCATATTCACCAACTCTCCGACCATGTCCACCACTTCATGATTGATATCCGTAAAATCATCTCCAAACATCTGTTTAGCAATCGCTAAAATACTGTCTTTCTTGAAACTTAAAGCAATGCTGCCTCTTCCTTCACCGGTCAACTCAATAACAGCTGAAATATCTCCTAACCCACGACGACTATCAACGTCTTTTAAAAAAGGTTTGCCGGCTTTTGATTCAGTAAAAGCCATAGTATGTAGTACTTTTTGGGTAGCGGCGATAAAAGGATTGATATATTCAACTCGCATAAGTTCACTTCATTAGATGATCGAAAATAGTAAAAAACCACAACAACTGATAAAAAGATTATCACATCAGAATTATTATTTCTATAATTATTATTCAACCAATAATGTAAATTCTTCAGAAATGTTGTTTTAGACTGGGATACTTTTTGTAAACTACGTCTAATAAAGCTGGTGTGATTTGAGCAATATTTAATTCCAGCTATTGATCATTGATTACCAGTTTGGCTGGCATCTAATCTCAAAGTCGTTATCAATGATTGTATTTGATAAGGTAGTTCCGAATTGAATTCCACCCATTCTTTAGATTCGGGGTGAACAAATCCCAGGGATTTAGCATGAAGGGCCTGACTTGGGTATTCTTTTAATATTTTTTTTATGTGATCGGGGTAATTCCGGGCAAATATTCTGAATTTTCCGTATAATTGATCACCAAGAATTCCATGACCGATTGATTTCAAATGAACTCTGATTTGGTGCGTTCTACCGGTTTGCAATTGGCAATCGATTAAAGAGAGGTGATGATAGGATTCCAGCATTTTCCAATGGGTCGTTGCTGGTTTTCCTGTTTCAATAACAGCTCTTTTTTTCCGATCAACCGGATGTCGGCCTAACGGTTTATCGATAATTCCATCAGGAGATTCAGGAATTCCCCAAATGACTGCCTGGTAATTCCTTTTAATTGAATGATCAAAAAATTGTTTTGCCAGAAATTCATGGGATTTACTATCTTTAGCCACCACCAGCAGGCCTGAAGTATCTTTATCAATACGATGGACAATTCCCGGACGGATAGCATCCACCGTAGAAAGTTTGGTGTGGTGTAGCAGATAGTTTACCAAAGTGTCTTTTGGGTGTCCGGGAGCCGGGTGAACCACCACACCAACCGGTTTATTAACGATTAATATCCAATCATCTTCAAAAACAATATCCAGCGGATAAGGAACCGGGGATAATTCCAATGCAACTTTTGGCAGGGGGTTAAAAGATATAATGTCACCTGCCTTAAGGATATATTTTGCTTTGACAAAATCTGACTTATCGTTAATCAGGACGTTACCGGCGTTGATGATTTTTTTTGCTTCTGATCGGGACTGGATCGTTTCATGATTTGATAAAGCGATATCCAGCCGCATAGCGATTAAATTTTCATCAACATGGATAAACGGCATCAATTCTCCAAAATTTCGTATTGAGTATGGTGATATTTTTCTGACGTCTGTAGAGAAATATTCCCCTTAATCTGCCGTTCCATCATCCTGAAAGTATCCAATTCTTCAATTTCAAAATATTCAGCAACGTCTGGATGAATTCCAATTAGTAGATTATGCGGTGTATAACTGTCTTTTGCCAATCGGGTAATTTCCTGATAGATTTCGTAAATAGTTGTCGCCGGAGAAACAATTCGAGCCGTACCATCACAATATGGACATACTGTCCGTAGAAAACGACCCAGATTTTCACGATTTCGTTTTCGGGTCATTTCTACCAACCCTATTTCTGAGATGGGTAGTACTTTCGTCCTGGCCTTATCCCGTTTAAGTTCACGCTTCAAAGTATTATAGACCTTCTGCCGGTTTTCCAAGGTTTCCATATCGATAAAATCTATAATAATAATCCCACCAATATCTCTAAGTTTTAACTGGTGAACAATCTCGATAGCTGCTTCAACATTTGTAGTTAAAATGGTATCTTCATGATTATTTGATCCGGTAAATCTGCCTGTATTTACATCAATAGCTGTCAATGCTTCGGCTTGATCAAAAACAAGATGACCACCAGATTTCAACCAGACTTTTCGACTCAAGGCTTTATCTATTTCTTTGGTAACCCCGAAGGCATCAAAAATGGATGCTTTATGCCTGAAATATTTCAATTTATTAGCATATTGGGGGAGATAGGTTGTCAGATATTTTTTGATCTTTTCATATTCATATTCATCATCAATAATAAATGAATCCACAGCGTGTGAAAGCATATCTCTGATTGTCCTGAAAGTCAGGTTCAAATCTTCATAAAGCATAGCGGGGGCGCGATAGGTACGAAATTTTTTTTCGACATCTGCCCAATTGGAAGTTAAATACTCAATATCATTTTTAAATTCATCCTCTGAACGTTCACAGGCTACTGTGCGAACAATAAACCCAGCATCATCCGGTTTTGAAGATGAGACAATTTTGCGGAGTCTACTACGTTCCCGCTCATCACGAATTTGTCTGGATACTCCAACATTATTCACATGGGGCATAAAAACCAGATTTCTCCCGGGTATTGTAACATTACAGGTTACTCTGGCTCCTTTCGTACCAATAGGGCCTTTTGATACCTGGACCATTATATCCTGTCCTTCCTGTATCAATGAAGATATATTTTGTTTTTTTTGACGATCTCTGGTGGGTTGACCGTTACTATTACCGTTGCCATTATTATTTGAATGATCATCGGGATCACAATCTTCTTGAAGGCTATCGTTACGGATATCATCTACATATAGGAAAGCAGCTTTTTCAAGTCCAATATCAATGAAGGCGGACTCCATACCGGGTAGGACTTTTAATATTTTTCCTTTATAAATATTACCAACTACACTTTTATTCTTAACTCTCTCGTAAAAAATCTCAGAAACAATGCTATTTTCTACCAAAGCAATTCTGATTTCGTGCTTTGTGTGATTAATAACTATCTGTTTTTTCATATTTCAAACCTAATGAAAATCACACACTATATAAAATCAATCACCCTTATAAATAAATCTCCGATATACTACGTTTTCAAAAATTCTCGATCAGGTCTTGAGAATTACCTGTGATAATAACAAATTAAATTATGTTAAATGCATAATCTGATTAATTGAGTTACTAAATACTTCCGGGCAAAATCTTCATAGATACATCTATTGCTAATTTTCAGTTCTATTCGTATTTAGATATCTTTTCTGGATTATTATTTAATTATTAGTTTTTTACTTCTATTATTTGATTATTATCACCGTAGTATAAAATAATTTAATGGGCGATATATTATTAGTATGTCAATTGGTTAATTGTTTTAAATTTTTCATAACGCAATATCTTCTAAATTTAATATTGACTAAAATAACTATCGCTAAATATTCCTTGAATTTTTAAAGGTCAAATCCTAAAAATTAATATAATCGTTTATCTTAGTTCTTAATGGACAATCAATATTAAAAAGTCGTTTGATATAAATATTGAATTAATGGGTCGCTTAATTATAATCTTGAACAGGTACTGTTATCGCCAACCAAATCCTTCAGTAAAAATTATCATTCAATCAGGAGTTATTGATGGTTGTATTGTTATTACTAACTTAATTTGAATTTACCTAAATTCGTGATTGTTGATCATTTTAGTAATAGGTAATAGTAACTTTTTTATATTTTTGGCGCAACAGAATTAGTTATCTTTAAAATTCCATCAATTAGTAAAAGAGTCGCCCATTTCCCTTGAAAAATCTGCCTTTATTGAATTTCTCAATTTTCATCTCTAAACCAGGTTGAAAACAAAACAGAATCCAAGATTTGTGAAGACAGAATTCAATCAATTTGATAGATAAATTAGTTAAAATTAATTTTATTGTTATGATAATATATCAATATTTTACCATTTTGACAGAAATTTAAATTGTACGACTATTTTCACAATATTTAATGAACTTGAAACACTAGTTATGAAATACAGGTTAATTTTATTTTTTCTATTAGTGTCGTTATCCGGGGCTCTACATGCAAAAGTGATTGAACCTGATACCCTACTTTCTAAGATCATAGAAAATTATCGCCCTGTTTATTCGTTTGATCTACAAGTAAAAGTTAAGGTTTTCAATCCCGAAGCTTTTGTGCCTTTAGAGGAAATAGTAGAAGATGATAAAATTACTTTTGAGGATAAAGAAAAAGGTTTTCTTCAGCATATTATATTTATGAGAGATGAATATATTTTCATCGAAACCTTGGATTTTGAAAATAAACCTCTACACTTATTTTTACAGGAAGGATTTAAAAAAGGATCTGTTAATATTCAAGATCAACGATTTTTCCATTTTGAAGATGTCTTTTTTCCCTATATCGTACTGTTTACAAAATTTAACCGCTTTTTGACCTGGGGACTTGAAAGCCTTGGTATTTCTCCAATAAAAGCCAATATTGTGAAACATGGTAATATATATGCGTATCAATTAGGAACACCAGAGAATAACATCATCGTCGATCAAGATAAGTTTCTAGTTATTGAAATGAACAGAACGATTAATATCAGAGGAAGAGATTATCCTTTAAAAATTACTTTTGATCGTTGGGATCAGAAAAGAAACCGCATTCCCAGGCTAATCAGATTTTATATCAAATCCAGGTTATTTAAAGAGTTAAAAGTTAATCAAATTATTTACCGAGGAATTAGAACCAGTGCGGAAGCATTTAGTAGTAAATATAAATATTATTTCCCTGCGTTAAAGTTTTCAGAAACCATCAATTTTTCTCAATAAATATTTCTCAACCTATTTCAATTTATGAAGTCTCTTGTAATCATTGTCTATTTAACCCTTGTTTCTACATTTTCCACCGGCATGCATCCGACGTGTTTTGCAGAAGTGTTGCCATATGATTCAATCAAAATATTTGTCAATGACGCTGTTATCACTGCAAATGAAATCGAAATTCGCTTATTTGAAGAACTCAAACGTCAGAAAATCCCCCTTAGCAACCAGGAGACTATTAAAAAGATCAGAACAGAAATCACAGATCTTTTAATTGAAGAAGCGCTATTAAATGCCAGAGCCGATGAAATGATGATTCATGTTTCTGATGATGTCCTTGAAAGCCAAATGGATAAATTTCGCAGCGACAGGAAATTAACAAAAAGTGATTTTGAAGATTTATTGGATCATCAACAAATATCACTAATCGCATTTAAAAAAAATTATGCGAATCAGATGCGACGCAACCAGGTAATTTCAAGGGAAATTCGATCCAGAATTCAAATATCTGAAGAAATTCTTCAAAAAAATTATGCCCAAAAGGAAGTTACATATTTGGAGGTTCGGGCCAAACATATTTTTAAAAAGGTACCAGCGAATGCTACAAAGGCTGATAAAGAAAAACTACGACAACAGCTAATATGGATCAGTGATCAAATTAAAGGCGGTGAAAACTTTGAAACAATGGCCTCAAAGTATTCCGATGACCCTTCTGTTAAATCCAATAAAGGTGACTTAGGGTATTTTAAGAAAGATGAAATATTAAAATCCGTTTCTGATGTCGCCTTTGGTTTAGCAATTGATCAACTGAGTAAACCTGTATTATCCAATTTAGGTTATCATTTATTGATTGTCACAGATAAAAAGAAAGAAGAAAAAAAGCCTTTTAATGATATCAAAGACCAACTCTATCAAGAAGAATATCAAAAAGTTTTTCCTGAACAATTTAAAAATTATATTAAAAAATTGAAATCACGAGCAATTATTAAATATAATCCAAAAACCACTTTACATTTAAGTAATGAAAATGGTTAGAAATCTGCTATTTGTAGTGATCTTTTTGCTCTCCCACAGCCTGGTCTTTGGCCAGTCTTTTTTAAGCGAGATTAGAGTTATTGAACCTATCCCTGTTGATGCCTCTACTGATTCTTCAACGGATGTTCTGATTGAAAAAGGCACGGACGTTTCCCGTGATTTATTTGTAAACCCTTTTGATATAATAGTAACAGATGCTTCAGATGATTTAAGCATGACTCCTCTTGATCTGGCAGTCACAGATGCTTCAGATGATATAAGCCTGACTCCTCTTGATCTGGCAGTCACAGATACTTCAGATGATATAAGCGTGACTCCTCTTGGTCTGGCAATCACAGATGCTTCAGATGATTTAAGCATGACTCCTCTTGATCTGGCAGTCACAGATGTTCAGGATCAAACCAATGATTCATTAACACTAATTGAACATCCTATTGAATCAGATTCTTCATCGGATTCCGTTAACCAAATATCCGATTCGACCTCTGATCAAATTTCACCAGAAACACAAACAACTCAAACTGAAACCGAAAAGCCGGAATATCCTATAGTTGAAACAAAAAATATTGAAAATGAAAAAGACATTATTGATGCCATTATTTCATTTATCCAGTGGGAATCAGATATAGAAGAACCATTGGATGAAGAATTTATTGCAACATTTGATCTTCCTAAAAAAGAAAGCCTGATTGAAACAGAATTAAATTATGGTTCCTTGTCTAAAGTTCAATTATTAATTGAAAATGAAGAATATAATCTTGCTTTAGAATATATCAATAAACTGCCTGAAAATCCGAATACAGAAGATATAGATATCGCTTTTAACATATCGGAATATCGATTGTTCCTCTTGATAAAATGTTATTATCAATTGGCGGATTTTGAAAAAGTTAAAATAACAGGGCGAGGTTATATTCAAAATTTTGGTAACGGAGCTAGTTTTTATCAAACCTACTACTATTTTTCTTCTGCACTTTTTGAGTTAAATGAACCGATTGAATTTACTTCTTTGATTACAGATGATTTTTTTACTGAACTTTCCAATAGAGAAAGTCACAACTTAAGACGAATATTGATCCAGAATGCTATAAATAATAACGACGCTATTTTCGCCTTTGATTTTTTAGTTGATGTCGATAACAATTTAATCACTAATTATGAAGAGTGGTTGAATCAGATTATTGATAAAATTGAACAGGTACAAGATATCAATGACATTCTGGAGCGTGATATCCATTACTCAATCAAGTCATTGCTATACTTAAAGAAAATACAATTATTAATTCGAGACGGGTTATACCAAAAAGCCGAAGATTTTCTACAGGTACTATTTTCAGAAGAAGATTTGGATAAGGGTACTTATAATCAATTAGAAGAACTGAGAGATTATGTAACAGTTGCATTAAATACCGAACCACAAAAAATTGGTGTCATTTTACCACTGGGTCATAAAAAATTACTCGGACGACTATCACAGGAAGTCATGGATGGACTGGAACTTGCTAGCCAGGAGCTAAATATTGCTGATAATCCTATTGAATTGGTTTTTAAAGATTCTTTTATCAAATATGGTCCTAATGACTCTTTCCGAGTAAAGAAAAATAAAAATCGTACCCGAATAGAAACCTGTATTCGGGAGCTCGTGGAAGAAGATAAGGTTATCGCCATTATTGGACCAATAACAAGAAATTCTTCAATAGTCGCCGGTGAAGTAGCTGAAAAATATAAAATACCGGTTATCTCCCTTTCCCAGACAGAAAATATTGGTGAAAATTTACCGTTTTTATTCCGATACTATCGAAAACAAACACAGGAGGCAGCAGCTATAGCCAAATATGCCACAGATTATTTGAATGCAAAACGATTTGTTATATTTTATCCAGCTGAAAAAACAGAAAAACAGATTAAGATTGTTGCAGCCTTTGAAAAAGTGGTTAAAGAGCGTGGCGGTGATATTGTGGGATCAGTGAGAATTCATAATAAACAGGTGGATTTTCAGAAGGGTTTTTTGAGTTTTACCGGCGGATTAAAACCACTGTCAGATGAAGAAAAAGAAGAGATGGAAAAAACCCGGGAACGGTTTCAAGCTGACATCGACTTTGATGCCGTTTTTATCCAGGGCTCTCCCGAAACATTGATGAATATTTCTTCGTTCCTGCGCCTATATGGTGCAAACCACGCCTGGGTTTTATCCGGTAGTAATATCAATATTCGCAAAAACAAACTGCTAAAATATACCAGAAAACTACGTTTTGTAGACGCTTTTCCGGTTAGCAGTACTTCAACATTTTTACGAACTTTTTATGAATCCCATTGGCGGAACTTTAATTTCAGAAGGTCATACCAACCACCAACTGCCTATACAATATTCGCATACGAGGCCATTGAATTACTTTCCAAGTTATTGAATGACCCCAGTTTTCATAACCGTGAGTCCTTAAGAAATGCAGTTCAGATTTTAAATGATTTCCCTGTACTCACAGGTAAAGTTACCACTGGAGAAAATGGGGATCTAATCAAAGATTTGAAAATTCTTAAAATAGAAAGAAACAATACTGTCGAAGTCTTCCCGACCATTTTCAACTAAAGTTTACTATCTTGTTGATTATATGCTTTTGGCACACCGGTTATAAACAGTCCCATTCCAATCGTCTTTATAAAATATAGTTTTTGATATTCAGTAACAAGTTGTTACCTGTATCCTGATTTCAGAGGAACTGATCCGACATCAATATACTTCGACTTCGCTCAGCATACAGATAAGGACAAGCAAATTTAAAATTGCTATAGTGTCGTGGATCAATTTGAATACCCCTTTTTAATCTATCTGGATATCGATATAGATAAAATGAGGGCGACATGGTCTTGATGCTACACGTACCCTTATTTTATCAGGCTTAGTGCAATTAAGTGATAAAAATCGATTAATTTGATGCAGTACCCGGATTATTAGGCCAAAGAATGAAGTTTGCTATTAATAAGCAGATCTTTTCATTCACATCAACGAAAACTGATAGCCTATTTATGGGATCTGGGAAGGAATTATTGATTAGGATGAGGATTTGGAAGCAATAAAACGGCAAGAAGGTTAATTGCTTGCTGGTTTATTTTATTGCGCCGCTTGGGGTTTAATACCCCGCCCCTTGGGGTGTTCTGTCATCGCGAACGAATGTGAGAGATCTTGTCCTAAAAGAAAGATTTTTCCCTGCGGTCGAAATAACATGCAGTCATTCTACAGTTAATGAGGATACCCCGTCCGTTTGCGGCGGGGTAGTTCATTCATTTTTCTAATATGTTATTTAGATGTGGATTCAATATCCTTTAAGTATTTATATAGTGGAGAATCTGTATCCAGAACCAGACGGGAATTTTTCCCGATCAGGTTTTTGTAGTTATCCAGGGTCATATAAAATGCATAAAAGTTTGCATCTTTTGAATAAGCTTCTCCTGAGATTCGTGCAGCTTCTCCATCAGCATCACCTCGGATTTTTTGGGTTTTCCGAAAGGCAACGGATTGAATTTCCTTCAATTGTTTATCCATATTACCCAGAATTTCAGCCTTTTCAGCCTCACCTTCAGATCTTCTTCGGGCTGCGATTCTTTTTCGTTCAGATATCATTCTGTCATAAACGGTGTTTCTAACATTAACTGTGTAATTGACACGTTTTACCAATACATCAATTAAATCGATACCAAAATCTTTAATCGTGGTAGCAACAGTTGCCTGCACCAGTTTTGAAAACTGATCTCGTCCGACCTTAATCCTGACGTCTTCTTTAATTTTCAATTCCTCAGACATCGTATATTTTTCATCCCAATCTGAACTTCGGATAATTTCCAGCAAAACATTTTTAGTGACAAAATCACGGACAGCACCATTGATTAAATCGCTAATTACATAATTAGCCCGATTATAATTCTGCATTCTTTGTAAAAACAGCAGTGGATTATCAATCTTCCATCTAGCTGTCGTATCCAACCAAATATACTTTTTATCTTTAGTAGGGATTTCATTGGGCTCTCCATCCCATTTGATAATTCTTTTTTCAAATTCGTGAACTTTTTGAAAAAAAGGAATTTTAAAATACAGTCCAGCTTCGTTAAAAGCACCACGTACCGGCTCTCCAAACTGAGTGATTACAGCCTGTTTGCCTTCATCGATAACAAAAATCGAATTATAAAAGACAAATGCACCAACCACCACTAAAAGTGTTAATAGGGTCTTCATTATTATTCTCCTGATTATTTATTAATTAGTCTGTCTGATGGCGTTACTTCCACCAAGATTTAATATTGGTAACATGCCATTTTTCTTTTGATCCATTATGATCACTTCTTTAACAGTTGGTAATACTTCTTTTAAAGCTTCAATATACATCCTGGTTTTTGTTACTTCCTTATATTTCCTATATTGTTCGTAAATCGAATTATATCTGGCAATGTTACCTTTAGCATTATTGACTCTTTCGATTGCATAACCCTGTGCTTCTTCCAGCATCTGCTTGGCAACCCCTTCTGCTTTTGGTATTTTCTCATTTCTTTCTTTTTGAGCTTCATTACCCAATCGGACTTTATCTTGTTCTGCCTGGTTAACTTCGTTAAAAGAGGGTCTCACCGGATCAGGTGGATTCAAATCCTGTAATTGCACAGTTACTACTTTAATACCTGACTTGTATTCATCCAGATGTCTCTGGATTTCTTCAAAAGAAGAATCTGCTAGTTCAGCCCGATTATTTAAGGTATAATTGAAATCACGATTACCAACCAAACGTCTGATGACCGCTTCAGATTGGTCACGAACTGCAGCAACCGGATCCTGGACGTTAAAAAGGTAGTCTTCAGCTTTGGAAATACGATATTGAACCACCCAATTTAGCTGGATAACGTTATTGTCTGAAGTAATCATCAAAGACTCCAAATCAGAAAAATTGGATTTTTTATTATAGGCGCTGGTAGCATTTTGGCGAGTTCCAAACTCTTCCTTCCGGATAGATTCCACATTAACTTTGATAACTTTTTCTACGAAAGGAATTAAAAAATGCAAACCCGGACTAGTGGTGTTACTATATTTACCAAATTTTAAAACAACACCCAGTTCACTTTGTCCAATTTGATAAAAGGACTGCATTAGGACTAAAGCAACAATCGCTACAATTGCTATAACACTCAAAAAGCCTTTTTTAGGGGCCTGTGGGCTACTACCGCTACTTCCAGTTGGAGGCGTTGGTCCACCTGATTTATTACCAAAAAGCTTTTTTAAACCTTGCTGAATCATATCTTCTAATTCAGTTGGTTTTTTACCCCGGTTGTCCCATGGGTTTTGATTATCTGACATTAAAGTTCTCCTTATTTTACGTTACCAAATACAACAGCCTGCTATGATACAGACAAATATGATCTAATAAATAGTACAAACATAAAAAAATTATAAATAATATAAGAAAATCATAGTACATTAAATTAAATTAACCAAGGCATGAAGCAATATAAAGCAACTTAAATTAATAAATTAAGAATTTTCCTTAAAAAGATCGATAATTCTTTTTTCGACGTTTCTGATATTTTCGTACAGCATTAACATGAGATCGGTAATTATCTGAGAATTTATGTTTCCCATTCCCTTTTGCCACAAAATAAAGATACTTTGTTTTAGCTGGATTGACCGCTGCCAATAACGAATCCAGCCCTGGATTAGCAATTGGTGTCGGTGGTAATCCAAAATTAGTATAAGTATTATAAGGATTGCTTTCCCTGAGTTGACGTTTTGTCAAGTTACCATCAAAATTCGTAATTCCATAAATAACGGTAGGGTCCGTCTGTAGCTTCATATTTTGACGTAAACGATTATGAAATACTGACGATATCAAAGTTCTCTCATCAGTGGAGCCGGTTTCTTTCTCAATGATGGATGCCAGAATAATGGCCTCATAGTAGGTCAAATTAACGCCTCTCGCTTGTGCGGCAAAGTCTCTGGGAATTCGTTTTAGAAATGTATTTACCAGTGTTTGAATAATTATCTTTTCCGAAGCCCTTTTTGATACCTTATAGGTATCCGGAAACAAAAACCCTTCCAGCATTTTAATATCATCCGGTAAATTAAAGCTTTTCACAAATTGTGACTCATTTATAACGTCCTGATATTTCCCACTGTTGATATATCCGGCCCTTTTAAATAGCTGGAAAATTTCGGTCATTCGCAACCCTTCAGGAATAGTAACCTGAAGCATCACTGTTCGACCTTTACTTAACAAATTGATCAATTGATAAAGCGATATTTTAGGTTCTATGTTATAGTTTCCGATTTTGATCGATTTCCCTTTACCGAATAAAACAGCTGTCCATTTAAAAAGATGTTTGCTTCTTATAACTCGGGCTTGCTCTAAATTTTGACTAATTTTATTTAAACTTTCCCCTTTTTCAATTTCGAAAACAATTGCCTCAGTATAGGATTTTGGATATGAGAAAAATATTTCAATAGAAAGCCATGTTGTGGTAATTATTGCCAGGATAAAAATAGTCAACGCCACATGTATTTTTTTAAAGTTCATTCTAATTCTTATTTATTTTTGGATATTGTACGCTTCCGCCAATTTTGAGTTTGATTTGGCCATTCGCATTTTGAAAAGATTTCAAAATTTGCATAACCAATGGATCGACTTTATTTTTATATTCAGAGGATAACGAACCTGAAGCCTGAATATCAAGACCTGAACGATAGATGGTTTTTGAGTTGATAAAAATAGTACCAGTTATCTTACTTACGATATCACCGTAAGTTGATGCTTTAATTGTTAATCGATTGTTTTGCAGCTCCCCATTCATGGAAAATAATTTCAGACTAAGGGTTGGTAATTTGACAATATTTTTGAATTTCGTATCGTTAAAACTAATGTTAAATTGCTGTGATTCAACCGTTATTTCTGCAGAAAGGATCTCTTTTAATACAAAAGAGGAATGAATGTCCATATAAACTGGTGCGGGTAAAATCCTTGTGTTAAAAACCAGCGGAATTTGTCTGATATTGATTTGAGCAACATCGACAATAATACGTGTAGGGAAAAACTGTAGTTTACCACTAACCAATCCATTATAGATTTCTGCTTTGAACGGAATTCCAAGATTCATTAAAAAACTGAATGGGTTGACATCAATATCGATGTACTGGGCATCCATGATTTCATTTTTTTTCAGTTTATCAGTTATCAATACTTTGGCAATATCAACACCCGACCATCGAGGTACTACATCTTTAAATTTAATTTCAAATTGATTTGTCGTTTTCTGAATTACTATCTGGTTCAGCCATAATGTCAATTTTTCAGGTGGTATGTTCAACCAGATTGACAGGCAAAAAAAGTAAATCGTTAAAAAGATGACAAATATTGCCAGAAAAATCTTTTTAATCATGGTATTTTTTTTTATTCACTGGAAAGTGACATATTTATTTTAAATAGTTTATCACTTTTATATGTAGGGCTTAAATCAAAAGAATCAATTAATATAACAGGTGAACTGTGTTCTATTCTATAGATCAGGTTTACCAATTCATTTAGATTTAAATCTGTTAAGGTAAGTACTAATTTCTGACCGGTTCGAGGTCTATCACCGACACTGATTCGAGATTTAATTTTCAGTTTTGTCCGATTCAGAATATGATTCATACGCTTACTTAAAGATTGCACTTTTCTTTGGGATAAACGTTCGTAATATCTAAGTTCCTGCCCTAGTAAATTTACGGATTTTATATTTTGCTCAAGTTTGGTATTGTGTTTTGAAAGATCTTCCTGGTAATCCTGAATCGTCACAATGATCAGTCTGTACAACAGCATAGGAAGCAGAACGCAAATGGTGATTACCATCAGAATCTTTTCTCTTTTACTAAGTTCTAAATATCTATTCAGTAGATTTAGCACAAAAACCTTGTTGTTTTTCTCAGGTTAATAAATATTTTGTTCATGCAAATTAGGAGTTTTTTTCAAGATCGTCTACTATCTTTTTATCCATAGGAATTTCGTGAATATTTTTCTGGTAAAAAGTCTGTTAATCAGACGATCATTGAGTTATTTTAAAATTACTTAATATTTATAAAATGAAATACGCCTTCAATTGTAAATCAAAATGTAACAGTTGAATTTATTTTATATCTTTGATAATGTCGGAACGATTAATATACGATTTTATTAAAAAACTTCAGGTTATTGTTATGGCGAATGTAAGTATTTATGTACATCCAGTTAAGGTGACAGTTTATACCAATGAATATACCAAAAAACTGGATGAAGCCCCACCAAAAGAAACAGTAAGGATTAACCCATCAACCTGCGTTTATAAAAAATGGGATACAACACGGTATGAAATGCCGAGTATGCCAACAGCTCATGGGTTATAATTTTTAATTTGTGCCCATTTTGGGTCAGAGACTATTTTTTGGATAATTTTTTCAGCAACCATAAATTTTGATTGCTGAGGGAGTTGCAAAACATCCGTCGCATTGATTAATGATACGATGTTGGTGTCTCCATCAAAACCAGCTCCCGGCTCTAAAATATTATTAGCCACGATCAAATCAAGCTGTTTATCCAACAGCTTTTTTCTAGCATACGC
>Ga0233437_1003264_pt1 | contig 21700 bp, 14 predicted proteins | sample SI_122_August201_FD_182714 | JGI IMG/M metagenome (GOLD analysis project Ga0233437, IMG submission 182714) | Seawater microbial communities from Saanich Inlet, British Columbia, Canada - SI_122_August2016_200_MG | ecosystem: Environmental > Aquatic > Marine > Inlet | place: Canada: British...
CGGGGACAGGGGGACAGGGGGACTGGGGGACAGAGTCAAAGGGGGAGTCGGAAGTTTGAATCTCTTTTGGAACATCTCAATTTTGAAAAAATTGGCGGTTCTAAAAGGGATTTAAACTGGAGACGGGGAGCGGGGGCGAGGGGGCGAGAAGTTGCTCCGAGAGCTGCTTAGCTAATCCCTAGCCTTTTCAGCGTTTGACTTACGTATGAGATTTTGAATTCTGACCTGTCGATTTCAGGATCATTCATCGTTTTGAATAACTCTGTACAAGCCTCCTCGTATTTAAGACCCGAGAAATGCTGCACAATTCTTGTTGCCCGGTCAATCAATTTCTTATTCGTTGCATCAACCTGAATCATCCAATTACCCTTAATCCTTCCCAGCTTCGCCATAGTTGCGGTTGAAACAGTGTTAAGGATAATCTTTAGTGCCAAATGATGAAAAAGTTTTATAGCTGAGAATGCAAGGCCAACAGGAATATGAATGCACGAGGGGCAGATTCTTGAATCGGCCCCTTCGCGTGAATCGTGGTGGCCGATTTGTATATCATGGGGGCCGGTTCGTATATCGTGTTGGCCGGTTCGTGAATCAACGGAAATTTCAAGGTAATGATTATTTGGGTCCTGAGATTCATCATTTATAATCTCATGTCCAATATGATATTTTAAAATGTCATACTGGCTGAGTTGAGGAGGCTTAATAAACATCTCCTCTGTTCCTCCCATTCTTTTATAATCGTCTACAGTCCAGTCAAGTCCCCTGGGTTCCCTTCCAAGCATCTTCTTCCAGGCTTCATTTGATTCCAGTGTGGGATTACAGGCAAAAGCCCATGGCGGAGGTGATTTATCATCATCAAATGTGCAGAAAGGAGGAATCATAAATGTCGGTGTACGTTCTGTTGTGTCAGATATAATATCCAATAAGAATTCACCCGCAAGATAAGTTACTCTCCCACCCTTGTTGTAAATTTCAGCCTCCTTATCCACCCATTCACACATACCTTTCAAACACTTTGCCTGATTGAGTTCATTTAGTATGGCCTCAAACTCAAGGAGAGATTGCTTACGAATATCCAGGGAATCAGGCCAAATCTCCTTACTGATAGCTATGCTTTTCCCCTCCACAATCTGCCGAAAAGATTCCTCCATAGCCATCCCAACCAACAGCATGCCTATCGTAGTAGCCTGCATACGCGTTGACCCCGTTAAGGCCATCGGACCAGTGCAAAGTTCAATCGAAACAATTTCCGGATTGCTTAGCACTTCTTTCGATCGCTGAAACTTATTCATAAGCAATTCGCGGGGATTATTATAGAACATGAAAACTTTGCATCCCCTTTCACATGCTTCTTTCATAGTTCCAATAACCGAAGATATTTCGCCACCCTCAGTAAGTGCAATCAATAGATCCTTGTCATCAAGTTCTGCCTCAACAACCTGCTGTCGACCAAACAATTGAAAATCTTCAAAATTTTCCACCGACCGGATAAAAGCTCTTTCACCTCCAGTCATTATGCTCAATGTCTGATCTTGATAACAAGCCCAGTCTGCCTCTATATTAGAATATCTCGCCCTCAAATCAATCCAGAATTCCCTCCACATTGATTCTAATATAATTGCCAGCCTGCCGGATGCTCCGCAGCTCGAAAAAACGACTCTACCCCCTTGCTCTATTGTATTTACAAGTGATTGCACAAATTCACTATATTCTTTCCCTTCAATAACTTTTCGTGCCACCGGAATAATATCGAAGTCTACATCCAGCAAAACGCCAATTCCCTCACAAGTTGATTCTTGTGTAAGCTCACTCAGCTTCCGTGTTTTCGGATGAGAATGCTCAGTCACCAGATCCCCCAGATGAAACTGGGATTCATTTTCTACAAAATATTTTGCTGAATTATCCTTCATTGCTTAATATAGATCACTGGGTTTACTCAATATTTCCGCCCGGCCCAACTAATCGGACTAACTATAATCTCAGGAAATTAATAATCGATGGGATCACTTGTTTGGTGCGAAATAATCTTTTCTCGTTTCCCACTTACCTTTCGTGAAATCGGGCACTTTGATTTGAACTGAGTTTCCTGAAATTGACATTTCTGACAATGGACCAATTGCTGCCATTAATACACCATCATACAGATGCAGCGGAAGAGGCTTATTATTTTGAACTGACTTAACAAACTGATTGGCCATAATACCATCTGCTCCTCCATGTCCTCCGAAAGAAGTTTTTGCCCATTCATGCTTGTATTTTTCATGATATGGTGGGAAATCTTCCCAGGCATGATAATTGGGACTCACCCCGGTAAGATATAAGGCATCCCGCTGCTCATTATACAATCCTTTTGTTCCCTGCACAGTCCATCGATTATCGTATGGGCGCGGTGATTGCATATCGAAATTTATTACAATTGTTTTACCTTTTTTGGTTCGTACAACAGTGGTTACAATATCACCTTGTTTATACTTTTTCTTTCCATTGGGATGGTCGGGGAAATTCCGCTCAAAAAACTCATAAATACTCCTTGGATCTGAGGCTGTTGATGTAATTGAATCATAATAATCACCATTATTAATATCCAGCCAACTCATAACCGGTCCTTGCTGATGAGTTGGATACTGATTTCTGTTATGATCAACAAGAAACTGAGCACCCCAGCGAGTGTTACCTGTACCACGCTCAAAATACCAATGATCAATACAATCATGTGAATAAGAACAATGTGCATGGGTCATAGTTCCAAACAAACCCTGCCGGATCATATTTAAAATAGCCAGATTATCACTTCTGAAACTCCAGTTTTCAAGTTGCATACAAGGCGTACCTGTCTGTTCCCATGTCTCAATCAACTCCCAGCATTCATTCATAGTATAAGCAATCGGAACCTCACAACCGGCAATTACACCGCCCTTCATACTGTATACCGACATTGGAGTGTGCAAATCCCATGGAGTCGCGATCAGAACAGCATCAACATTTGCCTCGTCAATAAGTTTCTTATAAGCAAACTCCCCTAAGTACTCTTTCACTTTAGGCTGTTTTCTATCAGCAAGTACTTTTTGCCCCAGATCAAGAGCCTTTTGATCAATATCACAAATAGCAGTAAATTCAACTCCTCCAGTGGATAAAAATGTCCCCATCAATCCACGGCCACGTCCGCCTGTGCCAATTAAACCCAACTTCACTTTCTTACTCTCAGAAAACAGCATTTTCCCGGGGACAGCACTAACTAAAGGCAATCCAGCCATTAATGTGGCATTTTTTCTAATAAAAGAACGGCGTGGAATAGAAGATTTTTTCATGATATTTTGGATTAAGGACGTAAGATAGGGAAAAGGGGCGGGAATCGGGAGTCGGGAGTCGGGAATTGGGAGGCGGGAGGCGGGAATCAAATTTTTGCGAAGTATTTTTTTGCTGCTTTCAAGACTTTTGGGGCTAAAATGATTGCTGAGATCATAGTTGGGAAAGCCATTGTAGCGTAAGCACCGTCAATTAATCCTATAACAGCCGCCAGTGTACTGGTTGCGCCAATAGGGATAATAAGCACGTAGAAAATATGATAAATGTTTTTTCTTTTAGCCCCAAAAAGAAATGAGAAACACTTTGCTCCATAGTACGGGAAAGCAAACATAGTGGTTACAGCAAAAACAATTACACAAAGCATGAGAATGTAAGGACCGAAACCTGGCATTGCAATAGAGAAAGCTTGTACTGTCAGACCAATCCCATCAAGACTTGTGTCTGTCCAGGCTCCTGTAACAATAATTGCAAGAGCAGTCATTGTACAAACAATAATAGTATCAATTATCGGCTCAAACATTGCAGCTAATCCTTCGCGAATAGGCTCACTGGTTTTGGCTGCACCATGTGCCATAGGAGCAGTTCCAATTCCAGCTTCATTAGAGAAAGCCGCCCGACGAACACCCACAACAATCAACGATCCCAAGGCACCTCCAAGCACAGCATCTCCGGTGAAAGCATCAGTGATAATCAATTTAAATCCGGGAATAACTTCCGATGAATTACTCGCAAGTATATATAGAACTGCAACTACATAAACAATAACCATCATAGGAACCATCAAGCCAGCCACTTTGGCAATACGTTTTATTCCACCAAAAAGAACCAGTATAACTAATCCCGACATCACTAATCCACTAATCAAGTCAGTGGTAAAACCAGTCTCAACACCGTTTGGAATTAAGACAACATCCCTTATTGCCTGAGTGAGCTGATTGGCCTGAAATATTGGAGTAACTCCAATCATGCCCGCTATACTGAACACTATTGCCAACCAATGCCAATATTTCTTTAATCCATGCTTGATGACATACATTGGTCCGCCCTGCAGATTTCCTTCTGAATCCTTGCCCCTGTACATCACAGCCAATGAGCAAGTAAAAAACTTCGTTGATACCCCTATTAACGCAGATATCCACATCCAGAACACAGCGCCAGGCCCTCCTGTGGCTATAGCAATAGCAATACCGGAAATATTTCCCATCCCAACTGTAGCCGCTAAAGCTGTTGACACTGCCTGATAATGACTAATCTGTCCTGGCTCATCCGGATTATCATACTTTCCTCTGAGAACCTTAAGACCATGCCCCATATATTTTAATGGAATCAAACGGGAATAGAAAAACAGAAAAAGACCGCCACCAAGCAATAGAATAAGTAAAGGGGCACCCCACATAAAATTTCCGAAAGCTATTATTGATTCACCGAAATTGCTTAGAAAATCTTTCATCCGTTTATATTTAATTTTATTTGTCGGATAGAGCTCGCATAACAAAAACAATCATCCGTGTGTGTGTTAAAATATTTTTCCTTTTGTCATGCTGAGTTCATAATTCAGGGCTTGTGATTTTTGGCGTACAAATTCTGTTTGACAATTATTGGTCTGCTCCTTTTGAAACTGAGCATTAATATTAGCAAAAATCAATAACTTTTAAACAATAAGTTTACTTTTTGATGAATGATCATGATTGTAATCAAAGAGCTTTCTCATTCGTCAAAAAAAATCTTACGCCATTTTGAAATGTACTATATTTATATCTGATTTTGGCAACCAACTACGCAGGAAACCATAAACATGACCATATCTCAGTCCATCGGGAACTTGAAAGAGATTCGTTTTCTTCATTTAGAAGATAACAAATTGGATGCTCAAATGATTCAGCTTGTATTAAACCAACTGGACACCAAAATTAAATACGAGTTGGTTGATAATGAATCCGATTTCAAAAAGGCTCTCAAAACCACAACTCCTGACATTGTTCTTTCTGACATGAATTTGCCAGATTATACCGGCCTTGATGCTTTAGAATACCTCAATTCTCACATGCCGCAGATTCCTGTTATTGTAATTACAGGATCAATTGAAGAGGAAGTTGCAGCAAGAACTATTCAGCTCGGTGCATGGGATTATGTTGTTAAGGAAAGACTTCATCGTCTTCCCTCTGCTGTTGAGAATGTTATGAACCTAAAAATAGAAAAGGAGAAATCGAATCGCGTAAGCAAATTAAATCAGAACATCCTTGAAACTACCCCAAGCGCAGTTTTTACTGTAGATACATCAGGCACAATAACCAGCTGGAATAAGATGGCTGAAACAATTACAGGCTTTATGGCAGATGATATTATCGGTGAGAATTGTAAAACGATGAGGTCAGATATCTGTATAAACAACTGCCTGCTGTTTGATCCGGAGCGCCCACCTGGTCCAGTACAAAATGTGGAGTGCGACTTTCTTGATGTCCATGGCAATAAGCAATTCATCTTAAAGAACGCCGACTTACTTTTTAATGCCAAAGGTGAGATAATTGGTGGCATTGAAAGCTTTGTTGACCAAAGTGAAAAAGTAAAAATGACGAAAGAGCTTCAGGAGGCAAAGAATAAAGCTGAAGAAAGTGACCGACTAAAAACAGCATTCCTGGCCAATATCTCTCATGAAATCCGCACCCCTCTGAATGCAATAATCGGATTTTCAGAATTAATAGCGGATTCGGAAAATGAACACGATGCCAAGCAAGGATTCTTTGAAATAATCAAATCAGGAAGTGACCAGTTACTGAGCATACTTGATAAAATCATGCAATTGTCGCTTATTGAGGGAGGTGATGTGAAAATTGATCACAAAGTATTTGACTTAAACATCCTCGTGAAAGGGATTCTTCAACAACATAAAACCAATATTTCCTCGAAAAAGCTGAAATTATCGCTCGTTCAACCTGAAGAACTATCCTTGAATAGTGACAGCACTCGAATTAGTCTGATCATTGACAATCTGATGGAGAATGCCGTTAAGTTTACTGATGAGGGAGAGATAGGATTCGGGTATGAAGCAAATAATGATTCAGTAATGTTTTTCATTTCCGATACCGGTTGCGGAATACCAGCCAATATTGGTGACAAAATATTCGAACGATTCTATCGTGTAAAAGATCCCGCTCATCTTACACCAGGCTCGGGTTTGGGTTTGCCTATTTCCAAAGCTCTTGTTGAAGCACTTGGGGGTAAGATCTGGTATGAATCTGAGGAAAACAAGGGAACATGCTTCTATTTTAAAATACCAAACCTGTATATTAAAGAGTCGATAAATCCCATCACATACTCAGTTTTACATATGCCCTCCAATCAATTTGGCTGAAATTTATTCATGCCAACTTAATAATTAGCTTCTCATTTTTCTGTATATCCACTTCATCAATGCTAATTGTTGACAATTCATTCCTTCCACTTTCAACATGAAACGGTCTGAGCTTATTCCTGAACCAAACTTCAATCTGACTTGATGTTTTACCATCCGGCAGGCGAAGAATAATTTCATTCAAATTGAGCTGACCGTAATTGAGCTCTATACAATATTCTTTTTTTCCTCCGGATAAGGTTTGAGAGAAAGATCCCCACCCTTCTGCTGTTACAAAAGCTGCTCTGAAATTTTCAGCTTCTAATCTTGGGTCAAATTCAATAATCCCCTTTGGGCCGTGATAATTGAAACCGCATACCGCCTGATATACTCCGTAACTTGCCATTGCGCGAGCATAATGATCTGAGCATTCAATTTCGTTGTAAGGATTCCTCAGATGCGCATTATACCGGTCATGAATAGCCCGGCTTATAGCTAATCCGTTCTCCAGTAAATCAGGATGCTCCAATCCTTCGTATATCATATTAGCTGCTGCCTGCCATTCAAAACCACTCATGCACTCGTTAAAATACATGAATTGCCACTGATCTTCCCATTTATCCCTCTTGCCTCCCTTGGGCCATGTACACATCAGCAATCCAGCGTCACCTGCCATGGCATACCAGCGTCCAGCTTTGAACTGACGTCTGAAGGGCCCTACATCAGGAACAAAATTATATCTCCATAAAGACCTCAGAGCACTAACTTGCTTTTCTTTGTCAAAAATATTACCCATACCTAGCCAGTGCGCCCATGTTTGACCAAATATCTGATCAATATAACACCCGGTTCCCACACCAATAACATCTTTATGTTCAGGATCTTCCAGCTGAATAAAAAACTCATCATTAAACAATTCCAAAATCTTTTCAGCCCCTTTATCAGCAATCTGAGAACACTTTGATGAAAACTCCTGGTCGCTCATCTCGATGGCCATTTTTTCACCTGCCCGAAGAGCTGCGATGTAGAGAGATGAAATGAAACTGATTTTCCCATACCACGATGCATCCAGAGTATTGGGTTGAGAACCCTCAAGAATGCCATCAAGATCATCATCCTGATCCATCATATACTGGACAGCTGTTTTTATGGCAGGCCAGTTTCTCGTCAAAAATGAATTATCGGCCGACATCATATGCTCCCGAAAGGCACCCATTATTCTTCCGCATTGTCCGTCGAAAGCAGGTCCCATGGAAGAATCCAGCAAAGCACGATAGCCGATCTCCCCATTCTCTTTCAAAGCCATTCCAAAATCAACCCTCTCTCGCTGATCCCGCTCTATCTCCGGAAATAATCGTCCGACAGCCTGAGCATAATGCCACACATGGGTACAAGTGCCAGTACAACAACCAATACCTTCCCATGCCCAGAAGCGGCCATCTTTATGGCGATAACAGGTTGTTGTGGCCAGTGTTGAAGTATTTGCCATGGTACGATCAAGTAACCAATACGGCAAACTGGAATTATACCAGGTATCTACCCACTTCCGTGTGCTTGTGAAAAGATGCTCTTTATTCCGCACCAGGTAATGCGCCACATCCAGAGCTGAATCAAAGCGTGCTGCATACGAATGCCCAACCTTTTTACCTCCGAAATCTCTGCCATAAAAATTTGGAAAATACCAGGTGAATGCAAAATCTGTTGATTGTTCTCCTCCCGGATGCAGCTCAAGATAACTCTGTACTGTTCCTGTTACCGAATCACCAAGACCGTCCATAGTAATCTTGCTGGCCCTACCATTAATTCCATCGAGAGAAGCCCTTGATTCATTAGCATCAATCACTGAAAGACAAAATCCTCCATAATCTCGCAGTTCAGAGATAGGTTTTGATTTAGGCGACAGATCTGAGAATACAATATGATCAACACCTACATTCCCCCACCCTCCACTTTCTCCATCAATAATTCGTATTTGTGCCTCACTACCTTCCCATTCTGATACTTTTATTCCTGCCAGGTCCATTGCATTATTATTCTTCCCGGTAATGCTGGCTTTAATCTCTCCGTTGATAATCAGGTTCAGGCAAGTTTTATTCTTATGTGCTCCACCTCCAATATAGAAATTGATGTATTTGCGCTCAATAGTAAAACTCTTGCTGGTAAGCATCCCAATCTGCTTGTCTTTTTCACCAACATCCGCTCCAGGTGCTGAAGAGTGGCTGTTTACAACCCTCTCCCCTTCACCACCCACGCCCAGTTGATAATCCGGAATATCAGCAATTAAAACTGGTCCGTCACCAAAGGCTTCACCTTCAACTGTCCAGTTCATGTATGTATCCGATTCAAAATCTTCAAACAGAATATCATTTCGCTTCGATGATTTCTGACGATTGGCTGGCAATGCTTCACAAATCAGAGTCGTAATATTATTTTTTTTAACAAGCCTATTCCGCCTGTGTCCATGATGATCGGCTGCACTGTCAAGGCATACCGGATTCTCTGTAAATCCTTTTATTGAGCAGGATATATCAATATTTGAAAGATTCTTCACTTTAAAACTCATCACAGTAGCCGGCAAAGAAGAATCATCTACGTTGCCAGGAATAAATGGAGTGAATGCCTCCAGGATCACCTCTACCGGACATCCGGGATCATAATATTTAATTCTTGCCAGAGGATAACAGCCTTCAAATTCTACTGATTCAAAGCCCTCTTTATTTAGTGGCCAGATCTCATCACCTATATGCAGCTCAAAACCCTGTTTGAATGGTGAATAATGCTCGGCTGGTTCAACAAAGTTCGATCCATCCCTGTTACGAACCTGCTGGCCATGGTAATCAATAGTTTTCGGACGAATCCCTTCCTGATCACGATTAAAAATATCCCAAAGCCATAAGCGACCATCCCCAGATAAATATACCGTTCCTGCGAAAAGGCCACCTACCGGCATTCCAATATGCTCAAGAGCCTCTCGTTTATTATACTTTTCCTTTTCACCCCTCACAAACAATGATTTCACCCATGCAGGATCAAGTTTTTTATCGGCCGGAATGTATTTCAGGTATTCATTCTCATCGAAAGGCCCGGCGAAGACCGACATTCCCGGAACCATCATCAATGAAGCGCCCAGAGCCGATGATTTTAGAAAAGCACGCCTGCTAAGTCCGTCCAAGCCAGGGTCACAATTATCCGATTGCGGATCACATCCGGTAGGTAAAAAAGATTTTTCTTCTGATGACATAAACTATGGATATGAGGAAACTATGGTTTAGACTTCGTATAAAAGTAATAATAAACCTTGAAATCACTTAGATGATCATTGTCAAAACAGCAGAAGAAATTCACCCGGGGGAAGTACTCAAAACAATAAGCAATTGTCGCATAGCCTGATGACACAATTGAATCTCCCCGCCGCTGGCAGCGCGGTATCTCAATTGAATTATTGCTTGAGGAAACGATGTGTGTGAGTAGCCAATGGAGTAGTCAAACGAATAAAATACAAACCTGCCGGATAATTTTTGAGGGAAATCCGGCTTAGAGTTTGCAAGCTGGCCACAGGCATACTAAAAAGGATTTGTCCTCTAAGATCGATCATATCAATTCTGGATCGTCGGTCTGCCTCTCCTTCGAGCAGCAGGTTTAGATAATCAGATGCCGGATTAGGAAAAATCGAGAGGGAATAAGAAAATGGATCTTCATTAATTTTCAGTAAGATATTTGAAGCTCCCGGAGTTACATTATCCAGCTCTGCCCATGACGAGCTGCCATCAGGATATCGTCCGTAGCTGACATCTGTATACTGGGCTCCAAAACTCACACTGTCAACCAGAAGAGTATCGGGATAAATGAACTCAAAAAGTCCCAATTCTTCACCATTACCATCAAGTTTAAAATTAAGATGATTCCACCCATCCAGAGTATCACCATCTGCCCAGAAAATCATGAAACCACCTGGAGCCAGGTAGCTGGATATCAGATCCTCATCCGGAATCTGCCATTTCACCGGATTATTAAAATTATCGCTTAAGAACAAACCAGCCACATTCACTCCTGTATTGCCTCCATTATAGATCTCGATCCAATCTTCAGCAACTCCTGTCTCATCAACAATACCTCCAGAATTATAGGCCAGTATTTCGTTAATAAATAAATGTCCCTTTTTTGAACCATCCGGCAGGTTTGCTTCTCCCGGAGTTGGCTCTGAAAAATATCTGAAGAAATATGATCCGTTAGGATAGCAACCATAGGAAGTACCATCAGATGAAGGTTCAATGGAGAGTTGACTAAGTGACAGCAATTCATCTCCTATTACCTGCATCAATTCAAATACTAATCTTTCATCCTGGTTACTGAACCAGTCGGGATTACTGAGCTCAAACAGCTCATATTGACCAGCTTGTATTAGAACGTTTGTTTTAAAAATATCACCTAAACTGACCGCATTTTGCTTCATTGGCGATGTATACACTACTAAATCCCAGCTACTTACTGCCTCACTGCCTGCATTATACAGTTCAAACCACAGCTCATCACCACTTGTCTGAAGCTCGTTCACATAAAGATCTGACAGCTGCTCATGATGAAAATAACGTGCTCCGATATCAGGCAGGGATGCATCGGGATCAAGATCAGTATCAGGATCACCGGCATCACGACATAAAGACTCATGATGCAGACTGAATATTCCTAATTGTGGCGCAAGTAATCCTGGATTTCCTGTCAGATTATTGTCACCGGGGAGTTCAGATTTATCATACCACGAATAGCTGTAGATGATTGAAGAATACTCATCCTGGATACCCGCATTCTGGGCTGGTCCGGCAAAAAGAGAATTCACCACAAGGGCTGAACCGCCTCCGCGTCCGGGTTCTTTCTCGAAACAATGAATTCCTGTTTCATTAGCATAAAAGGTATTGCGATCTGAGAAGAGGAAAGATCCTTCATCTTTGATGCCGGATCCGGCTGTACACAAAGAAAAAACATTACCCCGGGCAACTACCTTTGATCCCTTTCCGATTGAGAGTCCTTTATCGGTAATATTGCTAAAAATATTGTTTTCTATCAGCACATCCTCTGAGTATCCAACATCAATGCCATCACTGTTCGGACCTCTGAAATCCTCAAAGCGGCAATCACTCACTTCGGCCTTCCCAACGGCATCAAGGTCAATTGCATCAGTGTCACTTGCCATGTTTCCTCGAAAATAACAATTACTGATCAGCACCTGACCGGCATCTGCCACATTAATATAATCACCCACACCCTCACTATAAAGATTAGCAAACTGCACATGTGCCGTAGCTCCCAGGATGTACACCGGATTAGATGGAGCATCAGAGATATAAAGTCCGTTCACCGGAACATCGGTAGAGATTATATTCAGATTTGCCTTGAAAAGCGACGGATTTAATCGTCCTAAAGAAGCCTTTTCGATTATCAGCTGATTAATAAATGATCCAACATCGCCTTTTTCAATGACAAGTGCTCCCCATCGTTCAGACTCAGTATTTAGATTGCTTATTTTCACTGGCTGGTCAAGCGTTCCTCTCACTTCAATTGCACCATAAACATAAATACTGCTCTTCTCTTGCATCCGAATTTCCACACCAGGTTCAAGCCTCAGGCTGGCACCTTTTAAAACTATAATATCACTGGCACCGATATAGGGTGAGTTTTCTGCCGTAAGTGTGAGTTTATCATCAATCTCCAGAGGTAAAAGAGAAGATCCGTCGGGTTCAAAAATTGCTTCAATACTGGTATTTTGCTCCAGTGTGAGTTCAATTTCACTTTCATCTGAAAGACCTTCCCATCCTACGAAGCGATAGCCCGGATTGGGTACAGCCACCATCCGGAGGGGAACACTTCTAAAATATAAACCATCACCTGCATTCTCAACACCATTAAGAGTGATACTTCCACCAATATTTTCAAAATCAAGGCTGATCATTCCGCTCAGGTTATAGAGATTTTGTATCTGCTGCCGGATAATATCAGGGCGCTGCCTCGCAAATTCGCGCATAATCTCAACATGATCGATCCATTGATCCCATGATTCAATACATGAACACCCTGAACCACCGATGGTAGTCTGGCCGGTCCATCGGGCAATATCGCGAGGCATCTCGAAAGCGATATTGTTGTACAGGCTATCAATAATGCTAAGCACACGTTGGGTAGAGAAGGTAGTATTCAGGTGAGCGGCGAAACCTTGGATAAAATCTGCTCTAACCTTCGGATGGGTAAGAATTTTCCTAACAAGAGTAGCGTGTTTTAGATAGTCATCCTCTTTAAATGGGAACAGGTTATTCGTGTAATCATCGGCATGGTATAATCCAAATCCACCCTCCACATCAAAAAATACCCAGCGCCACTTGCCATCGCTGGTACGCGGACGCCAGAGCAGCACGTTATTATGGGCCCAGTCTTCATTATTAACAAAGATCTCAGCAATCTGATAATTCAGTAATTCACGCAGGTCAACCATTTGCTCAACCTGCTCCAATTCCTGATCGTCGACGGTAGAACCCCATCGAACCAGATTCATCAGCTCCATGTAGTGAAGATCATCGCCCTCTATAACTCCACCATTTGCCGGATTCTCCAGAAGGTCAAGATTATCAGGGTCTACGCCATGGTTTCCTGCCAGATAATCAGATTTATTCCTCTCCCGGATATTGTGTATGCCCCAATATTCCCCGTTTACAAACAGTACAGCTGGTTGATAGCCTTCATAATCGACATCCATCTGATCGATCAGAAGAGTGCTCAATAAACCATCACGAAACATCGTGCCATTATAGCAATCGCCCATACCATCAGCACCGCCCGGACGAAGGATAAAACTTGAGAATTGAGTAACTGTTTTCTCTTGAAAGAAGGGGTAATTTATTTCATTATTGCCATATCTTGATCTGAAATACACTCCCAAAGGTTTTCTGGGAAATTCACAATTCATTCTGCCTTTCACCTGTATACCAGCCTCTTCACTAAAAGCTAGATGTCCGTCGGACTCAAAATATTCTATGTGCATTGGTCTTTCCCAGTCGGGCGTACATGCATTGCGGCTTTCGCGCTCTCCGTTAAAATCTGATCCATTCACATATATTCCTACATCATCATCATACAGATGAACAGGATCCATCGAGATTGAGAACACAGGCAAGCGAGGCTGCTCTCCAATAAAATAAGTATAGGCAATAGCGTCACCGGGGAGATATCCTGTTCCAAATGCTTTTAATCTGAGACTTGTTGTTTGTTCTATTGTCAAACTATTGGGAAATATTGGATCGGTCTCATCCGGCAGGGAACCATCAATGGTATAATGAATATTGCCTGGGTAATTTTCAGTTTCTGTCAGAGACACTGTTATTGGGCTGTTATAAAAACCTGCATCTGTTGAGAGGCTGAATCCTGGCATTTTAACAGGCCGGTTCATTCCCTCATTTCCGTTTTGCATACCAGGAGTGGGACTTCCGAAATACAGCCAATTCTGCAAATTCTCCGGATCACGACCAAATGAGACATTTGATTTCTGCTCATCGTATTTAACATAATCCAGTTGAATACCAATGGAATTGCTGAGCACAACTTCCTCACCCTCTTTAGCTAGTCCGAAAGAAGTATGGCGACCCTGATCAGTCTTATCGGGGAAAAACAGCAAATAACTCTGAGCCGGGATAATAATATTATCGGGGATAATCCATTTTGCCGGACTATCTATATCATCTGACAAGAAAAAACCAGAAAGATCAACATCCTTAGGATCTGGATTATACAGCTCGATCCAGTCAACAAACCTGCCAGTTTCCGGTTCAAGGTAAACAGAGGCATTTGATGCCATAAACTCAGAAATATAGATCTGAGAATATGCATTACCAGCAAGTAAAAGCCCGAGCCAAATCAGGCTGACTCTTAATATTAATCTCATCTTCATAAAGGGCGATAAATATACAAAATCAGACTTAAAACGGATACACTAATGTGAAGGATTGAATTATAAGCAGCTTATTGGGAGAATATGATAAACCGCATAACTTTTTATATGCTCACAGATATAACTCGTGAGCTGGTAGAGCTGAAATATCTATTCTTTACCCGAAGTCTAATACTCCAGGTCTTAGGACTATTAGAAGTAAGTTTGAATTTTACAGGAGAGATATTATCTTTTTCTATCTTATCCCCATTGATAATCCAGACAAAGGAATCTGCTCCTATAGATTTATTCGTCAAAATCAACTGTTTACCCATCTGTTTATATGTAAACCTTGCTTGGGGAGTTTCAGCTATTCTAACATTAAACCCAGCAGGTTCATCATTGAGTTTAAACAAAATCCTGCCAATTGCGGCTTTTGAAGGGGTAAAGAAATAGTCATTTGAATTTTTCTTCTCAACTCCTTTACCTTCAATTTTAACTTCAGCCCCTTTGGGAGTTACAATGAAAGGATAGCTGGCTTTGTCTTTTGAGCCGAAAACCTTTCTCACTAAGCTAATTTGAGATTTTTCGAAGACAAATTGAATTTCATGCTGTACAGAGCTGTGACAAATACCATCAGGAGAGCTCACATTAAGAGATATTATCACTTTATTCTCTTTATTAACTGGCAAGGTGTATTTGTGAGTTATAATTTCTGTTGAATTTGGTGCCATTGTGTTCTTATTAGAGATTTAAACAGGAGTAATGATAAAGATAAGGATTTCCTGCAAACAAAAGGCAACTTGCTTATAATCATTAATATATTATCTTTAATCGATTAAAACCTTAAACTATGGATCAATTATCAGCCATTATTTTAGCTGGCTCGCTTACGATTATTATGCTTGGCATGGGGCTATCATTAACCTTTGCCGATTTTAAAAGGATTTTTGTTTACCCTAAAGCAGTTTTTATTGGCTTAGGCAATCAATTAATTATTTTACCACTTGTTGGATTTGGTGTTGCAGTAGTTTTTCCACTCCGACCTGAAGTAGCGGTAGGTATTATGATTCTGGCCGCTTGTCCGGGAGGACCTACATCCAACTTAATTGCCCACCTTGCTAAAGGAGATACAGCGCTATCTGTGACTCTCACATCATTAAGCAGCTTCGTAACAATCATATCAATACCATTTATTGTAAACTTTGCTTTGGTTCACTTTCTTGATCAGGGCCAGATAATAAAGCTCGATATTTTGCAAACCATCATACAAATATTTGTGATAATTGTCATTCCGGTTACAATTGGAATGGTTATCCGATATTATAAGAACGATTTCGCAAATAAAATGGCAAAGCCAGTGCGTATTGCATCAGGTATTGTTATGGCCCTTGTTATCATCGGTCTTTTCATAAAAGAAAGGGAGAACTTCATTCCCTACTTCAAAGATTCTGGTTTGGCCACATTAACTTTAAATATAGTGACCATGCTTATTGGCTTCCTTTCGGCACTTTTATTTAAGATAAAGCGCAAGGCTGCCTTGTCGATATCAATTGAGTCTGGTATCCAGAATGGGACTTTAGCCATAACAATAGCAGTAGTTTTACTAAACAATTCTGAATTTGCTATTGCCCCGGCAATTTATAGTTTGTTAATGTTCTTCACCGGAGGTGCTGTAATATATCTGGGACTGCGTCAATCCAGAAAGCGGATAAAGGAATAACACAGAAAAAAGGCATATATTTATACGGCGGTGACTAATCTAATAGCAGAACATGAGATTACGAACACTTCTGATATCTGTTTTTTGTATTTTGGCTTATTCAGCTTGTGAAAATGGCACATTTTCTGGTGGGAATGAATTACTCAGCCTTCGGTGTCAAACGGATTGGAGTGGAAAAGATAAAGAATTATGGATTCTGGTTACGGATAAGGATGGCAGGATAATTGCTGAAAGGGAGGAATCTGGTGGAGATATAATCAAAATCGTAAAACCAGTCTGGTTTTCTAATTATGAGCGTTACAATTTAACAATCATCAGGTATGCTCAAAGTCTGACCCGAATTGTTACTTATGCAGATTTACCTGTAGGATTAAACTGGTTTATTAATGATTGGGACAGTACCAGTCCGGATCTCAGTATTAGTTTACGGGAAAAGGCAAGTTGCACCAATTTACGTTTCGCTACAAATAAGGCAGAGCATAATTCTTCTCAGTATGACAAGTTAATTTCTATTAAATATCAGGGTCCCTTACCCACCTGTCTGCTTGTCACTACAAATTATAAAACAGGAAATTCATACAAATGGCATTCAAATCTTGGTTTGGTTAAGCCTTTTGAATTCATTTGCGATGACCTGGAGCCAATGACTCCACATTTGGTAGATTTAAATGAAAGTCTTACTGATATTGAATTGGTGGGTAGTGGACACATTCATAAGGGTCTTTATGGTCATGGATTTCAGTTTGTATCTCAGGAAGCCCGGCAAACAGAGAATGGTCTCTTACAAATTGAAACCCCTGAAGGTATTTTTCAGGATTATTCAATCTACATAACACAATGGAAGAATGGCAGGGGCAGATCATTTTTCAACTTTGGCAGTATCCCCACAGTTGTTGAGTTACCAAATACTCAAATCACTTATGTGCCACAACAATTGAATGACTACGAGCTTACAACTTCTGAACCCTCCGACATGGTTCAGTCTTCGTGGAGATATGCTACTAGTAATTCCACAAAAATTGATTGGCAAGTCTATGGCCGTGGAGCAACAAAATCAAGTTCCTTTAAGCTTACTGATATGCCACAGGTTATAAGTGAGAATTACAGTGGTATTAACTTCTCAGATATTGATCTATACAGAATCCGCACAAGAACCACAAAAATAGGACAGGCACAACGAGGGTATCTTGATTACTTCATGAAGGAGCTTGTCAACAACGTCTATTACAGTGGGCTTAGACAATATGGTGTTATTGAGAACTATAATTATTAGGGTATTGGGCCATATTATAATCGCAATGTTAATCACAGTCATATATCCATTTACCTGATTGTTGTTTTGCAAATGAAAATGTTAAAATCAACCTGTTCTACAAACTTTTTGACGAATGCCAGCAATTGATTCTCGCGAGCCAATAGTTTTAATTTAACCTTACTTGTTAAACTAAAAGTTCATGATTTGTTCTCGTAGCTTGATTTCTATTTTGCTTGTTCTATTTTTTACTGGCAATTTATGTATCCATGCACAAACGGAGAATTATAGCATTCCTGAAGTTGATTCTCTTATACAAATTTCAAATACAATCACAAATATTGAAGACAGCATCAGAGTTGATTTATACATGGATATTGGCAAGAAGCTTAACCCATGATTTAAGAACCCCAATAGGTGTTGTAATGGAGTTCACTGAGCTTTTATATGACAATCTCGAATCATATAATACTGAAACAATTTACTCAGCTGGGCACAGGCTCAAACAGGCTCAATTTCTTTCGATCCTATTGAGCTGAAAGCAAAAGGGATCATTGACAATAGTCTGGCAATGGTAGCATCTCAGGCAGAGCTAAAGAATGTACAATATGAGACCAAAGTTGATCAAAGCACCTCAGTGTATGCTGATAATAACATGATACGGCTGATATTAAGAAATCTACTTTCAAATGCAATAAAATTCAGTCACAATGGAGGTAAGATCATAATCTCAGCAAAAAACTCAGAATCAGGAGTACTCTTTTGTATTGAAGATTTTGGAATTGGTATTTGCAAAGAAGATCAGGCTAATTTGTTTAATAATGTTACTCTGAATAGCACTCCTGGAACACAAAATGAAAAAGGCACGGGAATTGGGTTAATACTCTGTAAAGAATTTGTTGAAAAGCATCATGGTAAGATTTGGATGGAGAGCCAGGAAGGTAGTGGCAGTAAGTTTTGTTTTTCATTTCCCGGATCTTAAGAATTGCAACACCTCAAAAGAAAAACTTCAGGGCTGAAAACAATATCCTTGACAGGATAGACCCCAGGATATAACAAATAGAAAGGTGTTGCACCACCATAAATAATCATTTCTGGTCACAGATTGCTTACCCCGCCGCAAGCAGCGGGGAATGGGCTCCTATAATTGAAAAAAGGTAAGTCTTTGGTGCTAAGCAATACAGTGAAACACTTGATATTAGTACAGTTGCTCTCGTCATTATGTTTCTCCGACCGGGGCACAAATGTTTTTTCACAAAAAAACCTCAATCTGGTTTTGTTTCATAAATAAAACCCTCTATATTTGCATCCGCTTTCGGGCGATTAGCTCAGTTGGTTCAGAGCACCTGCCTTACAAGCAGGGGGTCACTGGTTCGAATCCAGTATCGCCCACAGTTGAAGATCAAGGAGTTAGCATCAAGCTAGCTCCTTTTTTTATGTCTTGGTTTAAACATAGTGTAAACAGGATCACTTCATATTCCTGTGGGGAAACAGCCAGATTGTTCTCATTCGCAACCCTGCGCCCCCAAAACATTCCAAATCCATCACAAAATCAATTGATCCTATTCAATAATAGCGACTCAATTATCCAAACCTTTTGTATCCCTATCCTTTATCCTGGGCATTAATAAAGTACTGATTTGTCTGTAACTTTATTGTCAAACCCTTAAAATCGACAATATGGAAAATCCGTTTGAAACCATTGAAGCTAGGTTAGCTGCAATCGAAGAAAAGCTATCTCAACTAATTGAAGTAGTTCAAGGCCCAAATTCGAAGAACAAGAATACCTGGGTCACAACAAAGCAACTTGCTGATTATCTTGGTGTGTCAACAACAACCATAACCAATATGCGGATTAGCAAGTTTCCTTATTATAAGGTTGGAGGAAAAATCCTTTTCAAGAAAGAGGAAATTGATTTGGTTCTGGAAAATACTAGACACAAGTCAGGTGGAGAATACTTAAGTGAATACCTAAAAAAGAATCAGCTTTAGCAAGGACCAGCTTCACTATGAGAAATCAAGAGCAAACAGCCAATCAACAGGAATTGGACACTAAAGTCCTGAAAGAAATTAGGCAAGTCAAAAACCTTCTAGCCGAACTTATTGGAACATCTGATGAACCAGCAAAACAAAAGTTCTCCAAGGCAGCCATCTCAAAAGCAGCCAAGGAATTCAGGGAGCTTGAAGTTCAGCGTGGTGAGTGGATTCAGGCCAATGACATCAGTAAAGTTATTAAAAGCGCTCCCTGGAATTGTACTAAAATTATTATTGAACACTTTGAGTTTACCAACTATTTCATGCGCGGGAGATCTGTTTACTTTAATAGAAAAGACCTTGTTGAACTTGGAATTGAACTCAAGAAACGAAATATCAATCTGAAAAAATACGTTGAGTTGGTAGAAGATAAAGAGAAATTTCAAAAGTACATAGATGGGATTATAAACCCTGATAAGAAGAAGGCAAGAAAACAATTTAGAGTGCCAGAGAATCTTCGCGATATATTCTCAACACCGTATTCTGCACCGACAGAACAATTGGTGCGGGATGAAATTGAGGAGCTAATGGGCAAATATAAGAAGTTCGATTTGTCAGAATACATTGATCTCTATTATGATAAGACTCATGCGCTATTCAAATATGACTATTCTTTTGATCGATATTTAAAACCTGAATTGAAGAAATTCTGCAAAGACTGGACATTCAAGTTCAACTACGCTAACAATGCCTTGAGTAGGATTTTGGAATTGAAACACAAAGGTGAATAAGCTACCTGATTGTTCTTGATGACAGATATATTCTATTAGCTATCAATAGGCGAATTCCCGGACCATATTCATGGTCAGGACTGAGATTTTCCACTTACAAACGATGGAAATCTCAAATAGTCTTATCATATTTCCTGCAAAAACATCGCAATTTTTCGCGTTTCAGGTTAGGGCGGGCTTGGCATCACTGGCGTAACCGGGCACAGCCCGGTGTTAATAATTATCTGCATCTTGTAGATATTCAGAGAATTATGTTTTTTTGAGTTAGAAACGATTTTTTATGAATTTTGTGATTTTTCTTGAAATCCTTGAGCATGAAAAATCACGCGAAGGCTGGTCGCGGCAATTCGCTATATTCTTGCAGCACAAAATAAAATTGCTGGCAGAATTCAACGAATTGCCGCGTTGAAGATTCCTTTTTTTCTCGGTGCAGAAAGAAAGGAAGCTACCTCATTCCAGAAAGTTGAGCCCTGAGTTGCCTTCCTTACTTATTTATTGGATTTGAAAGTGGAAATCTAACCGATAGTGCGATGATTTCGCCTGTACTCCGGCACGAATATAACTGAACATCTTCTGGCTGGAGGACTCAATTCAATGCTAATTTATTGAAATACTGGATATCACAGTCAGTTCAATGGCGGGGATAGATTTCATATTTCCTGAATTTTCGCACCCACTTTTCGCTTTTCGCCATAGGGCGGGCTCGGCATCACTACCGTAACCGGGCAAGGCCCGGTCGCGTCAAACCACCCTTTCTTTCTAGTAGTCAATTGGTTGACTTCAAGAAAAATAGAATGGTTTGACGCGGGGATTCCTTTTTTCTCTGTCAGAAAGAAAGGAAGCAAAAAAGAGGACTGATAGAAGAGAACATGGCTTCCTTGTAAAAATGATACCACTTTGCAAATAGTTTGATTAAAAGAAGTTACTTTTGGTTTTATAGTCTATATTTGCAATATATTTACATAATCAGGGATTAAAATGGTATTAGAGATTCGTATAAGAAATTTCTTTTCAATCAAAGACGAGGTTGTATTAGATTTTAGAGCTGCTAAAATGAATACACAAGCCACAAAGGCCTTGGAAAACAATATTTTTGATTTTGATAAAACTCAGGTATTGAAAACTGTTGTGTTGTATGGGGCCAATGCTTCCGGGAAGAGCAGCATTATCAAAGCTATTCGTTTCTGTAATGCTATGATCTTTGAATCTCACAGGCATAACGAAGATACAGTATGCAATTTTGAACCTTTCAAATTTAAGTCTTGTCAAAAGAAGCCCAGTTCTTATTTTATTCGCTTTGTAAGTAATAATGTGGAATATGAATACTCCTTTTCCCTAACACGTACAGAGATTATTTCGGAGAGCTTAAACTATTACCCAAAAGGACGAATTGCCAAGATATTTTCTAGAGACG
>Ga0233437_1003265_pt1 | contig 21678 bp, 19 predicted proteins | sample SI_122_August201_FD_182714 | JGI IMG/M metagenome (GOLD analysis project Ga0233437, IMG submission 182714) | Seawater microbial communities from Saanich Inlet, British Columbia, Canada - SI_122_August2016_200_MG | ecosystem: Environmental > Aquatic > Marine > Inlet | place: Canada: British...
TAACAGTCTTTTTCCATCGTAATCTCCTTAAGTTAGAGTTGCATATTTTGCTCTAACATAAGGTGAACCAAATGTCCCGTACTTTCTCTGATTTTCTCATTCTCTCCAACAGCCGTGATTTACACCCACAAGGAAGAGATACAAAAGGATTTCCATCTGGTCCAAAGAGGTCAGAAAGTCGTCCATCAAAAACCGGTGTGGAACAAAGCTGAAGCCACCTTTAATACGTCGGATCCGCCCGGGTTCCAGGATTCTTTTTTTGATCATGATCACCCCCGCTGTTTTTGGGGCAAATTATAGAAAACCCGGGCTTTTGCAGTCGATCGAATCTTGAAAACCCGTTGGCATTAGTCGTGGCGTTTTTCTTTTATTTACAGCCATTTGCCTCCGCATCACTTCTTGAAAACGTTGAACCATTAGTTGCGCCAAATATTCAATGATTACAGCGGTGTGCATTCCGATCACTTCTTGAACATATTTCTTGGGAAGTCCTGTCTTCAGGCGGGTTTTTATCTGGGTGTTTTTGGCTTGAGACTCCACCTTCTTTTGCAGATAATTCGTCTTGAAATAATCGCCATTACGTTTGTTCCACTGGCCGCATTTTATCCGGTGCCATTCTCTTTTACACTCAGGATCCCCGCAGGTCCGCTGGCGATCTTTTAGACGTGGATGCGGTCTGAACCAGCGGCGGCATACACTGCAAGGCCGCTTTCGGGTATATGCTTGATCACACATGGCGCTTCTCCCTGACTTCAGGTGAACATGTCAATCCACCAATCTCAACGCAGTGAGAATAGCACGGCTTCGGGTTTATATGATGGCTGTTATGGTTGCCTCAGAAGGAGGCCATGAAAAATTGGGATGGGAATGGAAAAGAATTATATGGATGATTTTCAAATATCTCTTTTTGAATCAGATGGCCTGGGAAAACACGCAACATAACTCAACCCACAACATAAATAGCAGGTATATGTAATCGAACAGCAATCGTAAATAAATAGCTGTTTCAGAAGACTGTGACAAAATCCCCTCTTCACATGGTGAGTTTAAGGGCTATAGAACCATTTCTGTAAACTTGCGACAAGAGTAACAACCCTCAGGGAACTCACAATGACCTAATCATAGGGGAGAGAGACCTAAATTTTTACTGATGATCAGCTTCATTATTTCACTTGTGCCAGCGAAAATGGAAAGCGCTCGAACATCACGGTAAATCCTGCAAATGCGATACTCCTCCATATAGCCGTATCCTCCGTGAATTTGAACCGCCTGGTAGGCAATCCGGTTAACCATCTCACCCAACCAGAGTTTAGCCATAGAGACCTCTTGAACAATACTCTCACCCCGAATGTGCTTCGCGATCAGATCGTCAAGAAAGGTACGCCCCATCTGGACTTCTGTCGCCATTTCAGCCAAACGGAATGCCGTGTATTGAAAATTCCCAATGGGTCGGCCAAAGGCCTCCCTGGTTTTGGCATAGGTTAGAGCTTCTTTGAAGGCTTCTTCAGCATTGGCCTGGCATTTTATACTGACCTCCAGCCTCTCCTGCTGGAGTTTCTCCATCATATATTTGAAGCCTTTCCCCTCTTCTCCCAGCAAATGAGACGCAGGAACACGACAGTCCTCAAAAAAAAGCTCCGCAGTATCCTGCATGTGATACCCCATTTTTTCCAGCTTTCCACCGCGAGAAAAACCCGGGGCATCCTTGTCAACGAGGATCAGGCTAATCCCGCGGTGTCCCGCCTCCGGATCGGTTTTCACGGCCACCACGATGAGATCGGCGAAGTACCCATTGGTAATGAAAGTTTTCTGGCCGTTGATCACGTAGCTGTCCCCGTCCCGAACCGCCTTGGCCCCGATGGCAGCCAGATCCGAACCTGCGTTGGGTTCCGTGAAACCAACGGCGGTGATAACTTCTCCGGTGGTGCAACCCGGAAGCCAGCGGTCCTTGGCGTCAGGGGTCCCATAGCTATAGAGATAAGGTGTTGCCACATCACTGTGGAGGGGAACCCCCACACCGAATCCGTCACCCCGGATGAGTTCTTCGTTGATGATAACGGAGCATTCAAATCCCAGCCCAAGGCCACCATAGGTCTCGGGAATCCAGGGGCACAAAAACCCCTGTTCACCCATCTTGAGCCATATCTCGCGGGGGACGGCGCGCGCCTCCTCCCACTGGGGAACAAAAGGCGTGATCTCTTTTGCTACGAATTTCCTAAAGGAATCCCTAAAAATCTGGTGCTCTTCTGTATAGATGCTGTTTTTCATGTTTACCTCCATTCATGTAACAGCCCATCAACCTGTTTTTTCAATGATGATCGCCTGACCGTGTCCGCTGCCGCCGCATAGCGCGGCCAAACCCCTTTTAAGACCTCGCTTCTCCATTTCATAAATGAGGCTCACCACGATTCGGCAACCGGTGTCGCCTATGGGATGACCGAGGGCCACGCCGCCTCCGTTTACATTGACGATTTCTCTCTTGAGATTAAGCTCCCGCTCCACTGCCACGGAAGCCGCAGCAAAGGCTTCATTAATCTCAACCAGTTCCATATCTTCGAGTGTGTAGCCCGTCCGTTTCATGAGCTTTTTCACAGCCGGAACGGGTCCAATCCCCATGATGCGAGGGTCCACCCCCACAGCCGCGCTACCCACAACCTTCCACCTCATTTTCATGTTCAGGCGATCCGCAAGTGCCCTCGAAACCACCAATACCGCTGACGCGCCGTCGTTCAGGCCGGATGAATTCCCGGCAGTGACGGTGCCGTCCTTTTTGAATGCCGGAGAGAGTTTTTTCAACGCATCAAGGGTTATCTCAGGTCTGGGATGCTCGTCTTGGTTTACGATCTTATCAGGCTTTCCCCGCTTTCCTGGAATCACCACGGGAACAATTTCATCCTTAAAACGTCCTTCTTCCAGGGCCTTTTTGGCGCGCATTTGGCTGGTAAAAGAAAATTCGTCCTGATCTTCCCTCGATATGTTGTATTTCTCTGCCACATTTTCGGCGGTCATGCCCATAATGAGCCCCGAATGCTGGTCAAAGAGACCATCCCACACGCCATCCGATAGTTCCTGATGCTTGAGTCTGAGCCCCCATCTTCCATTTTTAATGGAATAAGAGACATTGCTCATGCTTTCGCCGCCCCCCGCAATGATAGCATCAGCCTCACCGAGACGGACGGCCATGGACCCGATCCGGATGGCTTCCATGGAGGAGCAACAAGCCCTGTTCACATGAACAGCGGATACATTTTCGGGAATGCCTGCCTCCAGGACTGCACAACGGGCTAAACCGTTTTCATCGCTGCGAGGCATCACCATGCCCCAGTAAACATCATCTAACTCCGTCTTGGGAAAGCTGGCCCGTTTACACACCTCTCCCATAACCAACGATGCTAACTGGGTATGAGATACATCCCGGAGCGACTGTCCGAAGTCGCCAATGGGCGTTCTCACTGCTGAAACAATGATCGGATCTCTGCTATCCATTTGGTTCTTCTCCTTTTATCCGCGATAGTCAAACCATCCCCGTTTTACTTTTCTGCCCAGGTGCCCGGCAGCAACCTTCCTCTTGAGCATGGGGGCAGGTCGAAAGCGCTCCCCGTACTCCTTCTGCAGAATTCCGCTCACAGCCAGGGCCGAATCTAGTCCCACCAAGTCCTGCATTTCAAAAATCCCCAAGGGGTGATTTAACCCCAGCTTGATCGCCTTGTCGATATCCTCGGGCCTTGCGACACCCTCGTCCACCATACGCCACGCCTCGTTGAAAAAAGCGAAAAGCAACCTGTTTACCACGAACCCGGCTCGGTCGGCGGTGAGGATTGGCTCTTTACCGATCTCGCCTGCAATATCCATGGTTTTTTGAATGGTGTCTCGGGATGAGTCAACTCCAGGTATGACCTCAACCAGTTTCATGATGGAGGCGGGGCTGAAAAAATGCATCCCTATAAACCGGTCCGGTCGACGCGTATAACCCGCCAATTGCGTGATGGGGATCGACGACGTATTGGTTGCAAAAATGCAGGTCTGCTTGCAGACGTCGTCGAGTTCCTCGAAGGTTTTTTGTTTTATTTCCACCTCTTCCACCACCGCCTCCACCACCAAATCAACTTCCTCAAAACCGGAATAATCTTCCCTTGGGAAGATGCGCTCAAAACACTTTCTGCTTTTTTCGGAATCGATTTTCCCTTTCTTCTCCCATTTTTTCAGTATTTTTTCGATGCGCTCTTTTCCTGCCGCTGCATACTCCATTCGGATATCTTTGAGAAGGACTTCCCTGGCTTGCAAAGCAAAGCAGAGAGCAATATCTGCACCCATCATGCCCGCCCCTACCACTGCAACGCTAATCGGGTTTTCCATCATTGCCTCCAAATAAATTAACGGCCCACAAAAACCGGGGTCCGTTTGCGATCCCCTACCTCCAATATTGAATCCGATGGAGCTTTTCCCAAAACTCCTTGTCATGCTTTTTCCAGTCTGAACCGAATTTTTTGTCGTAATAGGAACCCAGCCGGTCCAGCCACCGCCACGCATGACTTTTCCCATTTTCCCGAGCTTCTAATATGTCATTCAAAAACGTCACAATTTCCGTGATTTTTTCCTTCGGGACATAGGAAGCCGCCCCATTTTTGAATGACTTGACAGTATCTTGGACGCTCAGGGCATGAGCGGTTAACATCACTACGGGAATCTTCTTGCTGTTAGCGATCTCCAGCAGTGAATACCCATCGACTCCCATAATATCCAGGATCGCCATGTGGAAACGCTCGGTCTCCAATCGCTGTTTGGCCGCCTCATATGTGGAGGCCTCAACCAGTTCACACATGGGAAGGAGCTCCGACAGCGTTTCAAGGACATCGGGTTCATCATCCACAATAAGGATTTTCTTGTTATCCAAAAGACTCTCTTTCACGGTCCTACTCCTTTCATTCTCTTCCCGGGACAAACAACAGGTGCAATTTCAATCATATCTCTCATTGTTTCACATCATGTGCCTCATTCGTCAGCTGTCGGGAAGACAAGGGATTTGGCGCCTCAAAACATGCTGTTCGTATTTTCAGCATCGTTCGGGATTTCCTGAACAACATCCCAGTGTTCACAAATTTCCCCATCCTCCAACCGAAAGATGTCAATGGCAGCAAGTTCCACTTTCCCCGGCACTCGAAGCGAATGAACATGGCAAACAACGAAGTCTCCTTCAGCCAAAATTCGTTTGATCACCATCCGTGATTCGGGAAATTTTCTGTTGCGCCAATCAAAGAATGCCTTCAAACCATCGATACCATCGCCTACGGTCGGATTATGCTGCGTGTAGTTTTTGCCTACGTGCTTTAGCGCGGCTTGAAAATCTTTCTTGTTGATGAGTGAATCATAAAACTCCCGGACAATTTGCTTATTGTCTTTCAAAGATGCATTCATATCTCCCTCTCCTAAGTGCTCGTTGATTATGTTAGAAACATTATTTATTTTCAAATAAGCCGTTCATCACTGGTTGAATTCCCAATAGCGAACTATAAGGGCCTCAACTATCCGAAAAACACCCGTAAGAATTGCAATAAGTCCGCTCTTTTATAAGAACTGACGTCAATATACGCTCCCGCCTCGTTGATAACCTTTTCAGGATTGTTGTAGGTTGCATATTTTTTCAATTTATTTTCGTGCCTCACCCCCATCCCTTCCCCAAGCAGCTCTAACACATCCAGGATTTCATAAGAATATTCAGAAGAGACTTTACTGAAGTTTTCATGACAGAACAAACAGGCCGTAGCGAGTACATCCGCTCCAGTCTCTGCTGCGCACCGCATAGCACTCTTGCGAAGCCTCTCAGCATAATCCGGATTGTACAGCCACGCTGTTCCCCCGCAACACATGGACTCTTTCCTGTTATCAGCCATTTCCACAAGCGAGACGCCAGGGATCTCTCTAAGAACCGTACGCGCGGATTCATAATCCCCGGACATTCTTCCCAGTTTGCATGGGTCATGAAATGTCACTTTTCTATCTAATTCCTGGACAAAAGAAGCCTTGTGCAATCTTTCAGCGATCGTTGTATGGACATGCCTTATTGCGAAGGGGACATTGCAGAAATGCGAAATTTCTTTTTCCATTCTGTAATGGCATGCGGGGCAGATCACAATAACCTCTCTGGGCTTGTATCTCGAAAGCGCCGATATCAACTGACTTCCTTGTTTGTCTCCATCGGATAGCCTTCCTGTAATTTGAGCCGGTGTGCCGCAGCATAGATTTCCACCTCCAACCGTCACGAATTCAAGTTGAAGAGATTTAAGGATATCAACGACTGTGGATATGGTCGACACATGGCGGCGGTTATGGCATCCCAGAAAAAGCACTGTATCCACTGCCTTTGGATTTTGTGGAATTTCATCAACCCAGGGTCGATCCCATGGCTTTGCCTGGATGCTCACAAGCGCTTCATCTATGGTATTGGTATCCCAAATACGTCCATTAATAAGGAGATTTGGAAACTTTAGGTCCCTACCGCCCGCTGACATAATCCGACAACGCAACGCTTGTTGTAAATCATAGACGTTCAGGTCTTTGGGACAGATGTCGATACATATTCCGCATCTGCTGCAAGCAAAAGCTCTCTCTATGACATCTTCAGAAACGCATGTTCCTCTCAAAACGCCTACAACTTCCTCGCTAATGTCTTTTGCTTGTACTTTGCTAAGATTGCTCATTGGAAGCACCGGACAAGCTGAAACACAAATGCCGCAACCGACACACTCTGACAGAATTTGTTTTTCCAATTCAGAATATCGCCCCGGCAGAATATCCCCTTTTATGGATAAACATGTCTTCATCGACCCGTTTGCCCTCCGGAGCCTTGGCTGGCAGGAATATGCCTCATTGGGCTTCCACCTTATAGAGACCGGAATCAAGCCCCAGATCTTTGAGCAATTTTTGGCGAAATTCGTCCGAATCCGGTTGAAACAAAGGCGCAACCCACGGCATGGTCTGCAGGCTGTGAAGCATTGTTCCGAACAGGTCATACGGGATGGATATCACCTGACGCCCGGCGGGAGCGACCTTCCTTCTTGTCATGCCGTGGCCCAGCCCGGTCGTAATGTAATTGAGCTCGCCCGTAAGGTATGGATAGATATACATCCAGGCGCACCCTAAGACAGTTGTGCATCGGCTCGTCCATACTTTTCCCGTGGAATAGCTCATGGCCCGCATCAGAATTTCTGTCTGGGGCAGTTCGGCGACCACTACCAGGAGATCGGGCTCAAAAGTCAAACTGTCCAAGGGAGAAAACGCAACATAACCGATATTTCTTTCCGGATTGAGTTTTGGAAGAACATCATAAACCCTTGTCATAGTCCTGTAATGGTCGAACACCTGAAGTCCCGCGCCGAATTCCCCCGATTCATACACGGGCGGAACAGTTTTTCCTAAAACAACCAGGCCCCCATCGCAGTTATGATTCTCAGGAGCGGCATAAAAGGTGTTTCCTTCCTGGGCCTGCCTCAACATCTCGCAGAAGCCGATCTTTTCCTCCAGTTTCTCAAGCCCATCCGGCGGGTCTATTGCAAAACTCACCGCAATTGGCGGAAGCTCAAATTTAAGTTTTTCAGATACCTCCAGCCATCCTTCCCTGTTCCAACCTGACAGTGCCATTTTCCCATCCTCCTTATCCCATTTCCTCGATTTCATTTTTATGTTCTGTCCCTGTTCTTTCAATACCCAACACACGCTCTCCCGCAATACGTCCTGAGTTGAGTGCAAATGCGCTGCCGATACCGGAGGCAGTAATGTCATAACTGTCGCCGTACATACCGCCCGCATCGCATCCCGTTGCATATAGTCCCGGGATTTCTTTGTTGTTTTTGTCGAGGACTTCCGTGTTCTCGTTGATGCGAATGCCGCCGAGAGTGCACAAAAAGTCCGTGTAGCATTTGAAGGCATAGAATGGGGGTGTCCTGACTGGCTGTAGGTGGGCGGGATCTTTTGCGAACGAATCGTCGTGCCCTTTATCGCAGAACCGGTTGTAGACTTCTACGGTCTTCATAAACATCGCCTGATCAATACCCATCTCGTCCGCCAGCGCATCAAGGGCATCTGCAACAAAAACGTAGGGGTTTCCTTTCGAAATGAGAGCTCTCATCTCGGTATCCAGGTTGGTCAGCGGGGTCCTTGGCGGGCAGTAGTTGCCAACTCCGATGCCGCCATGTTTCGCCCAATGCCTTCGCATATCTTTATCAAAAATCCTGAAGCAATATCTTCCCGGCTGCCTGGACAGGATGTTTCCGACGTGGATCATGTCCTCAATCACCGCTTCATCGCAAAAGCGTGTCCCCTGCTGGTTAACCCATAGTGTGGGCTGTCCAACAGCCCCCAGCATATGGTCTTGGGGCCGGATAGTCCCGGGGGGCATGCCGAAATTAAAAAGCAGAACCCCTATACCCTCCTCTGCGGCGCCCGCCTCCCATGCCATTCGGATGCCGTCTCCGGTCTTGTGATATCGGCCCACGGCGAAAAGGTTTTCATCCAGATCAAAGCCTGTGTACCGCTTAATCCAGTCTTTGTTGTTTGCGAAACCACCTGTTGCAATAATGATCGCTTTCCCCTCGATTTGGATCTGCCTTCCCTCCTTGTCTTCCCCCACGACACCGGTGACCGGACCTCCTACCTCACGGAGGAGTCCTCTTGCGGTGGTCTCATAAAGGAACTTAACCCCTTTCTTTTTCGCATTGGCCACAAGAACCCTGATCATCTCCTTCCCGAACCCCTTGAAGAGATGCCATACCCTGGGACCTCCCAGAAAATCCGCCGTTGGCTCGGCGAATGAAACGCCTTCCTTCTGAAGCCAGTCGATGGTGTCGCCGGATTTATTGACAATGGCTCGTACAAGGGCGGCATTAGCCTTCCAGTGACTGTAGTTCATGAGTTCCTTGAATCCCTCGTCACAGGTGGCCTTGATGTTTCTTTTCAACTGCATCTTGCTTTCCACGGCGTAGGTTCCTTCCACGAAGTTGGTGCTCCCGCCTGGATAGGACGCCTTTTCTAAAACGATTACTTTGGCGCCGCCCCGGGCAAGTGTAAGAGCAGCCGCGATGCCTCCCCCCCCGCAACCAATGACGACAACATCCCATTTTACCATCAAGGTCACTCCCCCAAGAAAGTACATCTTCTTTGCATTTTAGAGTTCATAGAAAGCCTCTCTTTGCTATTCGGTCAATTCCGCAGACGTTTAGCCAATCGTGTTATTACCCGGAGGCCTTTGATATATCGCAAAGCAACACCCGAAGGTTTGTTGCACCAAAAGTCGGATCACAAGAATCCAGATCATTGTCAGTCAAAATATCAATGTTGGACTGATCCCAACCAAAATCGTCCTTTTTCTCCGGAAACCACCACCCATGGTCGGCGGAAACCACATTTTCCTGCACGCGATCGGTGACGGCGGCCTTTAATTTTACACTACCTCTTGGTGAGCTGATCTCCACCCAGTCGCCATCGGCGATACCCTTTTCCTTTGCTTTGTTGGGATGTATCTCCACCAATGGATCCGGATGATTGGCGCGCAACGGTCCGGGTTGGCGGTTTTCGGTATGAAAAAACGAGGCAATCCGTGCACCCGTAATCAACTGAATAGGGTATTGTTTAGCCAATTCCGGGTTGCTCCAGGGGGTCTCGGGCGGGTCAACGTATCCGGGTAGAGGATCGTAATTCAGGTCTTCCATCACAGTGGAATAGAATTCAAATTTGCGTGTTGCCGTTCTGAATCCTTCCATCTTGTATTTACGGAACCGCCGTTCACCTTCCAGGTAACCTCTCACATAAAAATCCTCCCAGGTAAAACCGGAAGGCGCCAGAATTTCGTTCAAGGAATCTTTCACCGTAGGCCACCAGTAATTGGGGTCCGTGCATCGCTTGCCCAGATCATTTAAAATGTCGTAATCTGATCGGGCCTCGCCCACCTGAACAGCTTTCTGGCGAACAAGTACCCTGCCATGACGCTTCCACATATCACCGATGTAGTCATGTTCAAGCCAGGTGGAGGCAGGCAACACATAATCGGCTTCCTTGGCTGTGGGCGTAAGGAAAAAATCTTGTACCACCAGGAAGTCGACTTTCTCCAGGGCAGCCTTGACCTGTTTGGCGTTGGCCCGGGAGATGAGCGGGTTGGTGCTGATCAGGTAGAGCGATTTTACAGGGTATGGCTTCTCTTCCAGAATAGCATCCCAAACGGCCCTGGGATTAAGGAGCATGAGTCGGTCAGCCAGGCGGAATCGATTGCCGCCAAGCCGCTTAATGTTCTGCTCTTTGGGCAGCTTGTTGACCAGCGTCAGGTTTTTAAAGCCAAGCACTGGATTTCTGGGAAACAGAACATTGCCGCCCGGGCGGTCCAGGTTGCCGGTCATGGCCATCAGGCAGAGCAGCAGTCGGATGTTGTTGGTGCAGTTTTTGGTCTGTTCCAGGGAAACGCCCCAGTGAATACCCGCCGGTTTTGTTGAGGCGTAGGTTTCAGCCACGGCAGTTATCTCATCCTCGCCCAGGCCCGTCTTGGCTGCCGCCCATGACAACGGATATTTCTTGGCACGTTGACAAAATCTTTTCCAGCCATGGGCATAGTTCGCCACAAAATCTTCATCGTATAGGCCTCGGTCGATGATCACGTTGATAATGCCCCATGCCAGTGCCCCGTCTGTACCAGGAGTGATTCGCAGCCATTGATCGGCGATTCTGGCCAATGTAGAGCGCCGTGGATCGATGCAGATGATCTTGGCCCCGCGTTTAATGGTTTGGGATAAATCAAAGCCCTTGTATTCATCCGGATTGGAGACCAGCGGGTTGGCGCCCCATACAACCACACACTGCGGCTCACCTTCGTAATCCACGAGGTTATGATTACCCGCCATAGAAATTCCGAGAGTGACACGAGGCGCGTAGCACATGTGGCCTGCCGTGAGTACGTTGGGCGTACCGAAGAGGTTGGCAAACCGGTAAACAAAAGGATCGTTTTCCCGACTGGTACCATACCCGATGGCCATAGCCTCCGCCCCGAATTCTTTTTTGTTTTCAAGAAATTTTTTAGCAATATCATCCAGTGCTTCATCCCATGAAACTGTCTCAAAGGCGCCGTTTTTTTTCCTTAAAGGTTTGGTTAACCGATCGGGATGATGAGTGATGGTATGGTATTTTTTGCCTTTTACACACAGCTTGCCTCTGTTTATCGGAGAGTGTGGATCACCTTTGATGTTGATCACCTTATTGTCTCTTACTGTGACTAAAACCCCACATCCCCCGTGGCAGCCCCTACATGAACTTTTAATTATTCTTTCGCTCATTGGAATATTCCCCCTTTATATTTTTGCTAAAATATTACGGACAATGATGACTTTTTCGATCTCGGTGGTCCCATCATAGTATAAGGGCGGGATTGGCCCTCCAGTGACTGTAGTTCATGAGTTCCTTGAATCCTTCGTCACAGGTGGCCTTGATGTTCCTTTTCAACTGCATTTCGCTTTACACGGCGTAAGTTCCTTCCGCGAGAGGGTCTTCCCCGGGCTGTTTTGTGCACCACGCCTCGGTTTTTTATATCCGAAGCCCGATTTCAAACCCTTCGTGTACCGCCTCAAGGGCCTTTCGAGGTTTTTTGGCATCCCCGATCAGATAGACATCCTGCACCTTCTCCCTGAGTTGCTCATAGAGCCTGTTTACCGGCCGCGCCCCGACAGCCGCCACAACGCTTTTCGCCGGCAGGTGAATCGTGTGCCCTTCCTGCTCAATGAGCACCGACTCGGTTGTAATTTCGACTGCCTTGGCAGCCTCATAGGTCCGTATGCCTCTGCGAGACATGTCCTGAAGGATGGACCAGCGGGTCGATGGCCCGATATCCCGTCCGATTTTGGTCAGCATCTCCACGACTGCGATCTCGAAGGTTCCGTGAAGGATCAATGAGCGCAGGGTATCCGGAGTTTCGGCCTGGTTTTCAAACAGAAAATGGAGGTCATCGGCGGAAATGGTTCCAATCCTGGCCAGCGTCAATGCCGTTTCGCACCCCACGGCCCCGCCGCCGATGATTGCCACCGGACTATCCAGATCGACCCGACCGGCCAGCACATCCCAAGCGTTGACCACGTGCGGAAAGTGGATCCCTGGAATATCAGGAATCAGGGGAAGGGCGCCGGTGGCGACAACTACCGCGTCCGGGGAGATGGACTCCACCATCCCCGAGTCCACCTCTTGACCGAGAATCACTTCCACATGGCATAGATGGAGCTGGGACGAAAGGTCACGGACAAGGGTGGCCATTTCGCGCCTTCCCGGCGGGGCTGCCGCCAGGGGCAACTGCCCTCCCAGCATCGAACTCCTTTCGTAGAGCGTAACCCGATGCCCCCTTTGCGCCGCGGTTACCGCAGCCATCATACCGGCCGGCCCCCCACCGATCACCACCACCTTTTTCCGGGTCTTCACTGGAAGAGGGGTCATCTCCGGTTCCATCTCCCTCCCAACCCTGGGATTTACCAAACAACCCACGGGCGCACCCCGAGTCACCCGGTCAAAGCAACCCTGGTTACAGGCAATACAGTGCCGTATAGCGTCAAAATCACCGTTTATCGCCTTGTTCGGCAGTTCCGGATCGGCGATTAGAGCCCGGGCCATTCCAATCAGATCCGCCTGGCCCCGGCGCAAGAATTCATCGGCCAGAACGGGATCGTTGATCCGGTTGCAGACCACTACCGGCACCTTCACCTTTGCCAGAACCCCACGAGCCAAATAGCTGAAACCGCCCTGGGGAACCATCATGGTCAACTGCGGCACCTGAGTCTCGTGCCAACCGCCGGTGACGTCGATGGCATCTGCCCCTGAAGCCTCCATGACCTGTGCAAAAAGAGCGGCCTCCATATTCCCGTTTCCCCCGGGCATGAAGTCGTTGCCGGCAATTCGGACCATGACCGGGAATTTTGGGCCGACGGCTTGACGAACTTGTTCCACCACTTCCCGGCCGAAGCGGGTCCGGTTCTCCCACGATCCGCCGTAGTCGTCCTCTCGAATGTTTGTAACGCGCGACATAAACTGACTGATCAGATACCCGGCGCCGCCGATGACCTCAACCCCATCCATTCCTGCGGTCTTGGCCCTGAGCGCAGCCCGGGCAAAGCTCTCTTGAACCATCCTTATCTCGTCCGAATCCATGGCCTTTGGCATCTCCCTTGTCAGCTTGCTGGCAATGGCCGAAGGCGCCAGAGGGCGCCTGCCGCCGATGGTCGCCGAATGGGCATAACGGCCCGAATGGTATAGCTGGGCGAAGACCTTGGCCCCATGAGAATGGATGGCTTCCGAAAGTCGAGAAAGCCCCTGCACAAATCGGTCGTCATGGAGGCCAATCATCTCCGACCTGCCGCTATATTCGTCCACAGTGCAGCCACCGATCACAATGAGGCCGACGCCGCCCCGGGAACGCTCTCGATAGAATTCCACCAAACGGTCCGAAACCGTTCCATCGGGTGTATATCCCAAATGTACGGCCGTCATGACGATCCGATTCCGAATTTCCAGTCCATTGATGGCAGCAGTCGTTGCCAGCTCTACGATCCCGTTTCTTATGACCATGTTGAATAATCCTTTCCTGACGTTGATCTGATTAGATGACATGCTACGGGGCTTGTCGGTTCCTGAAGTAGGGAAAGATCTCCAGGGCCTCCCTCTCATCGAACTCCTCGCCTGCCCGGCATTCGAGACTACGTTCCGGGCGGGGCATACAGCGGTTGCAGGAGAGGCACTGGGTCTTACCCTTTCCTTTCCCTGCCAGCCACTTGTTGGGAAAATCGGGTTCTCGGATAAAGGGTCTGGACATGGAACAGAAATCCACGCTCCCTTCTCCGAGGACCTTTTCGACGATCTCAAGGGATCGAAGTCCTCCCACCAGGATAATGGGCGCCTCTACCACCTTCCGTATTTCCCTGGCATTGGACCAGAAATAGGCTTCCTGATCCTTGGTCTTGATGTCCACCCTGGCTTCAGGGATGGGAACGGGCCTCCAGCCCAGTTCTTTCTCATCCCTCGTCATGGATTCCCACATGCCTCCGCTGATTTCGAGGGCCGAAAATCCAATTTTCGAGACCCACTCAGCCACCCGCTTTCCTTCATCCAAATTCATCCCCCCGGGTAAGTAATCATCGCTGCTTAACTTGATAAGGATCGGGAACGCTTCTCCCACCATGCTTCGGGCGCGCTTAAAAATCTCGTCCAGTATACGAACGCGGTTTTCAGTGCTCCCGCCATAGGCATCGGTTCGCTTATTTGTGCGAGGAGAGAGAAAGGTGCTCAAGAGCCAGCCGTGGGCGGCGTGCAGTTGGACACCGTCAAATCGAGCGTCCCTGGCCCGTCGGATGGCTTCGGCAAAGCAATCTATGATTTCCTCTATCTCCCGGAGGTTGAGCTCTCGCGGAGTCCGCTGGAAAAGTTCATCGTAAACGGCCGATGGCGCCACGGTCCAATCCGCCAGTTCCGGGCTTACCTGGTGTCTCCCGGCATGACCCAGCTGGAGAATAATCCGACATCCGTTGGCTAGTTCATGAACCGCATCCGGAATCCTTTGGAGTCCCTCAATATAACGGTCATCGTGAATTCGCATCCCCTGCGGATGCACCCAGGATTCAGGATGGACCGAGGCAAACCCTGTTATGATAAGGCCCACGCCACCTTCGGCCAGATTTCGGTAAAGTTTTACAAGGGCGTCGTTCACCTCTCCCGTCTCCGTCCCCATGTACTCGAAGGTGGCAGATCGGACCAGGCGATTTTTAATAGCCAACTGACCAATATTACCTGCCTGAAATGCCTTTAATTTCTCCATTTATTCCTCCTCATTTCCCCATTAATGCGTAAGGCAGATAGGTTGCGATCTCGGGAAAGATGAAGAGAAGTGCCGCAACCACAATGAAACTCAAAAGAAACGGCACAACGCCCTTATAAATAACGCCGAACGGTTCCCCTGTAATGTTCTTGACCACAAACACACAAATGGCCACCGGCGGTATGATCCCCCCTACCATGATCGTAACCCCAATCATTACGCCGAACCATATGGGGTCATATCCGAGCTTTTCAACTGCCGGATACAGAATCGGGGTCGCCAGAATCATAAAGGCCAGATCGTCGATAAAAGACCCCCCCAGCAGGTAGAAAAGGCATATGATGATCATGATCACTGCACTGGGAAACGGCAGCGATGTGAGCCAATCCGCTGTGTACTGGGGGATTTCGGTTACAGCAAGGAAATGTCCGAAAACGATGGAGCATGCTATGAGCAACAGAACCATAATCGCCCCTCTCAACGATTCGTCCACGGATTTGACAAACCCGCTGTAGGTCAGCCCTTTCCTCAGCATGGCCAGGATGAGCACGGCGATGGTGCCTATGGTCCCCGCTTCAGTGGGGGTAAAAAATCCCCCCATGAGGCCACCGATCACAAGAAAAAAGATAGTTGCCACCGCAATGAATTCCGGCAGGGCGCTCAGTTTTTCGCGGGTCGTATAAGTCTCCGTGCTTTTCGGACCGAGGGAGGGGTCGATCTTGCACCATACATAAATTATGCCGATGAAAAATAAACAGATGAGCAATCCGGGGAATATCCCCGCCAGAAAGAGCTTCCCTATGGATTGCTCGGTCATAATGCCGTAAATGATCATGACGATACTGGGAGGGATCAAAATACCGATGGTGCCGACGCTGGCAACAATCCCCGTGGACAGTCTTTTGCTGTAATTGTACCGTGTCATTTGCGGGACGGCTACGCTGGAAAAAGTCGCAGCCGTAGCGAGAGTCGACCCGCACATTGCCTTAAACAGGGTGGCCGCAACAACCGTAGCCATTGCAAGCCCACCCGGTACACGTCCGACTAGTTTATATGTGGCATCATAGAGCCTTTGGGCGATTCCGGCATTGAAAGCGATCTGCCCCATGAGCATAAACAGGGGAATGACCGTTAGGCTATAAGAAGAAAAGGTGTCGAAAAAATCCTGGGTTACCAGATAGAAGGCGGCATCGAAAGATACAACAATGGCAAATCCTATAATGCCGACTATGGCGATTCCAAAGGCAATCTCGATACCTGTGAGGAAAAAAAAGAGTAGAAAACCGCACGAAAAAAGGCCTAAGGTAAAATCACTCATTTTTCCCTCCTTTATCGGTGAAGATTTCGCAGATGCATACAAGGCATTGGACAATAGAGCCTGCTGCGAGCGCAAACACAACGGGATAGAAAGGGACTCTGAGACTCATGGTCACGGTATGGGAGTCAATAAAGTTTTTTCCCATAAGCATGAAGTACCAGGCTGCGAAGAAAAACATAAAGAACACCATAATCCGTGTAAAAACCTTCAAGATTTTTTGTGAAACTTCGGGTAGTTTATCAACCACAAAATCCACATACACATGGGTTTTAAGCAAAGATGCGCGAGGAAGGGCAAATGCTGTTACGGCCACTCCCATAAACGCTACCAGTTCATAGGCGCCAACGAGCGGTTTTCCAAAATTCCGCATTACGACATCTATAAAAGTGACTGCCGTCATGATGAGCAGGATGATCCCCGCAAGGATCGACATGAAGTTGGATAGCTTCGTGGTAATGCTCAAAAGTATTTTCATGATGCTATTCCTTTTGTTCTTGAAGTGTGCTTTGTTGTGACCTAGCTCCCCTCTTCCGAATTATTTTATAGATGCGGCCATAACCGGCCGCTATGGCCGCATCTCTCATACAATGGGCTCTCGTACAGTTTTAGGGATGCGCTTCCAGCCATTCCCGACAAAATTTCAACGCTTCTTCCCCGGGTAGCCCCTTTGACTTCATGTCCGCCACGTATGCTGCAAAAATCGGCTTCACCATTTCTACGGATTTCTTTTGCTCTTCCGGTGAGATATTGAATACTTTCATTCCCTTTGATATGCCGAATTCGATTCCTACCTTGTTGAGCTCAGTCCATGTCTCTCCTGTCTTCCTTATCCATTCCTTGTTAACTTGCTCAATGATGTTTTGAATATCAGGGGGTAAAGAATTCCATTTCTTCTTATTCATCGCAAATACGCATGTGCCCCCATAGTTGATCCCTGGATTCACCTGCAGACCCCGTATTAAATCTCCAAATTTCCACCCTTTGAGGGACTCGGGATAGAAAACGATACCGTCGATTACAGCCCGCTGCAAACCCTCATAGGTGTCCGGTACGGGAACAGATACAGGCGTGCTCCCCATGGCGCGTGCAATCTTAGCCTGATTTCCACCGGCTCTCATTTTCAAACCCTTTAACCCTTCTATCGTGGGTACAGGTTTCAAAGTCATGAATACGCCAGGGGCAACAGCCCAAAAATAGAGGACTTTCACGTCATGATATTCTTTCGGTTTAAATTTCATATAAAACTCATTTGCAAGCAGTGTCGCCTGAAGCCCATCCTTATACCCCAATGGAAGGTCAAGTACCTCGGAGAGAGGGAATCTTCCTGCCGTCCAAGCCGGCGCTGCAATAGAAATATCAGCTATGCCACGAACAGCGGCCTCATACCCCTGGGGAGCAGGAACCAACGTACTTCCCGGAAGGTAAGTAATCTTCACCCTGCCATTGGTCCTTTTTTCCACCTCCTTGCACCACTGCTTTGAGAGGAGGCTCTGTTTGTGAACGGGCGGCATAAAACTCGCGTATTTAAGCTTTATGGTTTCTGCCTGTGAGCGCCCCGGAAGAAACAAGGATAAGACAAATAAGATGCTGATGAAACCCGTGAAAACGATCAGACTGTTCCTTTTCATAATTCTCTCCTTTTTCATAACTCTCTCCTTTTCATTTGGTTTTGGAACCTGCCGAAGTGCGGCCGGTTTCTTTTTCAAAAACGCCACGAATGAAGGCTGTGTCCATGACGATATGCAGGGCCTCGATTAGGTCCCGATCGTTCAGTTCCATCACCACGACCACATCGAAAGGCGCATGGGCGCCACTGGCTAGGACCCAGTCGAATCGAGCCCAGTAACCGACCAGTGGCTTGCCGTCGGTACCCTGTCCTTGATCAAAGAAACCGAGCAACGTCACGTTTGTTTCTTTTGAATCGGCAAAAAAATCCGTATAGAACTTTCGGGTTGAATTTTTCCCATACATGGGGGAATGAACAACGGCGCCAGGCGTAAAAAGCGCTAACAATCCTTCCAGATCGCGCGATTCAAGCGTTTTTAAATAGTTTGTCACGATTTTTCTTTTCTCCTTGAGCATGGTCTCCCCTCCTTGAGAGCGTCCGGGAAAAAATAGCGTCGAGATACAAAGTGCCGTAAACAAACAAATTGGACCTATCCGCCAGTTCTTTTTCATAACTGCCTCCTTGTTCCATGGGTTAGTTTTATCAAAAACATTGTTCATTTCCTTGGCCTTAAGCCTTTCTTTAAATTTGGCAGAAAAATCCGACCTTGTTCTTCGAATAGCCTATGTCAGCTCTCGTTTGAGGATCTTGCCGGCACCGGATTTGGGAAGAGATTCTCGAATCGCCACCTCGCGCGGACGTTTATAGGAAGCCATGTTTTCCCTGCACCAGTTGATGATCTCTTCTTCAGTAGCCTTTCCCCTGAAATTTTCCTTCAGTGCTACAAACGCCTTTGGCGACTCTCCCCGATAGTCATCCGGAACCCCCACAACCGCCACTTCGAGAATAGCGGGATGCTTGCTCATAATATTTTCCACATCGCTCGGATATACGTTGAAGCCGGAGCAAAGAATCAGCTCTTTCATGCGGTCTACGATTTTCAGATATCCCTCTTCGTCCATGAGGCCGATATCTCCGGTATACAGCCAGCCATCCCGTATGGCCTGCTGTGTTTCCTCTGGCTGATTCCAGTACCCTTTCATAACCGTGGGCCCCTTAATAATGATTTCCCCTTTCTGATTGGGCGGAATTTCCTTCAGACCGGTTTCCAGATCCACAATCTTCATGTCATTGATATGGGGGATTCCTGCAAAGCCTTGTTTCCATCTGCCGAGAGGCGTGGTCACTCCCCCCTGGGCCAGAGCTTCGGTCAAACCATATCCTTCACCAAGCATTACGTTGGGAAACAGTTTTTTAATTTCCTGCTGCAATTTCAATGAAATGGGCGCGCCTCCCGTAACAATGACCCTCAATGTTGAAAAATCATAGGCGTCAATACCCGGCATGTTCACCAAAGCAGTTAGCATGGTGGGAGCGGCAACCCAGACCGTGCACCCCTGATCCGCAATGGCCCGGGCCGTCACCTCAGGTGTGAACCGACTAATAATCACCAATCTTCCGCCGGACGCCAACGCCGGCGACATGGTGACCTGCAGCCCCATGATGTGGAAAAAAGGCGCAAGTCCCAGATTAACGTCTGAAGGGGAAAGGCCGAACCATGTCCTCGCCCCGATCACCGCCGTGCTAAAGGATTTGACGCTGATCATGGCCGCTTTGGGCACTCCGGTGGTTCCCCCAGTCAACTGCAGCAAGGCCAAATCCTGATCCATATCATCGGTACGGCATACGGGCTTCGGGGCCGTTCCCTTCAAAAGGGCCAGAAAATCAACCGTGTCGGTGTATTTTTCGCCCTCTTTCAACGGTTCTGATGGAAAAGGCAAGGCGGGTTTATTCGGGGCAAAGTCAGCCAAGCGGGTCAAGATGACCGTCCCAATGCTCAGCGACGTTTTTACTTTTTTCAGTTCAGGATAAAGATCGTACTGGGCGATGATAATTGAGGTCCCTGTTTTTTCTATGATCGGCTTCAATTCCAGGTGCCGAAACATGGGATTGAGGCTGACCAGCACACCACCGGCCCGTATTGCGCCGAAGAAGCTGATCACGAATTGGGGGCAGTTCTGCATGTAAATTCCCACCCGATCGCCCTTGCCAAGGCCGTGGTCAATCAGCGATTGTGCGAACCGATCGGCATATCGGTCCAACTCGGCATAGGAGATTTCCCGGCCATAAAAATCAATGGCCACGGCATCGGGGGTCTTGAGAGCCCAATCTCGGATATATTCCGTAAACGGTTTATCCACATGAATGGTGCGGGGAACCCCTTTCGGCCACACCTTGTACCATCGCTTCTCCATGCACCCTACCTCTTAAATGATGGGTTTCACTTCATTGGCCATTGGCCTCAACTCTGTAGAAAACAGATATAACCCAGGGTTACGAACCGACCGACCGGCTTGTACCGTGGGAAAAAAATATATGGCCAATTACGGACCATTTCAGGCCAGACAGCGCCCCCAAATCCACTGCCTTACACTGAAAAATACATCTCAATGGGCGACATCAGACCCATTCACCTTGAGGAACCCTCCAAGGAGGATTTCCACAAAGGTGTTCGACAACTCTTGAACAGATTCTTTTCGCGAATAATCGAACCAGTAAAATATCCAACTACACATCCCAATAGCGGCAAACGCGGAAAATTTACTGTTCAATTCTTTGCCCTCTCCAGAGCGTTTCAACTCCGAAAACGCGTCACAAAGCAAATCAAATGTTTGACGCCAGATTTTTCTGACTTTTTCGTAGTGGACAGGGTCGAGCCTTTGAGCCTCGTGCATCACTACCTTTGAAGCGTTATCATGGGCCATGAGTTTCGTGTAGCTATCGATAAAATAGATGATACGTTGTTTAGGATCGCTGATTTTCCTGGCGTTTTCGATAAGAGGAACAAAATTTCTCTCCAGGAGATTTGCAATGATATCATGAAGGAGATCCTCCTTGGTCTTGTAATGATGGAAAAGCCCACCTTTGCTGAGGCCAAGCTCCTCTGCGATGAAGGACATTGGTGTATTGTCGTAGCCTCTCTCAACGAACAACTTTTGTGTCTTTTTACAAATCTCTTCTTTTTTTTCCATAAATGTTTTCCGCGCAGACTCAATAAAGAGATTCCGAACCGGGCGCTCGGTTTGTTTCTATTTTTTACTTTTGTTTTGTAGATGTCAACAAAAAAATGCTTTTGGGTGAAAATAATTGTTTGAATTTCATATCTATTCGATTTTATAGAGGAATTATGGAGGAGGCCACTTAGGCAGTCTCAGATATATTTTAGCTCTTTATCTTCCCTGAAAACTTCATGGACTTGGAAAGGCAATGCATCACAGGATGCCTCCTGGCGTAGCCAAGAAAATGTATTTTCCATTAACAATAAATTGGGCAATTATTGTCACGAAGAGCAAAAGAAGGCTATAGTCCAGAAAGACTGGTAAAGAAGGCGATGAAAGAGGTGGAATACCATATTTAAGTATGTTTATGCATAACATCAGTATATTATGTGATTAAAAATTATTCTATAGGCAACGAATATTGGAAAGTCTTTGCGTAGGCTCAAATCGATATTTGAAAAAAGTCGGATTCAACTGTATTCAAGATCGCCGGTCCTTATCCGTAAAACCACCGTTTTATTGCCAATTTAGCGCAAGATTTAAGTGGGCTCGATCAAGAGATTGAAATTCAATGAAGTTTTTGTTCCCAGGAGCACCACTGCTAGGCTTATTTGGAATAACTTGACTTATGTTGTGTGTTGGCCTAACTCATTGAAAGTAAAGCTAAATTCGGATCGGGCTTGGGATATCGTGATTTCCCCTTAATATCAACTGGTTACGCAAGAAATAGGTTGGTCGGAGAAAAAGACTCGCAACATAATAATTATCCTTATAAACGTACTTCTCTGTTCTGATCCAGGGACTAAACTGC
>Ga0233437_1003266_pt1 | contig 21676 bp, 19 predicted proteins | sample SI_122_August201_FD_182714 | JGI IMG/M metagenome (GOLD analysis project Ga0233437, IMG submission 182714) | Seawater microbial communities from Saanich Inlet, British Columbia, Canada - SI_122_August2016_200_MG | ecosystem: Environmental > Aquatic > Marine > Inlet | place: Canada: British...
AATCTTCTGAGAAAAGAACGAAGTGACAAACGAGGGATAAAAGGCAAACGTTTAAGAGCCGGGTGGGATAACGACTATCTGCTCAAGGTGCTGGCCGGGGCATAAAATTTGATGCGATTGCCCTAGACGATTAAAGACGAGGCGTTCAATTCTGCACTCCTGTTGAGCCTTTTAGTGGGCCTTAGCCAGGGAAAAGCCTTGATCATCGGCGAGCCCGGCCTGGGGAAAACCACTTCTGTGGAATATGTAGGAACCCTGCTGCATCGCATCCCGTTGGGAACCATTTGGAGAGCAGAGGTATCCGGACATCCTGAGCAGACTGAAGAAAAAATCATAGGTCGCCCTGATCTGGGTAAACTCAACCTGGGTGAAGAATTTGTGATCTGGTCGCATTTTACCTTACTTCCTATCAAGATCGTGGATGAAATCAATCGGCTGCCGGAAACAAAGCAGAGTATGATTTTAAACGGCGTGGATAGGGGTAACTGGGAATATCTCAATGATGCGGTGATCAATGAAGAGTACTGTCTTTTTGCAACGGCAAACTACCAGGATCGGGGCACCAACACGATTATTGCCCCGCTCATGGACCGATTTGATGTCATGGTGGAATCCAGACACCCCGGCGCTAACCTGGCCGGTCTGCTGGGCACAAATGGGAATCCGGAAACCTTACTTCGAAATGAGGCGTTGGAAGCCGACTTTCAAGCCGTGCTCAGTGAACGTATTCCTTATCAGGAGAGACTAAAAAAACTGGGAACGCTCTCTGATCAATTCGGGGAATATTTGTCAACCCAGTTACACATACACAGTTTATCGTTTGAGGAACGACAGCTTATTTATGAACAAATAGGCCGAATCCCCTTTGATGTAGATTTCGAGGCGTTCCTGCGTATGGTGATCGCAGAGTTTTCGTTCTGTCATCATTATGGCCAAAAAAGGTCGGGGGAGGTCTGTGGTGATGGATGTCATTTCACCGGCTATCTTTGCGGAGCCGTGAAAAACTGCATCTCCAACCGTTTTCCTAAAAGTGCCCGCAATTTATCCAGAACACTTGCCTGGCTGCTGGGAGACGAAACCGTCGGACTGCAGCATCTGGAGGCTGTGCTGCCGTTTACCCTGGCCCATCGCATTGTCTGGAAGGACCAGAACATTGCAGAGAGTGAAGAGGAATACCGCAACGATCCGGTAGAAATCCATCTGGCAAAAAAGGCGGTCCAACAGATCATGCGACGTTACCGGGAACAGTCTCATCGAGTAAAACAGGCCTTGTCAGCGGCTTATAGCATATCAGAAGGTGAAGCCACAGACCCGGTAGAGGGGGATCATCCACTCTTTCATATTATTTTAAAAGATCTGGGGCGGGAGGCACCTTGAACAGGAGGAATCCGTTTTCTGCGTTTAAGGTAATTACTGCCACCCATGACGCCCGCAGTCGATTTGATCATGTAGAACGTAATTATCCACAGGTTGTCGATGAGTTGCTGATGAAATTCAGTCGTCTTGACCAGGATACCGTTCAAAGACTACACCGGTTTCTAGATCAGCCGATGTACAATATTCGTGAATCCAATTTCAACTGCATTGATGAGCTGCCTGAAATTCTGCACGAGCCCATGGAGCACGCCAGGAGGTTATATGAATCATCCTGTCATCTGACCCGGGATATCCAGTATACAACAGATGATATCAGGGAGTTTTGCACCTTGACAGGCTTGTCCGGATCAGCAGCCTCTGAACAGACGGGACCCCTTGGAATTTTCACAGCAGCATTGGTTAACACATGTAGCGAGCCGTACTTTGAGTTTAATTGCCGGGGACATCAAAGTAAGCTCCATTTCATGGGGTTTGGGCTTGAATCGGGCAAACATATGGTCGTTCAGGGAAATCTCGGGCATTTTACCGGAGCAGCCTTGAATGGCGGAGAACTGAAAATCAATGGTGAAGTTGACTGCTTATGTGCTGCAGGCATGATCAAGGGACGCATAAAGATTGTGAGTGAGAAACCGTCAACACCCGCCCAGAAACGACAACGCTGGTTTTATGGGATACCTGAAGAAATTCTGGAAATCGTTCGCTAAGTATTCGGGGCAACAATCCGATTAAATCTTGATTGCTTGGTATCTATGCAGGAACTGGATGATTTACTAAAGCGTCTTTGGCCAAAGGTCAGGGAAGATCACTATTTCCCGGAGTTACCTGCTCCTGAAATACAAGACAGTGGTGAGCGTGTCGGCCTGGAAATGAAAGGAAAAAAAGTTGTATTGTCCAAGGCGTTCATCGAGCAAATGGCCGAGACCCTATCCCCCCACCTTATTATAGAAGGGCTCCTGGATCATGCAGTTTCGCACTATACCTATTGCCCCTGGGATTTTTATACGCATCTGAAGATCTATAAAGAAGCCAAGTCTGTTCTAGAGGACAAAACATTGGCTCGAAAGGCGGCAGACTGCTTCATGGATGTAGTCGCCGATACCCATTGTGTCAGACAGAAAAAAACGCCACTGCCGGACATCTACCGAAACACTAGGAAAGGCCGATTGAATGAAGTCATGTGTGCGTTGTATCAGAAGATATGGGGAGTGGATCTTGGAGTGGACACATTTGAAGATGCTGCAGCTCGTCTGGCCCGCATTCCGTATCTGGATCGCGGCAGATGGCCCGAAAGCATGCGTCGGTTTGCCCTGGTTTTTGAAAACCTGAACCTGGAGGAAGATCACCAGCAGAAAGATCCCGAAAAAGACGATGAAAAAAGAGACAGAATGGATAATCACTCCATGGATCAGTATTCAGATCAACAGATCGAAGATGGTCTTCAGAAGCTGGCCCGGGAATCAGAGACACCCATGGAGTTCAAGGCCATCCTGGAAGATATCGAAGAGGAAATTCCCAGCTCATTGAAAAAGAAGGGGAAGCAGATGGGGTTTGGCAAAGGGGTCGGACTGGATGGGGACGTTCTTTATTATATGAAGCTGGCACAAAACTATGCGTTGCCCATACAAAAACGCCCCCTGGAAAGGAGCGGGTCCTTGTATCCACACAACCATATCCCCTGGGAGGTCGGCCAGCCCTTCCATGATATTGATCCGTTCAAAAGCTTTGGTAAGCTGATGCCTGGACTCACCAAGTCCTGGCGACGTATTGAAGGGGAAATGTACGGTCATGAACCCGGCACTCCCAATTGCATGGTGATCATTGATTCCTCTGCCAGCATGGTGGAACCGGGAAAAGAGGTGTCCCACGCAGTACTGGGCGCTGCCTGTGCAGTAGATGCCTATTTGCGCAAAGGAGCAAGCGTGGCGGTCTATAATTTCAGTGACGCTGATGCCGGAGACGAGTTGATACTGCACTATTCGCGGGATAAGAAAAAAATCTATCATGGGCTCTGCCGCTATTTCGGTGGGGGTACCCATTTGCATTTGGAACGAATTCGGGGCTTCCAATCAAAACGGCTTCCTGATATTTTCATGATCACCGATATGCAGATTACCAATCTTGAAAACCTGGTCCAGTATTTCAATGAATGCGAAAATCGCATTACCGTAGTTGCCATCGGCCAGAATCTTGAGTCCAGGACCTTTCAACGAACCATGGCTTTGCAGCAAAATGTGCAGATATACAGGGTTGAAAACCGAGAGGATATTCCAAAAATTATACTTGGGAAGGTTCGCGATTATCTGAGCTTTCCCGGTAATTCATTATAGGGACAAAGTGATCCACAATGGAAAGAAATCAAAGCTCTGTGATACAAGAATTAGGACTGAAGTTTTTCGTTTAGTATTTTCAACTGCTTTTTCAGTTCAGGGAGATTTTTGATAGCTGTTTGCCAGAGGATTTGTGTATTTATTCCAAAATATTCATGGACAACAATATTTCGAATTCCACGAATTGACCGCCAAGGCAGTTCGGGGGATTGAGAAATTATCTCTTCAGGTATATGCGTTGCGGCTTCACCGATAACTGTTATCTGCCTGATAACGGCATCTATTGTTTTCTCATCATTTAAGAATAGTTCAAATGTCATCCCCTCGATATATCGTTCGATTTTACCAATGGAATCGAGCATATCCTGGAGCCTGAATTCCCAACTCCTAGATGACATGAACGGCCTCTTGCAAGATATTGGTTTTCATGGCTGGATGAAGCGAATCCGGTGTGACCAGGTCCACCGAAACACCAAGTAGATCACTCAGCACATCTTTCAAACCGATAAATTCAATCAATCCAATCTTAGCTCCTGGATTAAACTCAACCAACAAATCTATATCGCTCTTTGATTTTGCTTCTTCTCTTGCGATAGACCCGAAAACAGAAATAGACTTGACTGAGTATTGGTTCAGTAAAACATCATTCTTTCTAAGCTTCTCAATCAGCTGATTCCGGGTCAACATGGAATTTTCCTTTTTTGCATGGTTAAAGAACTATCTAATGCGATCTGGTTAATATACTAAAGGAATTTTTTTAGAAAGCCAATGATGAGAGCGCTTTTTTTATGGTCACCTAAATTTAGTAGGATCCAGTTTTTTTTATAACCCCGGAAAAGCGCGATTTATAGTGAGAGACAGATGGAATTTCCTCCAGGTTGGCTGTTTGTTCTGTCGTTCCGTTTGCTAGTAACTGCACAGCCGTCGAAATTTGAGATGCCTCTGCATCGATCTCATCATCAGCTTTTGATACCTCAAAGATGGTTCTCTTCTGAACTATGAGAGTTTACCAACAAACTCCCGGATCAATTCTGGCCATTGCTTGAACCCATCAAAGTCAGAGACCACATCCATTTCGCAGTGGGGAATCAGCTCTTTTAGCGTGTCAGCTGATTCAATGGGATGAGTTGAATCCCGATGCCATGCCAGAATCAAAGTAGGCATTTCTAACCCTTTCAGCTTTTCTCGATCCGGCAGGTTCGAAATCTTTGCTCCTTTCAGAATATTATTGAGTGATTTTCGACTCATCAGGCTGATAGCGTCAGCATAGGCGTTAACCTTTTCAAGATTTGCATTCACAAGCCATTCAGGTAGCAACCTCGACGGATTTTTACGGATAATCTTGGAAAGCTGTTTTCCTCCGAGCAACTTCGCAGCGAACGCCATTTTCTTATACAGTGCAAGAGCAAAGACACAAGCGTAGCCTTTGCTCTTGCTGGCTTAGTCCAGATACGTGTCAAAAGCAGAAACACTTAATATACGGGCTGCGGGAGTGGGGTTCAATGAAAAACCGGTCGTAGCAGCACCTGTTCGGAATCAATTCGAGTGGGCAAGCGAATTGTCTTCCACTCCCTGCTTTGTATTATCATTCGTAGACCTTTTCATCGTCCTGGTCGGCATTTTCTGCATCCATTTCAAAGTCACGTCTATCCGATTTTGAGATCACCTTTTCGTATTCTTTGTACCACTCATTCTGAATGACCAGCTGCATAATCTCGTTGGTTCCAGTCCAAATCATTGCCAGGCGGATGTCTCTCATGATCCTCTCTATCGGATATACATTTGTGTATCCGATTCCGCCTAATACCTGCATACAATGGTTGATAATCTCCCAACTGCTATCTGTCGCAAATTTTTTGGCTTCAGAGACCATTCTCCGCACTCGGTTTGGATGAACGGTTTTCGATTCAATCGCCCGAGTCGTAGTATAAACCAGCGAATTTGCTGCATCGTGCAGCGCCACACAATCAGCCACCTTAAAACCAACGGCCTGAAAATCCTTGATCGGCGTACCAAAAGCCTTTCTTTTGGAAGTGTATTTCGTTGCGATTTCAATGGCCGGCCGAACAGCGCCAATGGCCGTATTGGCAGTCCCAAGTCTCTCAGGCACCATCATGTGGATGAAAACCTCAAAGCCCCTGTTGATGCCGTTGAGAACATAACGTTCCGGTACACGAACATCGTTGAAGAAAACCCTGCCGGCACCACCGCCTCTGGTTCCCATCAAGCCATAGATATATTTGGTCTCGACGCCTGCTGTTCTCGGCACCATAAACGCCGATAGCCTCGAATGGGGCGGTGCATCCGGGTCTGTTACCGCATAAACCATAAACCAGTCAGCGCCTTCTGCTCCAACAATAAACCGTTTTTGCCCATTCAAAATCCAGTCGTCTCCATCTTTCCTGGCTCTTGTCGTCGCACCGAAAAAATCTGACCCTCCCCTGGGTTCGGTCAAACACTCAGCTGCATACTGCTCCCCTTTTGCGACTGGCACCACTATCTCCTGCTTCATTTCTTCGCTGCCGAAATTCACGACCGCGTCAGCCACCAGGCCGGCACCAACGCCCCACAAACAAGCCAGAGAATGACTGACCCCAGAGATTTCCTGGTTAATCAGGCCTTCATCGATCCAACTAAGCTCTCGCCCGCCGTACTCTTTAGGAAATCGAACACCGAGCAATCCCCTTTTCCCTGCCTCACGTAAATATTCATGAGGAAATTGAATCTTCTCGGCGTCCATATCCAAAATCATCTCTTTGGGAATCCATTTTGCAAACGCCCGAGCCTCTTTCTGAATCCCCTTCTGCTCCTCGGTTAATAGATAGTCAAACATATTTCTCCTCCTTTTTTTGAGTTCATACAAATGTTTAAACAGGTTTTATAAGTGAGATCACACTAACAAATCTATCGCAGATTTGTGCTCTTTAGCTATTATTGTAAGTGAGATCCCACTAACAAAACCATCGCAGATTTATGCTCTTCAGCTATTGATCCACAATGATTTAAAAACACTACGCAATTAATTCAATATATTGGTCCAAAAATTGATCAATATGATTATCGATAAACTCGATATTGAGTGCTAACAACTGCATCATATTCAGAGTAATCCCCGATCCGTTCAATAGGAATGCATATACTCTTGAATCAATGTCAGGCCTGATACTGCCCTCCCTGACGCCTTTTTTCAGAATAGATTCGAAATATTCGATATATCTGATATGATCCTGCCGCAATTGGCTGGCAATATCCTCATCATCAATCTCAGAAATTGCTTGGAACTGGACTTTTAACTCGTCTGGATGGTCTTTCATTCGATGGTAATATGCCAGACCCATATTCTTTAGGGTTGACAAGGCGTTTAGATTTTTTTCTGTTTCTGCTTCCCAGATAATGATTATCCTGTCTGATATGTGTTGGAGTATTCGTAAAAATATGGCTTTCTTGGAAGGGAAATGTTTATATACCATCGCTTCCGAAACGCCTGATTCAGCACCAATATCAGCCATTTTTGCAGCCCGATAATTGGATCTGCCAAACACCTTGACTGCTGATTTGAGAATAATCTTTCTTCTTTCTTCTGCCGAAAGCCTTTTTTGGGGTTGTTTCATAGTATCTTTGTTAATTGTTAAGTAAGTTCTAACTTACCTGTAGGTTTAATAAACAGAATCGTCAAGTAAAATGATTACCAGGTCAAATCGACACTGCCTGGTGAAAACAGGGAATGATCGTCGATCAGTATTTGTTATCAAAAAATTACGTTTTATCAACATAATGCTGAAAATTAAGCACGCAAAGAATCCCTAGAAATTTCAAGAGTTCTTGTCGATGGCAGATACCAAATATGGTATTGGGCCCTGAATATGGGATCAATATTTACTTGAATGGGCAAGCAGTGGCAAAAAGATGAAATGAAGGTGTTCTGGCCCGACGGTCATGAATTGCACCCGGTCATAAAAAAGTACTGGGCGCTTCCGATGGTTTCGGAGATGTTCGTCACAAGGGGACGGTGGACTATATCGTACCACCATGGACGATAAAATATTGGAAAAACAGGAAGTGAGCGTAAAGGTCCTGACCGAGCCCTTTCGGGCTACGAAAATGCCTTTCTGAAAAGCGGTGAACGATAACCTCTAACTCAAAAAAAAAACATGTTTGGGCATATATTAATCAGCGGGCTGCTGACCGGGGGTATGTACGCGACCCTGGCCTTGGGGTTTTCCCTGGTGTTTAGGGGGGGGCGAATTTTGAACATGGCGCATACGGCCCTGTATATGATGGCAGCGTACTTTTTCTTTTTCGGGGTGAAACTGCTCCAGGTAAACGCCCTGTTGGCGTTTGCCGCCCCCATAATTCTGGCGGTCATTCTGGGCACCATGGTCTTCAACCTGTTCATTGACCGTATCAAGGAGCACCATTTTTCGATCATGAAATATAGAGCGATCCAGTTTCTGGGGGCGCCCACCCTGTATGAAATCCTGAAAGACCACAAAAAACCGACCGGGTCAACTGGCGGAAGATGAAGGTTGTTTTTTCCGGTGCCGATTCGCTGCGCGAAAACACTTCCAGTGACTGGCAGGAGCGCACCGGTTCGACCATAACCAATACTTACGGGATGACTGAAGCCACCGCCGGTACTCACGCCAGCCCCAAGGGTAAAGAGCAGCATGGTTCCGTCGGGGTTCCCATATCAAAGTCTTGATAGTGTTAGTTTTAAAGGTTATAGAGCAACTGGGCCAAAAAACACCCATAAATCTTCCAAGCTGATGCTCTTAGCCTAGTCGGGATACCGTCGGCTAAATGCAATTACCAGCCAGATTATCAGGATTCGAACTTGCGGATGTAAAAAAAATTAAGCAAACTTCTGCTTGTACCCGTTCTGCTTTCACTGTCAGATTAAAAACTGGGACCGATGGGTACACCGAATGGGATACAGAAATTTAATGCTGTTCTTTCAAGTATCGTAAAGTCTTAATATTACTGGTCGGAGTGAGAGGATTTGAACCTCTAAGGGCGTATAGGACAGATTTATTGAATGATTTAAAACAGGCACAATTTTTTTACTCCCAAAAACGTGACTTTGAGTGTTTTTTCCCTTTGTTGTTGATATTACTTCCTTTATATTACTATTATGAAGAAGGGAAGGCAAGCAGAGTCCAGAACAAAATAGCTGGTGAATAGGAATAAAATGCATTTCAATCCCAATTTTTCAAGTGATTTTTTATGAATTGATGAGTACTCTCGTATATCAAATACCACCAACTCAGATTCCCTAAGCCGAACCGCAAGTATCAAATAGCTTCACAATCACCAATGGAGCTTTCGATTCCTTTTGTGGATATAGGGGATTCTCCCCCTTAGGGATCGTACAAAAATAACTTGGCATAATCTGTCTGCAAAAGTCCCAAAAAGACTGGACATTTTGCAGACAGAATGCCACGTAAATTTTGAGCCGACCCTTAGGGATCGTACAAAAATAACTTGGCATAATCTGTCTGCAAAAGTCCCAAAAAGACTGGACATTTTGCAGACAGAATGCCAAGTAAAATTTGAGCCGACCCTTATTTAAAGAGGCAATAGTCCCCCAAAGGATTTGACAATAACCCATAATAACAATATGTCTAACCGAACTCAGGAGAAATGAACAAGTAAACGAAGGTCAAGTCTTTTTGGCTTCGATGCCTCACTTCAATTGCTGAATCGATTCGAAACTGAATTAAATGGATAATGAGACCATCCAATGCCAGCACAGATATTATCTACTAAACTCTATATTCCCCCGCCAGGACCAAAGGTTGTCAACCGCTCCCGCTTGATCGATCGTCTGAATGAGGGAGTGGAATGTAAGCTGACCTTGATTTCTGCTCCCGCCGGCTTTGGTAAAACAACATTGATCAGTGAATGGGTTACTGATTGTGAACGGCCAAATGCCTGGTTGTCACTGGATAAAGGTGACAATGACACTACCCGCTTTCTGGTCTATCTGGTCTCAGCCCTGCAGGGAATTGCAGCTGATGTTGGAGAAGGGGTGCTGGGCGCCATTCAATCTCCCCAACCGCCGTCGGTTGATTCAATCCTGACGGCTCTGCTCAATAATATTACTGCTATCTCCGAAGATTTCATCCTTGTCCTGGATGACTACCACGTCATTAACAACAAATCTATCAACGATGCTGTCAGTTTTCTGCTCGAACAAATGCCGCCGCAGATGCATCTGGTCATCACCACACGTGAAGATCCGGATTTTCCCCTGTCCCGATTACGTGCCCGGGGTCAGTTAACAGAACTACGCGCAGCGGACCTGCGATTTAATTCCCTGGAAGTGGGTGATTTTCTGAACCGGATGATGGGGCTGAATCTTTCTGAAGAGGAGATTAAAGGGCTGGAAGGTCGCACTGAAGGGTGGATTGCCGGTCTGCAACTGGCAGCCATTTCAATGAGGGGGGTCGATGACACTGCTGGATTCATCAGGTCATTTACCGGTAGTAACCGATTTGTAATGGATTATCTGGTTGAAGAAGTGCTTCGTCAGCAACCTGAAAACGTTCAGATTTTCCTGTTGCAGACATCAATCCTTGATCGCCTGTGCGGCTCTCTTTGCGACGCCGTCCTGTCTGCCCCTCCCGCATCGGGGCAGGACACGCTGGAGTTTCTGGAACATGTCAACCTGTTCATTATCTCACTGGACAACGAACGCCGCTGGTATCGTTACCACCATCTGTTTGCCGAATTGCTGCGGCAGCGATTGCAGCATCATGTTGCTTCGTCTGCCGGGGATGTTGGAGATGGAATCGCAGCACTACATATAAGGGCCAGCGACTGGTATGAAGACAACGGCCTGGAGATCGAAGCGTTTCAACATGCTGCCGCCGCTAATGATATTGATCGGGCTGTACGTCTGATAGAAGGAAGGGGAATGCCCCTGCAGTTTCGTGGAGCGCTGACAACTATTCTGAACTGGTTGACATCATTATCCACCGCAGTACTGGATGAGAATCCCCTTTTGTGGGTTACGTATGCAACGGTGCTGCTGGCTACCGGCCAGACGGAGAGTATTGATGAAAAACTACAGATAGCTGAAGACGCCATACAGGGAGTTGAACTGGATGTGAAAAACAGGGACATTCTGGGCCGAATTGCTGCCACAAGGGCCATGCTAGCTGTCGCCCGGCACCAGGTGGACACCATCATTTCCCAATCGCAACTTGCACTTGAGTATCTGGACCCTGATAATCTATCTTCTAGGACGGCAACCAACTGGAAACTGGGTTATGCCTGCCTGCTACAGGGAGATCGAACAGCAGCAAAACGGGCGTTCAGTGAAGCCATCACTGTCAGTAAGGCATCCGGGAATACGATTATTGAGATAATGGCCACGACTGATATGGGCGATATACAGAAATCGGAAAACCAACTTCACCAGGCTGATCAGTCCTACCAGCGCGCGCTGCAGCTGGCGGTTGACATATCGTTGCCGGTAACCTTCTCGGCTTATCTTGGCCGGGCAAACATTTGCTACCAATGGAACGAACTCAACACCGCCCGGCAATATGGTGAAAAGAGTCTGACCCTGGCACGACAACTGGAAAACCTCGATTTCTTCATATCCTGTGAACTGTTTCTGGTACTCCTGAAACTCGCCCAAGGAGATATAAGCGGCGCAACTACAGCTTTGGCTGAAATCGATGCGTCTGTACAGCAGCATAATTTTGTGAACCGAATACCTGAACTTGTCGCAGCACAAGTATCTACCCTGATCCTGCAGGGCAAACCGGAAACAGCTTCTATTCTGGTGGCGCAGCATGAGCATCCCATCAGCCAGGCCAGGGTGCATCTGGCCATGGGAGATATCAAACCCGCGCTGGCGATTCTTGCAGGACAGTACCAGCAAGCGGAAAAGGAAGAGAGGCTGGATCAGCAACTCAGGATTTTAATTCTGCAGTCGATCGCCTGTCATATACATGGCGAACAAGATACTGCACAGCAACTGTTGCGGGATGCGCTTGCGCAGGCAGAACCAGGTGGGTATATACGTCTGTTTGTTGATGAAGGTGCCCCGATGCACCAATTGCTGAGCGAAGCTGTCACCCGTAGGATTATGCCGGGGTATGTAAATAAACTGCTGGCTGCATTTGAAGGCGGGTCTCCCGCCCCACCATCCCAGCCCCTTATCGAACCGTTGAGCCGCAGAGAATTGGAAATACTGACGTTGGTCGCCCAGGGGCTCTCAAATCGCGAGATCGGTGAGCAGCTTTATCTCGCCTTGACAACGGTGAAAGGTCACAATCGAAATATTTTTGGTAAACTGCAGGTTCAAAGACGGACCGAGGCGGTTGCACGTGCCCGTGAGTTGGGGCTGGTTTAGCCGGACACCTGAATTCCTCACTTTCTCTCCGATAGAAAATCAATACCCCAAAACAGTACTTTGGTATCTGTACACCAGTACCCTTCGAAAAATATCCTACCTTCAGATGATGCAGAAAGTACGAGCATTTTAGGAATTCCCTGGTGTTTGACAATACAGAACAGTCACACCTTTGGTTCCGCTATATCGGCAACCCAACACTTGGGGGAATCATTTCTGAATCGGACTGGCAGTCATCAATCAATAAGCCCGGCTGTCGGGTTTATGTCGTAAAGGGGCTATATAATAAAACGTTGCCCCTCCAATCCTACTCAATATAAAAGGAGATGTTTTATGATCAATCAAAATTACATTCGATGGTCTGGGCTAGTTTTGTTAATTGCTGGGATTCTATACTTACCTGGAATTTTTCATCCACCTGATACACCAGAAGGTGTTTTATTTCCAGCGTGGATTCCAGTACATACGGGATTTTTTATTCACCATTTACTTCTTGTATTTGGACTCATTGGTCTTTACTTTTTCATAGCAGAAAAATCCGGACGACTGGGACTGATTGCTTTCATTATGACTTTGTCATCAAATGTAATGTTTCCAACTTTAGATATGGTTCAGATCACTTTATATCCAATTTTAGCCAAATACCCGGAAACTCAGTCATTAATAAATCCCAAGCAAGCTGGGATGTTTGGGGTAGTGATTTTGGTATCTGTGATTGTAGCACTCATCGGAAACATTTTATTAGGCATCGCCATCATACGAGCAAGAGTTATGTCTCGTTGGATCGGATCACTATTTATAGTTGGTTGGATTTGTTTTTTCATTGGTTCAGGATCATCAACTTTGGCTATTGTGAAGCCTTTCGGTATTGTATTGTCAGGAATTGGTTACATCTGGGGTGGCTATGCCATTTGGAAAGTAAAAGATTAACACCAGTACAAAAAAATATTGTAAGCTGGCAATTCTATATAAGGGAAATGATTCAAATACCAACGGGGTAACAAATGCATTAAGATGGATTTTACCCCGTGGGGTGAAAAAAGTAAAACCACTGTAAACCCTTAATTCATGAAACCTCCAGCTGAAAAGAAGTCAATATTCCCATCCATCACACCAATTGTGCTTTTCGATTCACTCCTGTAAGTTGCTGGCTATTATCAAATTCTCTCATAAAATTAGAATAGTGCAGCATTGAAAGGAGGCAATATGGAAGCAATTGAAGCATTGGCGAAGGTGGACATGTTGACGAAGAGTTGCTTGACTGAGAGACAACACATCCTCGATGTTCATCTCGGTTCCGGGACTGAAACCTGTAAACCCATATACCTTATCACCGACTTTGAATCGACTTACTTTGTCACCTACTGATTCTATTTCTCCCGAAAGTTCAAGCCCTAATATCCGGTATTTTTTTTCGGTTTTTTCAATCCGAGAATCAGTCTGCTGGCAATAGAATCTCCACGCCTCACCATTCCTTCTGCTGATGTTGCTGTGGTTGCATGTATCTTGATTAACACTTCGTTGTCTTTTGGGATCGGTTTTTCAATTTCCTGTAGTTTAAGTACGTCAGGTGATCCATATTGCTCATATATGATTGCTTTCATTTTGATTCTTTCGATAAAATTAAATTAGCTCGTTACTTCACAGTCACTTGATTTACCCTAAATCGTTCATGTGAAGAGTTTTCTTTACTAGCCCGATACAAAAAACCTATTATCCCAATAAATCGTTATGTCCGATGTACGTAAGCCTGACAGAATGAATTCTCTGGATGATAAAGTATACTATTTCAAAAAAATGGAAATATTGGGGTATTTTTACCAAATATCCAATAAAAACATACCTTGAGGGTTGACCTTGTTGTCCACGATGTGATCAAGTATGCGGGAAAGAATATAATTAAAGTATACTTGATCACATTGTGGAGGGAACATGAAAAAAGAGATTCTTGAAAACACGCTCAGGGTTTTCAGAAAAGTCGTTATTTTAACCATTTTGGAACTTTCTACATTGGCTGATTGTTCAGTTGTAACTGCGCGGCGGTATTTGAGAAGGTGGGGGACCTACACCAGTTACAACAAGAACGGTCGTTATTACGTTTTACCTGATGTTCCGGATTTCGATGATAATGGATTATGGCGTTTTGGTGATATTCGGTTTTCCAAGTATGGCAATCTTAAACAAACGATTCTTCACCTGATTGAAAACTCTCCAGGAGGTCTTGATGCATCAGCTATCTCTAAACTACTTGGTTTCGATTCGCATTCCTTACTTTCCCGTCTGGAAGCCAGTTCCGTTCTGAAAAGAGAAAAGTATCGCAGTCGATTCGTCTATTTTTCAGCAGAGTCAAAGCTTTTTAAAAAACAGACTGAAAAACGCCAGTTGCTGCCCGAAAAACCGAGCGGTATTCTTTCAGACGCCGCGGCGGTACTGGTACTGGTGGAGAGGATTAAACATCCCAGGCTCGGCTTAACCAGGTTAACTGAAAGACTTCAAAAGCAGGGACTGGCGATAGAATTGCCTGATATCAGAGATTTCTTTATTCGCTATGGCCTTTTAAAAAAAACGCTGGATTTTCGGCGGTTTTAACTTTGAAAATGTTCTTAGACAGGGCGGCCAATTGTCTTTGTGCATCCTATCTTTTCGCAGAATCGCCGCTTGTACATTTCAGGCCTGAAACCGAAGCTTGTCCATGTTGCGGGGAACACCTCAAGGTCAGAAAATCGAGGGAGAAAACGGTCTTCACTCTTGATCTGGGGGAATTCACTGCAAACGAGACGATAACTGAATGTAGAAACGAGGATTGCTCCAATCAGCAAAAATACGGCTCGGACGATCTTTCTAAGCGGGTTATGCCTTTTTGTAATTACGGTTACGATGTCATGGTACATACGGGTAAAGCGATGTTTCTGAGGCACCGTCAGGGAAGCGAGATTCTGGCAGAATTATCAGAAAAAAACGTCACCATCAGCCTGAGCGAGGTTTATTATCTGGCGGAAAAATTCATTGTTTACCTGGCGGCCCTTCATAATATGCGTACGGACCGGATATGTGACATCATCGCAGAGAACGGCGGATATATCCTGCATCTGGACACTTTCGGAGATAAAGACAGTCCGAGAATCATAACTGGAATCGATTCCATCTCAGATTTTGTGCTGGATAACATGAAGATAGCCAGTGAGAAGAGCCGCTATATCGAACCCTTTTTGAATAAAATGGCTGGAAGATTCGGCCAGCCTGTTGGTGTTGTCCAGGATATGGGCAAGGGAATCATGAATGCCGTTCAAAAAGTATTTGTGGGGGTGAGGATTTATATTTGTCATTTTCATTTTTTAAGGGATATTGGAAAAGACCTGCTGGGGGAAAATTACGATCTTATCCGCAAACGTCTGAGACTTTATGGGATACTCACGGAACTTAGAAAAGCAGCCGGATCTCTGGAAGAACTGATTGATGACAATTTCGGATTTATCGGGGAGTTTTCAGAATCCGTCAAAGACGGTAACGCAACCACAAAACCGGTGGATTTGACGTTTGCTTTTTGTGTTTATGCTCTTATTGTATGGATACTTGAAGGGAAAAAGCTGGGCAAGGGATACGGATTTCCTTTTGATCGCCAACACCTTGATTTTACGTTGCGGTTGAAGAAATCCCGCGGATATATCCGGAAAATGAAGAGAAGAGACATCAACAAGCAAACCCAAGGCTACAAAGCCCTTTTAAAACTCGAAAAGCGGATAATAGAAACTATAGACGACGAAGAGATAAAAAAAGCCGGCAAAGAAATTCAAAAGGACATAAAGATATTCGATAAATTGCGTGATGCCATGCGTATCGCCCCGAAAGAAGGTAATGACGGCCTTAACGACAGTGGGGGAGATGAAGATATTAAATCGATAGAGAAAAAAGTTTCGGGATTTCGAGAATGGCTGAATGAAAACGAAGGTTGCACGGAGAATGGCAGGTACAAAACTTTTATCTCTCAAATAGACAAATATTGGGATAAACTCTTTGCCGATCCTATTGAAGTCGAAACTTCATCCGGCAAGAAAATCATTCAACCACAAAGAACAAACAATATCCTGGAACAGTTGTTTAGAAACTTTAAGCAGTGGTACAGGCGAAAATCCGGCTGTGGAACTATGGGAAAAACACTGCGAGCAATGGTAGACAACACCCCTCTTGTCAGGAATCTAAAAAATGATGAGTATATGAAAGTAATACTTGGCAACGACCATACTCTTGAGGAGGCTTTTGCAAATATCGATTCGCTGATAGTCCGCAAAGAGATGAAAGAAGCAAAGCAATATCCAAATAAAATCCCTGCTCCATTTAAGAAACTTGCAAAAAATGACAGTCTGCCCAAGATGCTTTCAAATATGCTAAAAAAAGTTGCTTAATAGAAATCCAACGGTTTATTGTGATAATAGCAAATAATTATCACAGGAGAGGATTATGTCAGTATTACTTGAGTTTTCAATGGTTCCGATGGATCAGGGAGACAGCTTCAGTCAATCGGTTGCACGGTCCCTGGATATCATAGATAAATCGGGGGTCTCCTACCAACTCAATCCGATGGGAACCGTTCTGGAAGGCGAGTGGGATGAGGTTATGCAGGTGGTGACCGACTGCTATCGGAAAATGAGCGAAGATTCCGGTCGTGTCAGTTGTGCCATCAAGATAGACGCCCAGAAAGGCAAGGGAAACCGGCTGCAAAGCAAAATCAAGAGCGTAGAGAAAGTCCTGAACAGGGAACTGAACAAGTAAATCTGACAACCTTCCCCCGGACTTTCGCCCGGGGTGTGTGTTGTTTATTAGGGGGGAATTGTGTTTACTGCAGATCAGCGGCCGTGTAGCCCAGGATTTGGCGGGCGATAATCAGCTTCTGAATCTCGCCGGTTCCCTCATAGATATCGGTAATCCGAGCGTCGCGGAACCATTTTTCCACCAATTGGTCTTCAGTCATCCCCAGGGCACCGAGAACCTCCAGGGCCAGCTTGACGCTGACTCGGCAGGCGTCACCCCCTTTGGATTTTGAAATGGAGGCTTCCAGGTTGTTGGACTTGCCCTGATCTGCCAGCCAGGAGGAGCGATGCGTGGCGAGGATGGCTACTTCCAGTTCTGCTTCCATGTCGATCAGTTTTTGCTGGATCGCACTACGTTTGTGGGGTCCCGCTTCCCAATCCACAGGGACACCCTCTTTTTCCAGCGCTTCCAGCACGAAATCCCTGGCCGCCATGACATTACCCAGGCCGATAGCTGCGGTGGCCGGTCGGCTGAGATTGAAGGTCTTCATCAATCCTTTGAAGCTGCCGCCCCCTTTCTTTTTAATCTCTTCATTTAAGCCCAACAGGTTTTCCCTGGGAATGCGACAGTTTTTCAAGACGAAGGCGGCGGTATCACTGACACGGATCCCCAGTTTTTTCTCTTTCTTGGACATTTCCATGCCGGGAGTCCCTTTCATCACGACAAAGGCCTTAATTCCGGGACGACCGGCCGATTTATCGAGGGTGGCCCAGACAACCACGCCTTCAGCCCGGATACCGGTGGTGACGAAGATCTTTTCACCGTTGAGAACCCACTCTTCACCATCGAGAACAGCTGTTGTTTCGATGGCCTTGGAGTCAGATCCGCAGCCGGGCTCGGTATTGGCCATAGCCAGAACGGTATTGCCCCATTTCTCTTTCTGCTCTGGGGTCCCTGCCGCATCCAGGGAAGAGTTTCCCAGGGCCCTGACAGGAAGACGCAGTCCAAGGTGATCACCCCAGTTCCGGTGCATCAGGGCGAGTATCCCAAAGACAGTTGCGCCGCAGGCGTCTTCCCCTCGATCCAGGAACATGGCATCGATGTGGTCGAAATCCTTGGCTTCGGGAAATGCTTCCGGTGGGATTTCAGTTTCGTTGACATCGTAGTAACGGGCATATTTTCGGCAGACCAGACCTTCCTTGTGGATTTCATCGATGATCGCCTGTTCTTTTTCATTGATCGTAAAATCAACCATAACATTCTCCTAATGTGTTATTCTGTGTTTAATTTCGAGTAGTTGAATCCTCAGTTTTGAGAGAGGGTTCTCAGGCAGAAACGACGCCTTCCATGAGCGTCAATGAGAGGGCATGTCGCAGCCACATCTCCATCGGGAAATCCCTGATGTAACCGTGTCCACCAAAAACCTGCACCCCGTCATCCGCGATTTTTACGGTCTGTTTCCTGACATAGTTTTGAGCCAGTATCGTAGCCTTACAGGCATCCACTCCCTGGTCCAACTGGCTGGCTGCTTTCCAAACCAGCCAACGCATGGATTCCACTTCTGTCCGCATATCAGCCAGCATAAAGGCGATGGCCTGTTTTGTCGCAATGGGTTTTCCAAACGCGATGCGCTCTTTCGCATAAGGGATAGACGTTTCCATCACCGCCCGGCTCAGTCCCACGCAGATGGCGCTGTTGGCGACCCGAATCGAATTGATCAGTTGCTGGCCGTTAATGCCATTTTCACAGCCCAAACGTTCCTCAGCGGATAGCGTAACATCCTTCAGTGTCAGCTGTGACAGCGGAAACGCCTTGAGACCCATTGTCTTTTCATTTTCAGTATTGATGGTCAGACCTTCCCTGTCTCTAGGCACAATAAAGGCTTCGATGTTCGAGAGTCCGGCCCCGGAACCGTCGTTTGCCAGAACAAGAAAATAGTGAGCCGTGCTGCCGAAGGGTACCAGGCGTTTGATACCGTTGATGACCCAGTCATCACCCTTTTTTTCCGCCGTGGTTTTCATGTCTGTGGGATCAAAGGTATAGTGGGGCTCATGCAGTGCCAGCCCGGCCGGTTCAAATTTCTCTCCACCATACAGGGGCAGATATTTCTTTTTCTGTGCATCCGTTCCAAAATCGATCAGGGGCTGAATAAAGGCCGATGGTGCCATAATGGCCGACGTTAGTGATGCGCAACCGTAACCCAGTTCCTCATAGACCAGTGCACTGGTAACCGCGGAACGCTCCATGCCAATTCCGTCGTACGCTTCCGGGACAGCTGCATTGGCCAGGCCCATTTCCCAGGCCTTGTCCAACAGTTTTTTGGGGATTTGGGACGCTTCATCACAGTCCCGGGCAATATCCTTTAATTCACCGCTGGCGAACTCCTTGGCTGTTTTAAGAATCAATTCCTGTTCTTTCGTCAATTCAAATGTAATCATGAGTGACTCCAAAGTTGGTAAAATTAATATTTACGTCACAGGTCCGGACTGATATCGAGGGATCAATTTCCATGTGATCATCGATTCAAATGCGGTCTGGTTTGATGACGTTCTGTGAAAAAAACAATTGTGAATTCAGTTCGGCTTCTATTTTTCTGTCATATCCTTTGCCAGGGGGAGGTACATGTCCAGCGATTTTCGAATCGCCAGTTTGTTATATTTTCCTACGCTGGTTTTGGGAATGTCATCGGTAATGGCAATCAGTTTGGGCAGCATCCAGCTGGTAATCTTACCTTTTTCAACACCGTGCACTATTAGAAAGTCGATGATATCCTGCTCTGTTTTATTCGATTGGGGGGCCAGTTTGATCATAGCCATGGGTTTTTCTCCCCAGATAGGGTCTGGAACCCCAACCACCGTTGCCTCCAATACGAAATCAGCCAGTGATATCAGGTTTTCCAGCAGAACCGTCGGCACCATTTCCGATCCGCTCCGGATCACGTCGGACATGCGGTCGGCGATGGTGATGTAACCATGTCCATCCACTGTGGCCATATCCCCGGTATGAAACCATCCGTCCCGCCACACTTCAGCGGTTTTTTCAGGATTTTTATAGTATTGTCCCATCACCCAGGGGCCACGAATGATGATCTCGCCCATAGTGGCGCTGTCCTGCGGGACCGGGGTATCCTCTGCATCAGCTACCCGCACTTCAAGGCCCGGGATCGGCAGGCCTGTTTTGACCTGGACCTCATCGATTTTTTCCCTGGGCCAATCCACCATGGTTTTCTTGACGAAGGCCCTGACGGTGGTCGGTGCCGTTTCCGTCATCCCGTAGCCTGAGGTCGCCCTGAAATTGGGCATGATCTTCTCGAACTTTTTTTTCAGTCCCAGCGGCAGGGCGCCGCCACCCACTGCAACACTGACCAGACTGCTGAGGTCGTATTTGTGCAGTTCTTTGTACTCGACCAGCATGGCGATGATGGTGGGTACGAGCCCCACCGAAGTCACTTTTTCCGTCTGCACCAGATCGCAGAATCCATCCACCGTGAACATCCCCGGCAGGACAATCTTGTTCGCCGCGAAAACAGAGAAAAAGGGAGCTGCCCAGGCATGAATATGAAACATGGGTGTGGTGATCATGGGGATCCCGTTTTCTCCCAGGTTGGTCTCAACGTCATCAATCCTGGGCTTATTTGAGATGGTGCCCAGGGCAATCATGTGTAAACTATGCAGATAGAGCGCACGGTGTGTGAACATGGCCCCCTTGGGCAGTCCGGTGGTCCCGGTCGTGTAGCAGAGCGTTGCCATCGTATCTTCATGGAGATAGGGCCACTCGTAGTCCTCGGAACTGTCCTGCAGCAGTTTTTCATATTCGAGAATATTCTCGATTTTGGTCTCAGGCAGTCCGGGCTTATCTGACATATAGACAAACAGCTCCACCGTGTCCTTGATTCTGTCATAAATGGATTCCACCAGCGGCAGCAGAATGTCATCAACAAAAATAATCCGGTCTTCAGCATGGTTTATTGTATAGACAATATGATCCTGGGACAGTCGCACATTCACAGGATGAAGCGTCGCTCCAATACAGGGCACGGCAAAATACAGCTCCAGGTGCCGGTGGGTGTTGAGAGCCATGGTGGCGATCCTGTCACCGGGCTGCTCTGCGTTCCCGGACGTCACCCCCAGCGCTTTCTGCAAAACGTTGGCTAAGCGACTGGTTCGCCGATACCAGGCCTGCCAGGTAAAGCGAAAATACTCTCCTGTCGCTTGATTCCGATAGACAACCCCGATTTCATCGGGGTAAATCTCTACCGGTCTTTTCATCAAAGTCGTCAACAACAGCGGATAGTTCGTGCTGAATTCCGGAAACATCGTTGCATCTGTCATGGCTATTTGGAGGTGAAGTCGGATTTAAACAGTCATCCCACGGGTGTACCAGAGTCGAACACGATACTGGGGGTCAACGGGTGATCGATATTGACCGTTGAGCGTTTGAGGGAAGATGGTTATTCGAAAAATTTGATTGCCGCCAACTTAAAAGGCGGTGGATTGTCTGTCAAGTAAAAACAGTGTCAAAAGAACTAATACCTTATATATTATAATAGGTTAATAGCCGCAGCCGTGGGCTTGCGGCTGTTTCACATCTGAGGGCAGAGAGCCGCTGTTTGTCGGCGGTCGACAGAACTATTTAAAATCGCTATGCTTAAAGTCGGCTCAAAAATTACTTGGCATTTTGTCTGCAAAATGTCCAATCTTTACGAGACTTTTGCGGACAGATTATGCCAAGTTATTTTTGAACGATCCCTTAAAGTCGACTCAAAAATTACGTGGCATTTTGTCTGCAAAATGTCCAATCTTTACGGGACTTTTGCGGACAGATTATGCCAAGTTATTTTTGAACGATCCCTTAAAGT
>Ga0233437_1003268_pt1 | contig 21669 bp, 24 predicted proteins | sample SI_122_August201_FD_182714 | JGI IMG/M metagenome (GOLD analysis project Ga0233437, IMG submission 182714) | Seawater microbial communities from Saanich Inlet, British Columbia, Canada - SI_122_August2016_200_MG | ecosystem: Environmental > Aquatic > Marine > Inlet | place: Canada: British...
TTAAACTCGGTTTCAACCGAGCCAAGCCCTCGTAAACGGCGGCGGTAACTCTGACCGTCTTAAGGTAGCGTAATCCCTTGCCGATTAATTGTCGGCCCGCATGAATGGATTAACGACTTTCCCGCTGTCCCAAACTGAAACCCAGTGAACTAGCTATTGTGGTGCAAAGGCCACAGACCCTCAATGGGAAGAGAAGACCCCGTGGAGCTCTGCGGCAGCCTGTCGTTGTTTCTCGGTTTTTCTTGCATAGAGTAAACAGGAGTTGTTTGAAGCTATGGCTTTCGGGCTATAGTTAGACGTCAATGTAACACTGTTCTTGAAAAACTGTGAAGCTAACCTCGACTCGGGGGACACCGATTGGTGGGCCGCTCGGCTGGGGCGGTACGCTCTTGACAGGAGATCAAGAGCGCTCTATGGTTTGCTCAGTCCGGTCAGAAATCGGACGTAGAGTGTAATGGCAAAAGCAAGCCTGACTGGATCTCTAAAAGCACGAGATCCAGAGACGAAAGTCAGACATAACGATACACCGAGCTGGCACTGATGGCTATCGGTGACTTCAGAAAAGCTACCCCGGGGATATGGGTTGGCGCAGAGAACACGGTCTTCAGAAAATTTAATTACGATTAGTTATAGTAATCTACAACAATTAACTGTAGCTAATAGCTGCAGCTATATACTAGTCAATTTTTTTGTTCTGAAGTACCAATCGAAGTAAACAAAGCGAAGTCATAGTTTAATCGTAGTTCTTTGCGCCGTCCCACTCTATAACAGAGTCGTGGCGGGCGAGAGCTCCTATCGACCCCGCGCGTTGCTACCTCGCTGTCGGCTTCCCCCCTCCTAGCTGTGCAGCAGCAGCTAAGGGTGCAGGTGTTCAATAAAACTTTTCGAAAAGAGTTTTATACACATACTGATCAAAGGGGGACATTAGCTGGGTTCAGTACGTCGTGATTCGACGTAAACGCAACATAGCGGAAAAGCGGTCTTCAAGAAAACTAATAATGATGAAAAAGAGAGTTACAGAATTAGTTTCTATACAATGAATGTAACGTCGATATATCGAAAATCATTTCGAAATATTTTGAAGTCACAAATGAGTATAGAACTTCTTTATCATGATCCATATTTTATGTGATCTAGTTTAGCGAAAGCGTTCAGCTTAGCAGTGAAACTAGACTACCAAATATGAAAAATAAATATTAGGTGTGCAGGCAATGACTGCACCGCCCCAAGCGAAACCTTATTTCAAATTAAGGAGTAGCTAAAGAGCCAATACACATTTAATATTTACCTGAATAGAAATGACAGTTGTATTAACTTGTTAATACGTTATCCTTGGATCTATTCACTAATCATATTGCTGGATTAGTACAGCTTCGGCTGTTCTATTCAACTTGAAGATCGCTCTTCCCTTGAGAAATTAGAAATATACCCATGTTTCTAATTTTTGTCGTTTACGTTGAACGACTTAGACAGTACGGTTTATATCTGTTGAGGGTGCTGTTACCTGACCCAAAGGAGCCATAAGTACGAAAGGAACGTGGCCCCGTGGCCTCTGGTCTATCGGTTGTCTTACGGCATTGCCGAGCAGCTACGCCATAGTCCTTAATCCCTGAAGGCATCTAAGGGAGAAACGACCGGGAAAAATAGGTAATTTAGGTTGCAGACTAGATGATCTGCTTGATAGGAGTGGGGTGTACGCATCAAGCTTCGGCGAGATGTTCAGCCCGCACTTACTAACGACCTTTGTTTTAGACCCCTTAAAAACACTTTTGCTTGGCGAGCCTTTTCATGAAAATGGAAAGGCTCATCATATTTAATTCGCACAGAGAGTAACAATAGAGGAACATGCGATCCAATGAGAATTGTTTCGACTGTGCGGAAAATTTTTTTCTTATTTTTGATAAGAACAGCGTTAGCTATATTGTTTTTTGATAAAGCTTTTTGAGTATCAATTTTTCGCTGCCGTTTTTGAACCAACTTATCCAATAAAAATGTTTGTTTAATAGAATTAGCTTTAGCTACATCCAATAACTTTATTTACTCCCCATTACAATTTTTCATATGATAAAGCGTCCACTAAATGAAAAGCTAGATATCAAGTTAATGAATAAATTAATTTCTGCTCGCGGAATAAGTGGCGATGAACAAGAGATTCGAAATATCATAATTAAAGAAGTCAACAAGCATGCTACTAGCGTGAAAGTAAATAAGATGGGAAATCTGATTGTTAGAAAAAAAGGCAATGGGCCAAAACTCATGTTAGCAGCGCACATGGATGAAATCGGTTTGATGGTAAAAAATATAGAAAAATATGGAAAAATTTCCTTTTCAACTATCGGTGGAATAATTCCAGATGTTTTAGTAGGTGAGCGCGTTCATGTGTGTGGAAAGAAAAATAAAATTTTTGGAGTAATAACCAGCGACGAAGTTAGCAATGATATGGAAATCACAAAAAGAATAGAATCACATGACATGTATATTGACACAGGTTACTGGAAACCAAAATTAAAAAAACTTGGAGTAGAGATAGGAAATTATATTGACTTTGAACCAATGGGCGATTGTCCATGTCATCAAAAAATGCTAGTTGGGAAAGCATTGGATGATAGGATAGGGTGTTATGTTCTTATTCAACTTCTAAAGAAACTAAAGAAAACACCTTTTGATTTATACTTTGTGTTTACAGTTCAAGAAGAAATCGGTGCATATGGTTCAAAATCTTCTGTGTGGGATGTCGAACCTGATTTATCTTTAGTAATAGATGTTACTCCATCAGATGATAATATGGGCGAATCTAGTAAAATTTTAGGTAATGGTCCAGTATTAACAATAAAAGACGAAGAAATCATTTCAGACAAAAAAATGGTCAACTGGGTAAAAAAAACAGCTAAACGTACAAAAATCCCACTACAATTAGAAGTTACTGATGTTGGCGCAACAGATGCATTGGGTATTTCAGTTTTCAAAGCAGGTGTACCAACAACTGTGATCGGCGTACCAATTAGAAACATTCATTCTACATTCTCATTTGCACACCCAAGAGATATTAATAATTTAATCACGCTTTTAATAAAACTTCTAAAAACCCAACCAAAGTAAACACCACCTTCTGATCAGGTGAATTACATCCAACAGCCTAATCCTGAAAGTTAAGATTTCCCTTAAACTGATTGGAAACAGTATATCCATACAAAAAACCAACTAATAATATGGTAGATGAAATACCAAGATTCAAAACAAAAGTAAGTGTATATGATAGTCCTGTGCTTAGAATAGGCAAAGAGCAGTCATACATCCGGTGTTATAATAGAAAAGTTGAATATGAATTACATTTTGAAGACAAAAGCAGACCAATGGGACAGGTTGCTATCTCATTCTTAACACCTAGCGATATTGCAAATGAATACATGCGTGCTAGATTTGATGAACTTGGTTTAGATGATAATGATGTAATAGCTAGATTAGATCCTTTTTGGCCAAATGGTTATGATGGAGGAGTCAAAGAAGCACTTGTTCCACAGATGAGAAAAGGTGTCGGTTCAAAAATAATGAAAAGAGCAATCAAGGATGCATCAATCAGAGGAGCTAATGCAATTTATTGTTTTACAGATAGTGATAGTATGAAAACATTCTTGGGTGAAAAACAAGGATTTGATGAAATCGGAAAAAAGAAAAGAGGATTTATCAAAAAACTAGAAAAACCTTCCAGAACAGAAACATATCGTGCTAAAATATATGATTTCTTTAAAACAAAACAATACTGGATAGGATCTAAATTAGGAGTCATTTAAAAACCTTCTATAGTAGTTATTAGATGTGAGCTGGGACGCAGTTACCGGTACACCTTTTTGGATTTTTGGTGCAGCTTTTTTGCATTCGATCCAATAAAAAGGTGCTCTGAGGAATTTCAGTCCACCTACACTAAACTTCGGTTTAGGAGTTAACTGGCCTGAGAAGGTCGGACAGGTTAAGTGAGGGCGAAACAATGATGTTCTCACAGACCGTTAAACTCGGTGCAATCCCAAGCAGCTGCGATGATTAAAGAGCAGCGGGTAGGGAGCTTAGACAAATACTGCAAAGCGATCAGATGACGTTTCATTAGAAACCGATTTGCTTCACAGAAGATTGGATATGCCCAGCGCACGACTAATTTTAGAAAATAGTAGGGGTCATAAAAAACAAAACCCCCTTATTAAATTTAGTTATCTTCATCATCGTCTTGATTATCATCATCTTCGTCTTCATCTTGGGAATCATTTTCTTGTGGCTTGTTATCTTCCTCATCATCGTCTCCGTTTCCCCATGATTTTATTCCAAACATCAAATCACCTCACTTAATTTGATATAGAGGCGACTGTAAAATAAAATGTCGCCAGAAAAAATAATGTCAATACCTATCAAATATCCATTTCAGGATTTTATTTCTTATCTGCTTTCTTTTTCTTTCCTCTTGCCAAAATATTCACCTCTCAAATTTATGAGGTGTAATTGTGTATGTATAATAGCTGTACAGATCTGACTTTTAAGCTTTTCTATATTGCTATAGTAATGTATCAAGTTTAAATCCATAATTCAGGGTCACTAGGAAACATGTTTACAAAGTGAGTTTATAACCTGCCAGCACCCACATACCCTCAAGGAACACACAATTCTTCTATGACAAGCACATGCCCAGCGCACAAACCTTTTTTCTTTTTAGAAAAGAAAAAACCTTTACGAAAAAAGAAAATCTTAAAATTGGTTAGTTTCTTCGTGTGTATTAGTCATATTTCTTGTCATACAAAACCTTTATATAAGTTCATATATATAATATTATTAAGTGATAATATGGCTATAACAAGAATGATTCACAGACCGAGGCTGGATACTGTTCTCATGGTAGAGGATACCATAAAGAAATTAAAATACTATCCAACAAAAAATCAACTATGGCGAGCACTTCCAAAATCAGTTATGTGGCAAACATTTAATGTTATTCTGGAATATCTCATAGATAGTAGAAAAATAATTATTGATAAAACCGGAGAAGTGGTTTGGATTTTTGCAGATAATAAAAAAATAAAAAAACTATTAGCTAAAGCAAAGCCTTACAGGAGAGGTAAGAAATGACTGAGATTCAGCTTTCAGGAGAATTTGGAAAAGAGTTTGCTAAATTACAACAAAAAACTGAGAAAGGAGACAGCGATGCTGAATATTTATTAAAATTAATAGACAGGGGAATAGCCAAGCTTGTGAAAAACAGCGAATCGGGTCAGAAAATACAGAAAAAATTATTTCCGAAATACTATAAGGATAAATACGAAATAAGCAATTTGTGGAGACTAAGGCTTGACGCCAGCTGGAGAATGATATACACAATCATCGGAGATAGAACTCGTATAGTTGGTGTTATTTTGGAAGTCTTGGACCATAAGAAATATGACAGACGATTTGGCTATAAGGAATAACACACCATCCCAACGTGGTCGGTATGTGTCCAGCGCACATTAATTTTTACTTATAACCCATTATACAAATAATCAGTATATTTGAGTCCCATTTCGCTTCTTAGTTCTTTAGCTTTTTTATAAATCTTGAACATGAATCTCCCATGGATTTCAAACATCCTATGCATATCTTTCATCGTATACGTGTCAATAACATTGCAATTAAAATTAATAGAATGATGATTTCCAAGTACACTCATCATACCATACGAACTATTGTCTTTTCGTCTTCTAAATCTAGCAATAACTGGCCATCTATTGAAATGTTTTTCATCCCACCACGTAATTGTATTTTCATGCACAAACGTGTTGTATAGTTCCCCGAACCAAGAAATTTCTAGGTTTCCAACTGATCTGGGTTTAGAAGCTCTTCGTGCAGCTTCTTCTTGCCTATGAAGTTCACTAAGGCCCCAACAAATTTTACCAACCCGTTCATCACGATTATTATGTTTTGTGATAGGAATTTTGATAGAGATTTTAGCTCTTTCAAACTCTGTTGGGGAATTAGCTGATCCATCATATATCAAATCAATATCAGTAGAAATTGAATAAAAATTTATGAAATGCCCATGTGGAATTTTACCGCCTCTATGCCCATGCTCAAAACCTGTTTCAGATTCATCATCCAAATATGCTCTACTAATACCGACATAATTTTGCAAACCGTTTTTGCCATCAGAATGTATTTGTGCCCAATGTATCGCTCCCCAGGCAGGCATGTCAATCGTGTATATTCGTCCTTCTTTTTTCCCAAGACCATAATCTTCAACAATAGAATTATAAAGTCTGCCCGCAAAGCTTCTTTTGACCCCAGATAATTTATGCATTCTCGGCGCATCTTTAAAATATGGCGGCATAAAACTCTTTACGATGCAAAAAGTTAAATACGCGTTATAAAAAAACTTCTAACAATTTATTAATTATCTCGTTTACTTTGTTCCTTTCCATATTTTTCTCTACAACAGCTATCATCTCTTGTTTGTTTAGAACAATTCTTCGTGTGCCCAAGCACACACTAAACTACTTTAATAAAAACAGTATATATAATTATTATTCATGAAATGTCTATTAATAACTAGGATAAATGATAAAAAAATACCATATGCGAAGTTAGTGATATCTGGTAAGAAGAAATGGGACATACGAAAAACAAATACTAGTATTAGAGGAAGGATTGGAATATTATTCGGAGATACTATTTTAGGGACAGTTGTTCTCTCCGATGTCAAAGGTCCAATGTCTGCTAAAAAATTAGCTGAATATACAGAACACCTATCAACATATGAAAGAATGAATAATTATTCTAAGGGAAAAAAACTATATGCATGGGTTCTTAAAAATCCGGTTAAATTCAAAAAACCAATAAAAATCAACAAAAAATATGTAAATGGGAATTTGGTTGATATCAAAAATAATGATTTATAATAAATGGTTCAGATAGATGTTATAGAATCTTCAGATATACCCAAGCACACACAATATTTTTAAAAAATTCAATTCTCAGTAACCTTTAAGAACCCAAACCACAATCATCTATATCATATGAAAAAAGGAATCAGATTAAAACGAGAGTTGGGTCTGGTAGAAGCAACACTTTGCGGAGTAGGTATAATTCTTGGTGCGGGGATATATGCATTAGTGGGAAAGACTGCTGGGATGGCTGGGAATGCAGTATGGATATCATTTTTAATCGCTGCAATAGTTGCAGCATTCACCGGACTTAGTTATGCTGAACTATCATCCATGTTTCCAAAATCAGGAGCAGAATATGTATATACAAAAAAAGCATTTGGGAAAAACATAGCATTCTTAGTTGGGTGGTTAGTAATTGTTAGTGGGATTATTGCATCAACAGCTGTTGCATTAGGATTTGCAGGATATTTTGCTGCGCTATTTAATACGCCAATAATTCCAGTTGCAATAGCTCTACTTTTGCTATCGTCACTGTTACTTTTCTACGGTATTAAACAATCTGTTAAGGTTGCTGTGATTTTTACTCTAATAGAAGCTGCTGGATTGTTATTAATAATTATTGTAGGGTTACCGTATATCGGTTCAGTTAATTATTTTGAAATGCCGAGTCTTGGTGGTGTGTTCAGTGCAGCTGCATTGATATTTTTTGCTTTTATTGGATTTGAAGAAATGGTAAGACTTTCAGAAGAAACAAAAAAACCTAAAAAAACAATACCTACTGCTTTGGTAGTTGCAATTGCTATTACAACAATTATATACATGTTAGTTGGTCTTTCAGCTGTTGGAATTCTTGGTTGGGAAGCACTTGGATCATCTGATGCACCGTTAGCAGATGTTGCTAATGCAGCATTACCAGGAACAGGAGGAATTTTATCTATAATTGCTTTATTCGCAACAGCCAACACAGTATTGTTACTACTTTTAGCAGCTTCTAGAATTACATATGGAATGGCCAAAGCATGTTCTTTGCCACGTATTCTCGCAAAAGTTCATCAAAAAACAAGAACACCATGGGCAGCAATAACTTTGATTGCAATATCATCAATGTTGTTTGTTTTCATGGGAAATATAGAAACAGTTGCAAATCTAACAAATTTCACTGTCTTCATTACATTCATAATTATAAACCTTTCATTGATCCGTTTACGATACACACATCCTAAATTAAAAAGACCATTTAGAACACCAATCAATATCGGAAAAATACCAGTATTGGCTGTATTGGGAATATTAACAAGTGTGTTTTTGTTAATGAATTTAGATTTAGAAATTCATCTATATGGGTTCATATTATTAGTAATCGGTGCATTGGTCCACAAAATCATATCAAAAAATAAGAAAAGTAAAAAGAAATGTACAAACATACAGACCCTACCAAAATATTAACACATTTCTCAGAACATAATCCATCTCTATCTACCATATAAAAACCACCCGACAATCACAAGAGAAGTCATAACCATAGATATAGTTGTTCATTCTTTGAAAGCAGATGAAAACACCAGTTTTATACTAACATTATGTTAACACACGATCCCGCGTGCACATTATTTTCTTTTCACTTTTTCAACCACAATAAAAGCTGTTACTTTAGCCCCTTGACATAGCAGATATCTACGAATTTCTGGAACAATAGAAATAACTTGTCCCTTTAGAGAATTCAAAAACTTCTCTAATTCTAAATGCGCACTGTCTTCTCTAACACCAAGTCTGTGAACTTTGTATTTAACCATAATAATAACAATATTTCCTGTTTATAAAAGTTTTTTTGATCATATACACCTATTCAATACATGTCAATAGATTTTCTCTCTCTCAAGCTTCAATAATAGGTTTGTTGTAATGTTTTGTAGGTGATATCTATGAAAAAAATTGCTATATTCGCAGTTGTTTTTATTTTGATGGCATCTGTTTTTGTAATGGCTGAACAAAACAATGAAACTGGTAGTATGGATTCTGGTCAATCAGATGAAATGACACAAAATTCAGAAAATAACAGTTCAAGTGAAAACGGATCAGATCAAGAAAACCAAGAAGCAAATCAAGGTGAAGATACACAATTGCAAAACCAAATAGCTGACGGTGAGTACACCTGTGAAGATGGATCAAAACTACAAATACAGAAACAAGAAAACAATAAAATACAATTGAAATCTGGAGACATGATTGCAAATACAAATATGGAAATGACACAAGATCAAATAGGAAATCAAACCAGAGTTCATGTGAAGTTGAGCAATGGCAATAATTCAGAAATTAAAGTAATGCCAGATACTGCATCTGAAACAGCAATGGAAAGACTTCAACTAAAAGTCTGTTCAGAAGAAAACGAATGTCAGATAGAGTTAAAAGAAGTCGGGAGTGGAGAAGAATCAAAAGCTGTATATGAAGTCAAAGCACAGAAAAAAGCAAAAATACTTGGATTTTTCGATACAGAAATGCAGGTAGATGCTCAAGTAAACGCAGAAAGTGGAGAAATCATCAGAACAGGAAAACCATGGTGGGCTTTTTTAGCAACTGAAACGGAAGAATAATTTCTTCCGGTTTCTATTTTTCTATTACATTCTATTAAAATTTAAAAAAGAAAAAGCCAGGTGGTTTCCCACCTGATCATTCAATACAGTCTACTCACATAGGATTTTTTTACCTCATTCTACCCATGCCTTTTCCAGAACCCTTACCCATTCTACCAATTCCAAGCTCTTCTTTTATTTCCTGAAATCTCTCAAAATCTCCAGCTAATTTAGCTTCGTGCATTTCATTGAAGATCTGAAAGTTCTCTTCTGTTATTACTTCGGAAACTCTTCCTGAAGAAACACTGGTTTCTTCTTTAATTCGAATCCATTCAGCATAGTCATTATTGGTTAATGCTTCTTGCATCTGGTTTCGAACATCTACATCTATGTTCTGGAAGTTTTTCTGTCCATTAATTCCTTGGTATGCAAATGCGCCTATTGATAATACAATAACAGCAAACATCGCAACACCAATTGTAGTTTTTCTATTCATATGATTCACCTAACAACCATGAGGATGAAACTATACTTAGTAGTTAGTGAAACTATGGTTTCACACACGATTTACAATATAAACATGTCATTTATAACACACGAAAATAAAATTACAGTATGAAAAAGAATAAGTCCGGTATAAATATAAATAGAAATATTTTATTAGGAATACTTATCATAGTAGCTTTTGTAATGTTAATAGTTACAGTTTCTATGTATTTTCAATATGAACGAGACCAAAGAAGATCTTCATCAGATTATCCAGATTTTACAAATAACACGTCAGAAGAGATAATGGAAGTTCTTGAAGAGCGTAGATTGACATCAACAAAACAGGCAACAACACCCACATCATTTATGATACCATTATTCTCATTTGCTGGTTTAATTGTTGGTGCAGCTGTTTACTACATAATGTCTGAGAAAACAGAAAAACAAGAAAAAGTTATTGTAAAAACAAGGCGTGCAGCAAAGAAAAACACAAAAATAATTTTAAAGTTCTTAACTCATCAAGAGAGAAAAGTCGTTGAAAAATTAATGGAAAACAAAGGAAAAATAAGACAATACGAATTAAGCTATCTTCCAGATTTAGGAAAAGTCAGAACACATAGAATTCTAAAAAACCTACAGACCAAAGGAGTAATTACTCGTGAGAGATTTGGAAAGGTTAACAAGATCGCTCTAAACAAAGAGCTTTACGAAGTTCTAAAAGAATGATATTTAAACATAGACAATTAATTTCTAACATGGAAAAAGAATATATGTATATAATGATTTCAGCTATTCTATTCGGAACTATAATTTTCGGTGGACAGATATTTGTTGAAATGGGATTTTCAAGTTACGAAATTACAATTTTTAGATTAATACCCGGATTGATTCTCCTGCCACTAATAATTTTCAAAAAAGAATACAGAATTACAAAAGAAATGATTCCCACATTTCTAGCTTTTGGTTTTATAGGTTCAATTAATATGATAACACAATACACATCATTATCATTAGGTGTTCCAGTAGCAATTGCAGTTTTTTTACTGTATACACAACCATTATGGACAACCATTTTTGGTAAATTGTTTTTAAAAGAAAACCTTACAAAATATAAGATTGTAGCTGTGGTTCTTTCACTGATAGGTATAGGAATAATGATAGATCCATTTAATATACCAGATATTGGAAGTTTGGTGGGAATAGGATTGGCAGTAATAGCAGGAATTTGTCTATCTGCATGGGTCATATATAGTAGAAAGGCCGGATTAAAAAAATACAATCCAGTAACAACTACAGTTGGATATGTCATTTTTATTTTATTGTTTACGATATTATCAATTCCAATAACAGGTAGTCTTATTCAAGATCAGACAATAATAAGAATAACAATAGAACAACCAATAGAAATCTGGGGATACTTTGTAATTTATTTCATATTTTCAACATTGATACCATTTATTTTATTTTACAAAGGTATGCAAAAAATCCAAGCCACTAGCGCAGGAATAGTTCTGATGTTAGAACCAATTTCAGCATCTCTATTAGCATTTGTTCTACTTTCCCAACCACTAACATTAAACATTCTAGCAGGCGGAGCACTAATTCTAATATCAAACTATCTGGTTATCAGGAAGAAATAATTAAACAGGAGATGCCGGAAGTAGCTGTTTTCTCCCTACTAAGCGAGAGAATTATCTAACTCAACTTCAGTTCTAACAGTGTAGTTATTTTTAAAAGCTTTAGAGAACAACCTCTCTTCTTAGTGGTGTTGAGCATGAGTGAGCAAGAAGAAAAATATCCAGAACTATACGCAGAAGAAGAGGAAGATGATTACTTGGAGGAAGAATATTAGATATCCATCGGTCTTGCAGTTAGGAATCCAATACCTTCTAACTCATATGCCTTTTCTCCAGCAAAAATAGCAACTTCATCACCTTTTCCTATAGTTTCAAAATTTTTCACATCAGGGTATTCCATTGCTTCTTTCAAACCAACAGTACCAGTGATACAGAAATATTTTTTCTCAACAGGAGTCAAATCAACTTTTCTGTCTTCAAATCTCATTCCATTTTCAACTAAAAATCTTTCCACCCAAGCTTCTATTTCTTCAATAGCTGTTTGTTTATGACATTCTATAGTAATGGCATCCTTTCCCATTTTAGTTAAAAAGTTATTCATAGAAGCAGAGTAACGACCCCTATCCCCATAAATAACTACATTTTCTATTGGAACTGTATGGATCAGTGGATTTATCTCAGGAGAAATTATCATAGGAGGTGTAGATCCAGTTGTTGTATGAATACTAAGTGTTTTTCCAATACCATTTAACAGATTGTGATACAACATATATGCAAGTTTTCTTTCATGAACAATACTTTTACTATTATCATAAAATCCCTCAAGTTCCCATACCCTATTCAAATCTTCTTCTAGGAATCTTTTTCCACGTTTAGCAGCTCCAACATTAGCTTCAATAAAATAAGAACTACCAGTAGAAATAGGATATGTTGAAACATTTTCAAGAGCTTCCAATCCACCTTCATTACCATGAACTCTGGCAATTATAGCCATATTAGGTTTCTCTGTACCAACATTCCAAAATCTATAACCAACCATAACAAAAACCTAAAGTTAAACACATTTAAGCGCCAAGAAGTTTGGCATTTAACTCAATATTCTATTACCCCTTAGCAACACCCATAGGAACAACTCTTACAACTTTTTTAGATATCTGTGCCCCTTCAATGGAATCCATAACAGCTTCTATGTCCTTGTAAGCATCTGGGCTTTCCTCAGCCAGTACTTTCGGACTTGTAGATTTAGCTATAATTCCCCTATGAGCTAATTCATCTCTAACATCAGTTCCTCGGAAAGAACGAATCGCAGAAGCACGACTCATCACCCTACCTGCTCCATGGCAAGCACTCCCAAAGCTTTTTTCTAAAGATCCCTCTAAACCTTTAGCAATGTATGAAGCAGTTCCCATACTTCCAGCCACTAAAACAACATCACCTGGGAAACTTCTAGTCGCTCCTTTTCTATGAACAAAAACTTTTCGCTTTTCTTTGTTTATTACATGTTCTTCCAACTTCACAACATTATGACAAAGACCGTAAAGCGTATTCATTCCCATATCTTGCCAACTCTTACCGAAAACTTTTTCAAATGTTTCACGTATCCACTGTGTCATCACAAGTCTGTTAGTAAAAGAATAATTGACAGCACATTTCATTGCAGCAAAAAAGTCTTTACCTTCTTGAGAACTAGCCGGTGCACAAACTAGTTGCCGATCAGGTAACCAAATTTTATATTTTTGTGCTGCTTTCTCTTGCTGTTTCAAATAATCAGTTGCAACTTGGTGACCAAAACCTCTAGAACCACAATGTAACATTATCAACACTTGGTCTTTCTTATCAATGCCCCATTGCTTAGCTGTCGGCTTATCTAAAACATCAGAAATTTTTTGTATTTCCAAAAAATGATTCCCAGCTCCAAGTGTTCCTAACTGAGGCTTTCCTCTTTTCTTTGCCATATCAGAAACTTTAGATGGGTCAGCTCCTTCCATACAACCGTTTTCTTCAATTCTAGAAATATCTTCTTTCACACCATAACCATTTTCAACAGCCCAGTTAACTCCTCTTGTTAGTACTTCATTCAATTGATCATCATTTAATCTTAACTTACCTTTAGAACCAACTCCGCATGGCACAGCAGAAAAAAGCGCAGGTATCAATTCTTTTAATTTACTTTGCACCTCGTCAGCTGTTAGTGTAGTAACTATCGAATTAATTCCGCAATTAATATCAAAACCACACAACCCAGCAGATATTATTCCATCTTGTGCATCAAAAGCAGATACCGCACCCATTGGTAATCCGTAACCATAATGCATATCTGGCAATCCGATTACCGGATTAATAACTCCAGGTAAACAAGCAACATTTGTCAATTGTGCAATTGCATCATTTTCCAATGCCTCAAGTACTAAATCATTAGCTATAATTTTCGCATCGACTCTCATTTCTTTCCGTGCCCCTTTCGGAAGTAACCACTCGAAATCGTTTAATTTCTTAAGCTTATTTTTCATATTATCATCTCCATAAAAATTAAATATCACAACTTACTCTAGTCATAAACCCCTTTTCAGTTTTTTCAAATTTGTATTGGTGATAAGTCAATGACTTAACAACAGTCTCGCCTTTCTCCGGAGAAACAGGTTCGCCATAAATTTTCGCTTTTAGTTGTGTTTCACTTATTTCCAATATTTCAAATTTCGAAAAAAACATTTCTTCTATATCAACTCTTGCAATTAATTCTTGCAACCAATTAAACATAAGATCACTAATATCTTCACCTGTTACATTTACATCTATCACATTCTTACCATGAACATCATGACAAATAATAGTAAACAGTGCAGTAGCTGCATTATCAAATACTTCTTTCAAATTTTTTCCATAAGCCTCAAACATAACATCTGAGGTGATCTCATCTAGGAATTTGTATTTTTCCATAACAATCACTATATTACTAACTGTAAAGATGTTGTAGAACAAGTCTACATACCTTATTTACGTGAGGTCGAAACCATAACCGCTAAGGCATGCGATATCTTTATTGACAGGTTGAAGTATTTATATGTTTACTGACAACAAATCCTATGGATTATATAGAGCTTATCAAAGCATTCCCTTGTCATATCAAGGAAGCTAGTTCTTTATCAGAGAATATACAACTACCAGATTTCAACAACATTCTTTTTTGTGGAATGGGCGGAAGTGGGATAATAGGAAACATTGCAAAAGACATTTTAGGAACAAATGTTCCAATCGTAATTTGCAAAAATTATACAATACCGAATCATATAGATGAAAACACTTTAGTTTTCTGCATTTCTTATTCAGGAAACACAGAAGAAACAGTAGATATGTTTAATTCTTGCTTAAAAAGAGGATCAAAAATAATTACAATTTCCAGCGGAGGCACACTCGAACAATTAGCAAATGAAAACAACATACAACACATAAACGTTCCTACAGGAATTCCACCAAGAGCAGCTACAGCTTATTTATTAGTTCCTGTTCTAAAACTCTTCGAAAAAACATTACCTTTTGTTGATTTGGAACAATTGGAACAAACAGGGAAAACAATATCAGAAAAAATAGCAAATAAAATACCTGTGGTTTACACAAGTCCAGAATTAACTTCAGTTGGGTTGCGCTGGCAACAAGAATTAAATGAGAATTCTAAACAGTTGTGTGTGTTGGGAAAATTTCCAGAATTAAATCATAATCAAATAAATGCATTTACACACACAAACAATAATTTTCATATAATTTTAATTAAAGATGCGGATGATAACAAACAAAATAAAAAACGCTTTGAATTTTTTGAAAACCAGTTAAGAAACCAGAAAACAGATTTCACAATAATAAACATTTCCGGAACACAGCCAGAAAAAATTCTAAAAGGAATCATATCAGGAGATTTCACATCATACTATCTTTCAAAAAAATTAGGAAAAGACCCGTTCAATATAGAAATAATTGAAAACCTCAAGAAAAGTCTTGTCTGATTGATTCAATTTCTTTTAGCGCGTGCCTAGCAAGATTCGAATATATTACAAAACTCTCGTGTTGTTTTTCAAATGATTTATAAATATCAAGAAATTCTTTGAGATAATTTTCAAAGTCATTCAATTGTTCAATAAAATGAGGTAAGCCATGTTTTGCATGAAGATGAACAAGTTCTTTGTCTTTTTTATCTTGGTAAACTAAACACCCATTTTTATTACAAAATAACTCTTTCAATTGAACACTCATGTCAATCTGTTCATCACACATAATTCTTTTAATTGTTTTTTTATCCCATGAACCCTCACCACGAAAATCATAACCACGAAACATTTCACGACCTTCTAAATATCCATTGATTAAACCCAGCTGACTAAGTCGTGATAATGTGTTTTCATATTCTCTATCAAGTTCAGCAGAAAATTCATGTACAATGTCAGTCTGACCTGAATTGACAATAGCAATATCAAAATCCCTGGGGGTATTATTTGATAATGCCTTTATGCGCAGAGCATGAATTTCAGAATCGGTGTTTTTTTTATCAATTGACAATATCCCATTTACATATGTTTCAATATTGCCACTAGGTTTTCTAAAAAAACCACCCATACCATAAACAGTTGACACATCCGAATATTTTTCAGAGATCTTTAACAATGGTCTAATCATTAAAACTGAGATACTCATAACACTAGCTTCGTGTCCCAATCCGAACAAATACATACTTTTTAAAAAAACATTTCTATCATTTGAATTTGTCAATAAAACAACCTCTGATTAACACCTAACAAGAAAGCTTTTTAACACAACTGTGCACAAAGCTCGACAAATACCGTCTTATCTATTTGACGATGTAGTTAATTTTAATAAGCACAAAACCAATCATTCACTGTAGGAAATAAGTTAAATCTAAAACCAGTTAAAATAGTGAAGTTTATGATAAATCCAGAAACATTATTGAAAGAACTTGGCCTTACAGAATATGAAGCAAAAGCCTATCTAGTGTTAGTAGCTAGAGGGGATTTAACAGCTGAACGAGTTTCTGTAATGGCTAAAATACCCCTACCTAGAGTTTACGATACAATGACCACTCTATCAGACAAAGGTCTAGTAATTGTTACAAAAACACGCCCACAACGATTCTCTGCAATAAATCCAGAAAAAATTCTAGACTTAATCAAAGAAAATGAGCAACGAAAATTAAATGAGAAGCTTAAAAAAATGGATGAAACAATGCCACAAATTCTTTCAACAATAGAAAAAACAGATGCAAATCATTATGATGAACGACCAGACACATTATCATATGTTAAAAGGCGAGCCAGTGTAGAAACAATGTGGAGCGAGATACATAGAAGAGCTAAAAAAAGTGTAATTATGTTTGCTGGGGACATGTTATGGATAAGCGAAACAAGAGCACTACTAAAAAAGACAATAAACAAGGGTGTTTCATATAAAATAGTATTTTCTAAAAATACAAGCGAGGTTCCTAAAAGAATAAAGCAACTTTCTTCAATAGGTGCTAAAATGAAGTTCAATTCTGACTTAGGGCAGATACGAGGTGCTGTTGTGGATGGAAAATGGACAGTTATATTCCAACATCAAGAGCCAGCTTATAGCAAAAAAAGCAAGGAGATGATAAAATCAATAGAATCAGGCGATTTTACAACCCTAATCATCTCAAACAAGCTTATTTCATCTGCGTTTTCTTCATATTTCAATCTATTATGGAGATCTGGAAAAGAAACAGGGCAAATTAGCAGTAAAAACAAGTAATTGATCGTCAAATGGCGTATCAAAGGACGACACCTTTTTACTACTGTGTGCGGGTAAACTTTATATATACTCGAGTACATATATCATATTATGAAAAGAAGCAAGAAAGTTGTGTTTATTTCACATGCTCTATTGAATCAAAATTCTATGCCAAGGGACAAAGGCAAGTATCCAGGTATTGCTAGTGATCTAATGGAGTTACTAGCTGAGTCAGGGGTAGGATTAATTCAGTTGCCTTGTCCAGAACTTTCATTTGGTGCACCTTTAGGAAGAAAAATGAAATCAAAAGACACAATGGATACAGCACCTTTTAGAAAACACTGCAAAGGTATGGCAGTTAATCTAATGAATCATATTGAAAAATATCAAAAATCCAAATATACTGTTGTTGGTATTCTTGGATTGGAACATTCACCAATAGAGGCTGTTCATCAAATTGAAAACAAAAATAAAATCGTTCCAGGAAAGGGGATCTTAACAGAAGAAATTGAAAATGAAATGAAAAAGCGAAGATTCCAAATTCCAATGGTCGGCGTAAACATAAACAATATTTATTCTTCTTTAGAGCGTGTTCAGTCAATGTTGAGTTGTGCATAATAAATCTTTTTATCTATCCTATTGGAGAAAAAAGCTTTAAAAAATTGATTAAACAGACCAATCAAAAAAACAAAATATCAAACACATTTAATAAGATTCTACTCATATTCTATTCATGATAATTTGCAGCGCATGTCTATTAGGAATTAAATGTAGATATGATGGTAAAGCAAAACCAAATAAAAAAATTATTGATATATCCACGCATGAAAAAATAGTTCCTGTCTGCCCAGAACAACTAGGAGGACTACCAATTCCTGGAGAACCCCGCGAACGTTCAGGAGAAAGTGTATTCACCAAAAGCGGAAAAGACGTAACAAAACAATTTCTAAAGGGCGCAGAAGAAACATTAAAAATAGCTAAAGATGTTGGTGCAATTAAATTTATAGCAAAATCAAAAAGTCCGTCTTGTGGGTGTGGAAAAATATATGATGGTTCATTTTCAGGAAAACTCATAAATGGCAATGGTGTAACGACAGATCTACTAAAAAGAAATAATATAGAAGTCATCACTGAAGAGGATTTATAGTAGTTATAAACACACCCGAATCATATTAAGGAAAAGCTTAATTTTTTGAATGTTTAAATAGGTTCAAAACCTGAACACTGTTTATGAGAAATAACGATTTTAATATAGTTTTAATAACATCGATATTAGCTTGTTTATTTATTTTTTCAACAATTGCTCTTTCTGTTGATAATGATTCTAAACCAGAAACAAAAAATATATTAGATATGATAATTTCAGAAATAAAACAAATCGTTTCTGAGATAAGAGAAGTCATTATTAAACCCACAGATATTATAGAAGAAGAAACAAAACAGGAAACTAAAAAACAAGAAGCAAAAGTTGATAACTATAAACAGGTTTCACAAGCATCTGATAATAAAGAAGATGAGAAAAATAAAAACGAAACAAAAACAGCACCAGCTAGAGGTGGTGGAGGCGGAGGTTCATCTGGAAGTCCAGAGTCAACTCCAGAATATGGTAATGAATGTACTGATTATTATCAATGTGATGATGAAAACCCATTAACATTAGAAGAATGTGTTTATGGAACTTGTAAATATAAATTAATTATTGATTGTGTATCTTCTGATGAAAATGACTATTACATAAAAGGAACAAGTAAAATAATTTTTGAAGATCTTAGTGAAGAGACAAGAGATGATAGATGTATTATAGATCATTGGAAAGGGCCACAAATGTTAGCAGAGTGGGTGTGTAAAGATGGAATTCTTTATGATGAATCATATGAATGTCCAAATGGTTGTGATGATGGAGCTTGTGTCGAAATAGAACAAAATGAAACACCAGAAGAAGAAAGATGCACAACACTTGAGTTAGATGATATAGAAGTTGTAAGCTTGACAATAACACCAGCATTGATATACAAAAGAGAAACAAGTTTTATTGATTTTACAATAGAAATAAGAAATAACGGAGAATGTGATCGTCCAGAACCAGAAAATGGTGGTGGATTAGATTATGAATGGGTAGGATACAATGATAATCTTATTCATAGTTATGTTCCTGCTGTAAAAGCAGGGGAAACATATACTCACACAACAACTTACACTGGTACATTTGCAATAATAAATGATCCTGCTACTTTTGTAGCAAGAATAGGGGAAACTTACGCAACCACTCAAGTATCTATAGTTGAAAATCCAGAAAACTTCTGTGACACTGAAGGAGAAACAAAAATTTGTGGATCTGACATAGGAGCATGTACATTAGGAACACAAACATGTACAGATGGTCTATGGGAAAGATGTAGAGACGATGATGGTCCAGATGAAGAGGTATGTGACGGAATTGATAACAATTGTAACGGAGAAGTAGATGAGAGTTGTTAACTACATACTATCCAAAGTCTCAATTCCCAAAAGTTCCAAACCAATACCTAAAACCATTTTAACTTTTTCTATTAATACTAATCGAGCTTGTTCATTTTTAGAACCAATGACTTTTACAGTTTGATAATATGAATTAAATTCTTCTGCTAATTCATGTAAGTAGCTAGCTATATAATGAGGTTGTAATTCACGACCTGCCCGCTCAATTGATTCAGGAAACTTTGCTAATTGTTTTAATAGTTCAATTTCCTTTTCGTCTGTCAGTTTTCCAATTTTACTTTTCCCACCTTTTTTCAAAATAGAAACTGCACGTGCATAACTATACTGCAAGTAAGGGCCAGTATTACCTGTCACCTGTAGCGCAGCTTCCCAATCAAAAATAATCTTACGATTATTATCATACTTCAACATCCCATATTTCAAAGCAGCCATTGAAATTTTCTTTAATTTCTTTTTATCTTTTGTTTTCCCCGAAAGCTTATCCATTATTTTTTCAATTAATTCATCATAAAGAACAACATTACCTAAACGAGAAGCCATCTTCTCACCTTTCAAATCAACCATCTCATAGCTTAGATGAAAACCACGTTTAGTCCAAGAAGGATTAATATGTTTTTGTAATTCAAATAATTGTTTAAAAAATAAAGTTTGTGGAACAGCAACTACATGAATTAATCGATCAGGATTAAATTCTTTAAATTGTAATTCAGCAAGTGCGAGCTCTTTAGAATTGTACAGAGCATATCCATCTTTTGTAAGCAATACAACAACACTCAAACCTTTATGAGTCAAATCAGCAATAATAGCTCCCTCACTTTTTTCAGCCACTCCTTTTTTCAAAAGTTCCAATGAATATTCTTTTCCTTTTTGAGCGAATTCACTTTCAAAATACAATCGATCATACTTCACACCAAAATCTTTGTAAACAGAATCAAAATATTTCAAACTCCATTTCCTAGTAGTTTCCCACAATTTCATAGTTTTCTTATTCAACCTTCCCTCATACATATCTGTAGTCATCTTTTTTATTTCTCCGTCCTTATCATCTTCTTTAATTTTGGAATTGGCAGCTGCATAAACTTTTCCTAACCATTTTGCCTTTTCTATAGTTCCGGAAGGTGGTTTCATATCTAAATTTTCCAAACCCCACAAAACTTTAGAAATATGTGGACCAACATCTCCCTGGTAGTTAGCACGAATAATTTTATTTCCTTGCCATTTCAAAATCCTAGAAAGTGATTCCCCAATACAAATATTCCTAACATGCCCAATATGAAAACCTTTATGCGTATTAGGATGCGCAAACTCAACCATTATAGTTTGAGAAGCGTTCCCACGCCCATAGTCTTTCTTTACTGATTTTAATAATTCTTTTCCAAATACATCCCAGTCAATAAAGAAATTCAAGAACGGTCCAGTAGCCTTCACTTCCTTAATAAATTTTATTTTACCTTGCAACTTATTTTCTAACTCTTTAGCCTTCTCAACAGGATTTCCTCCTAGCTTGAAACAAGGCACAGCTAAGTCAGCCTGTTTAGGATACTCAACTTTACCCCCAGTTTTTTTAGTAATCTCTTGTTTCAGTTTAGACCATTGATTTGGCATAAGTAATCAATTTGTTCACATCTTTATTAAAGTTGTCTTTCTTAGTCTCTAAATCATCTATTCTCCTGCTATAATGACACATTAATTGTGGTGAAAAACACAGATACAATAAAAACATTTCAAACACTAAAAGAACTTTTTGACTAGTCCCTAATTTCAATTGGTTTAGCCAGACAATTAGACGGCAATGCCTTCTTAAATTTGGCTTTCATAGTTCCAGAAGTTCCATGCACACCAACAATATGTCCAATATGTTCTCTTTTTTTAGGATCTACCCAAACAGCTCTTTTACCAATT
>Ga0233437_1003276_pt1 | contig 21634 bp, 20 predicted proteins | sample SI_122_August201_FD_182714 | JGI IMG/M metagenome (GOLD analysis project Ga0233437, IMG submission 182714) | Seawater microbial communities from Saanich Inlet, British Columbia, Canada - SI_122_August2016_200_MG | ecosystem: Environmental > Aquatic > Marine > Inlet | place: Canada: British...
TATGTTCAGGAGGAAAGACCTTTTTCTCATCAAGGTACAAGTTCAACTCTTTTGCTTTCGTTTCTTTGATTGATACCAAAACGAAATATTCAAATAACTCTTCTGGCAGTAAGTGGCGTAGTAGTATTTCCATTTCCATGGATGAAAGATAAAAGAAAACTTTTTATCCCACCAACCCGATAATTAAACTGATCCCGAAAAACTCATAAATAGTTCAGGTTAGAATTTGAATATTTAAATAATTGAAATTTATTTGTTATTTGAGATTTGTCTTTTCCAGTTTATCTGGGTTAGGTTTTAAAAGGGTTGAAAAGGTTATTTAAAAATACATTGTAATAAAATAATAAAACAGGTTCCATAATTAAACAGCTTCAAACTTATTTTATTCGTCGATATACATTTGAATTAAAGATACCAACTTTTCCCTGTTGATTGGTTTTGAAATATAATCATTACAACCAACCCCCAAAGCCTTTTCTTTATCGCCCATAAGACCAAAAGCTGTTTGAGCAATAATTACAACTTCTTTGTTAAATTGTCTGATTTGCCGGGTAGCTTCGTATCCATTCATTATTGGCATTTTCATATCCATTAAAATCAAATCAAAGTTTTCATCTTCACGTAGAATTGCTACCGCTTCGTCTCCATTTTTTGCAATTAATGTTTCTTTACTAAATGGCTTTATTTGTATCTTTAAAAGGTTAGTTGAAATATCGTCATCCTCGACAATTAATATTCTTAGTTTTTTGTTTGGCTTTTCTTTCCCATTATCTGAATTCATCTTTTTAGCCTCTTTTTTTTCGTCAAACATAATATTGAATGGAATTGTAAAATAAAATATTGAACCCTTATCGTATTCGCTTTCTACCCAAATTTGTCCTCCCAGCAATTCTACGTAGGCTTTTGATATTGATAATCCCAATCCTGCACCCTGAAAAACTTTCACATCTTCGATATCGGCCTGAACAAAACGATCAAAAATAGCCTTTTCTCTTCCTATGGGTATTCCAATCCCTGAATCCTTAACGTAGAATTCAAATGTACCCTCTTTTTTCTTATAGCCAAATTCGATGATCCCATTATCGGTAAATTTAATGGCATTTTTAATAAGATTAGCAAGAATCGAATATAATTTTTCGCGATCGGTTTTTACAATTGAATCATGGTTGGGAACACCGTTTTTATAAGAAAACGAAATTTCTTTTTTCTCTGCTTCGGGTTTGAAAAATGTGTGCAGGTACTCGTTTTGTTTATTTAAATTAACATCAGATATTGAAATTTCTACTTGTTCAGATTCAATTCTCGTGATGTCGATAATGTCGTTTAAAGTATTTAACATCCGGTTTCCGCTCCTATTAATAATTTCTAAAAACTCATTTTGCTCTTCACCTGAAATATCGGGTTCTTTTAGCAAATCGACAAAACCAAGTATTCCGTTCATTGGTGTACGGATTTCATGGCTCATATTTGCTAAAAATGCTGATTTTAACCGATCGCTTTCTTCAGCTTTATTTTTGGCAAACTCGAGTTGTTTTTGAATTTTCAGGCGTCGTGCAATATCGTCTTTTAATTTCTGATTTGCTTTTTGTAGTTCGTTGGCTTGTTTTTTTACATATTTTATACTTTGCAATAAGTTATTTTGAATCACGCCATATCCGAAAATAACAATAGTTCCTAAAAATAATAATGTACTTATGGCTGCCAGCCAGGAATAAGGGAATTTTGTTATTTCTAACATATTTGAAGTAGGGGAAGTAATTTGATTTGTCATCAGATATGCAACAATAATCATTGGAACAAGACTGCAAAAAAGTACAATAAAACCTGCTCGAATTCCTAAAAACATGGTTGCCAGCACCGCTGTAGTTATATAAACAGGAATTGATGCACCGTTAAATCCATAATGCCAGGTATTAAATACCGCAACAATAAAGCCAAGAGAGACACAAATATTTACGGCAAATAAATATGAAATTTTGTGTTTAAATATTAATGCCAATAAAATAGGAAGTGTAAAAATTAAATATATTATTGCCGATAAACTATCTTTTAAAGCAAAAGACTCAATTGCGGCAATTATTAGTGCTGGAATAATTAAAAGGTTTAACATAAATAGCATCCACGTAAGTAATCTTCTACGAATCTCAGTTATAGTGATATTTTTGTTTCCCGATAATTTATAAAAATCGGCGGTCAAAATCTTCATTATTTGATATTTGGATTGCCTTAAAGTAATTTTCAATTTACAACTATTAACGCTCACTTGCAATAGATTGTTTAAAATTGTAACCGGTCGCTTAGATTGGAAATGGGATTAATGTCACATTTTAACCGGGAAAATAATATTTGATTTTAAAAAGTGTATTAATTTAACTTTGTCTTTTATGCTGAAAGTAGTTTTAGTAGAATTGATTTTAATTTACAGCCGGAATTATTATTGATTTTATAAATATAACAGAAGTAAAAAACTAAAGACATACACCATCGATTAATAATTTACTCTTAAAATATCGCCGTAAACCCTTAGTTTTGGGTGATCGACAAATGCCCGGTACTGAATAGTTTTACCTTCTTTTTTGATGTTTGCTTTCATTTCAAATTCGCCATCCCCTGAAACTTCTATAGTTTCTGTTTCCATCCATTCGTCAGAATACAATTCTTCAACAAATCCTGCATATTCACGATATTGGAATCCTACTTTTACTTTTTCGGCATCGCCCCTTTTTACAAGTTCACCTCGAAATTCCAATCGGCTAAAATTTCCCTGAGTAGTAATATCTGCTTTTTTGGTAAGAATTACCGGAGGTTCAAGTGCCGGTTGTACATCTGTAATTTTCAGAACAATTGGGTTATGCCATTTGTGGTTGTTGTAAATGCGTTGCGCCCGAACACACGAAACATGCAGTCCGTCTTCCTTTTGTTCGAAATAAGTAGTTGCATCGGCAGTTGGTTGGTATTCAACCAATTCGCCGGCATGCCCCAAAACGCTTACTTTCGATTTATCTGAAATTTGAACCGATTTTATAACAAACTCGCGTCTTTCACCGCGTGGCCAGTTTGGTGTTTTTGTTAGAATGGCGTACAATGTTTTTTCCTTGGGTTTCCAGGTAAACCAGGTATTTCCTTCGTTTGGCAAAATCCATGGAGAAACTTTTTCAACGGCTTCGTAGTTTATAAAATTCCATGCCGCCATTTCGCGCAAATTGGCTTCTTGTTGTTCAGGAACTTCTCCGGTATGTTTTGGACCGATATTTAAAAGCAGATTTCCTCCTTTTGAACGTGTTTCAATTAATAATTCTATTAATCGGGTGCCATTTTTATAAACTTCGTTAGTTGGTTTGTTTGCCCACTGAGTTCCCATCGTTATGCACGATTCCCAGGGTTCATCGGATGAAATTCCCAAAACTGTTTGTTCGGGTGTTTTAATAGCACCGCGGGTTACAATTATATTTGGTTGTAATTCCCAAACCACTTCCTTGCATTTTTCCTGCAACGGGCCTTCACCTCCATCAAAAAAAATCATACCTATTTCGCCATATTTCGCCATCAGTTCCATGTTTTGCAACTCAACCAATTCCAGATAATCAGTCATAATTCTGTCAGGAATTGGCTCGGTAAAACGGCGGCGCACCTGCATTCCGTTTTCATATAAAAAATTAAAATCTTCGGGCGAAAAATAAAATCCTACGGCAAGACCAGCGGCTCGGGTTGCTTCCACATATTCAGCTAACAAATCTTTTCCGTACGGAGTATTCATGATATTAAAATCGGTGGTTTCGGTATCCCACATACAAAATCCCGAGTGGTGTTTTGTTGTAAATACAATGTATTTCATGCCGGCAAGTTTTGCCAGAGTTGCAATTTCAACGGCGTCAAATTCTTTTGGATTAAATGTTTTTGGTAATTCATTTACAAATCGGTCGAGGTAATCTTGCGAAGCTCCGGCCATTGAGTGACTAATTACAACTCCTAACTGACTGTCGAAACTAAAATGGATAAACATACCAAATCCGAGTTCTTTGAACCACTCCAATCGTTCTGGTTTATTCAAATTTAAATTTCCTGCTTCTGTACTTTCCTGAATTTGTGAAAAAACAGATGTGCTTAGAAACAAGCAAATACTTATAATTATTATTTTTTTCATTACAGTAGCTTTAGTTTTTTTATTGTGATTGAAAATTGATTTGTCTAGTTTCACAATATAAGAGTTTTATTTTTGCCACGGAACTTTCCCGGCTTCCTTAATATGTTGCGACAATTTATAACGCAAATCCCGAAATTTATCAGACGAGGTTTTTAAGGGAATCTGCTCTTTCGGGTCGGTTTCAAGATTAAACAGTTTCATTGCTTCGAAGGGTGTGTTTTGCACCAATTTGTATTGGCCGTGGCGGACTGCATAATAACACAATCCATTGTAATGACCACCTTCGCGGCGCATAAAATATACGGCACGGTTGTCGGTTACCTGATCTTTTCCCAATAAACTTCGATACAAACTCAAACCGTCAATATTATGGTTTAAATTAACACCGGCAACTTCGCACAGAGTGGGGTAGATGTCCATTGTGAGTCCGAGGTTATCGCTTGAACTTCCGGCCTTAATTTTTTCTTTCCATACAAAACAGGTTGGAACCTTTATTCCACCTTCGTACATATCTTGTTTCCCACCTCGTAAATCTCCATTCGATGCACCGCTTTTAAGATGCCCTCCATTGTCTGACGAAAAGATGATGAGTGTGTTTTTTAATTGATTTGAATTTTTCAGGCTTTCGATTACTTTGCCAATTCCAAAATCCAGATGTTCGACAAAAGCTACATTTTTAGCCCGCTTTTCCGAAATTTCGGGTTCACGCTCTTTTACTTTTTCTAACCAATCTTCGGGTGGCTGAATGGGAAAATGCGGGGCATTGTATGCCAGATATAAAAAAAAGGGAGCATCCTTTTTTTGAGCTTCACTTAAATAATCTACTGCCCAGTCGCTAAAAATATCGGTTGCGTGTCCTTTCGGATCAATTTCGGTTTCGTTTAAACGCATGTAATTATTTCCCTGTCTCAAGTGCGTCCAGTAATCGTCCATCATATCACCTAAAAAGCCATGAAAAAAATCGAATCCTCGTTCGTTTGGTTTGTTAGGCGATTCTAATCCGAGGTGCCATTTCCCGATAATTGCTGTTTCGTAACCAGCCTCTTTTAAAACATCGGGTAGTGTAATTGCATCTTCAGCCAAATAACCCCAACTGTTTGTTTCTGTGGTTCGAATAACGCCGGGAACTCCTACCATGTCGGGGTAGCAACCTGTTATTAAACTTGCCCGGGTTGGAGAACAAACGGTGCAATTGGCATAGAAATTTTTAAATTTCATCCCTTTTTCAAAAAGTCGATCGATGTTTGGGGTTTGAATATCTTTTCCCCCGTTTATCGATAAATCTCCATAACCCAGGTCATCAACAAGAATTACAAGAATATTTGGTTTTGAACTGCTTTCAGTACCAGAAACAATGTTTGGAATAAGAAAAAGAGTTGCAATAATTCCTAAAAAAAGGGCTGTTTTAAGCGATAGTTTAATCATTTTAGCAGGTTTTTAATTCGACATAAATTTAGTGAAAAACGGGTACAGTTAGGTTTTATCGCAATTGTTTTTTAGAAGAAAAAGAATAATATGTTTGAGGTTTGGTTTTTAAAGTTGATTAATAATTTTCTGATTAAAAAATACAGTTTATCTGTTGCAGAATTAAATTTCAAATTGGTAAAACACAGTTCGACTCCACTCATTTTAACGAGCAGGCTGAGCTGAAGGGAAGTTTGAAAATCTGTAATTTTCAAAACAACCTCTCTAAAAAGTGTGATTCTAATAATAGATAATCAAACAAAATACTTTGTTGTCTGTTTTAATTATCATGTTCAGAATAATAATTATGAAGCATTTTTTACATGCAAAAAGTTTTAGCTATGAAAGAAGATATTGTATTACCAAAAGTGAATGGAAAAAGAAGCGGATTGAATGGTAACGGAAAACATAATCAATTAATAAATAATTTCGATTTAATTGGCGACAACCATGTTGGAACATCGATTGATACTCCAATGCGCGAGGATGCATTTGACATAACCGACAATGAGAAAATGGCCATTATTGAAGATAAATTCCGAGATATAATGGAAACACTGGGTTTAGATTTAACAGATGACAGTTTGCAGGGAACTCCGCACCGTGTGGCAAAAATGTTTGTAAAAGAGATTTTTTATGGTTTGAACCCGGAGAATAAACCAAAGATTTCGGTTTTCGAAAATAAATTTAATTATGGCGAAATGCTGGTCGAAAAAAATATAAATATGAACTCGACCTGCGAACACCATTTTTTACCGATTGTGGGAAAAGCTCACGTTGCCTACATTTCAAACGGGGAAGTTATCGGATTAAGTAAAATAAACCGGATTGTGGATTATTTCGCCCGGCGTCCGCAGGTTCAGGAAAGATTGACTGTTCAGATTGTAAACGAACTAAAAAACGTTTTAAAAACGGATGACGTTGCAATTATTATTGATGCCAAACACATGTGTGTTTCGTCGCGTGGAATCCAAGACGAAAGTAGCAGCACTGTTACCGCTGAATACTCTGGTAAATTTAAAGAGAAATCGGTTCGTGAGGAGTTTTTAAAGTATGTGATTTTGTAAAGTTAACTTTTGTTTTGGATGTCAAAAGCCATTAAAACATTTCCATGGCGTTGATATAAAACTCCATTTTTAATTACCGGATGCGAAAAATGTTCTTTTGATCCACGAGCAATTTTAAATGAACTTACTTGTTTCATTTTACCATTATCGAAACTTAATAATGAAAGTTGACCACGTTGGTTGTAATAATATAGCATGTTGTCCGCTGCAATAACAGCGCCCGTTCCAATTTTAAGAGAATCGGATAAAATGCCGGTAGTTGCATTTATACTTTTTAGCTCTTTTTTAGTTGTTCCACACCCGTATAAATAGTTGTCAATTTTTACTATTCCACCCATAAAACTATCGAAATTGGTGTTTCTCCAGGCTTCTTTAATTTTTGTGCCATCGCCCGACAACGTGAGTTTTACTCCGCAGTTTCCATCACCGGCAGCGTAATAAATCGAGCCATTTTCAAAAATAATACCGTTGCTGTGAGTATCCCCGATTCCTATTACACGTTTTTCGATTGGCGTATTATCTTGTTCGTGAGTCCAGAGAAGTTCGCCTGTTTCAGCATCGATGCCCATTAGATTGTAAGCTGAAAATGTAACAAAAATTTTCCGGGTTTGAATTTCAATTAGGTTTGTTTGATTATACCCGGAATGTTCTCCATGCCCTTTGCACGACCATAACAATTTTCCAGTGAAACGATTTAGTGCAACAACATTGTGATCTTTGCCTCCCGGAGTCCAAAATACTTTTTCGTTGTCAACTACCGGGGCTTCGGTATGTCCGTGATATGGATACTGGCCTTGAAAATCATCCACAAAATCTTTCGACCAAACTACCTCTCCGTTTTGCCGTTTCAAACAATACAAATTCCCCATTCCCGAACCTACATAAATAAGGTCGTCAACAATTGTAGGTGCCGAACGTGAACCCTGAAAACTCTTTATCCACTCACTTCCATAAGGTGCTTTCCAAATTACCTCGCCTTCAAAGTTTATACAAAAAAGATAAGCCAGACTATCAATTTCACCGGTAATAAAAATCTCATTATCTGTAATTGTTGGCGAACCATATCCGTTTCCAATCCCTTCTACAAACCAAATTTCTTCGGGACCATTTTCAGACCAGACTTTTAACAAATTATTTTCCTGAAAAATGCCTTTTCGATCTTCGCCTCGCCATTGATAAAGTTCTGTTTTTTTTGTGCAGCCCAAAAACAGAAGAAGGTTAACAATTAATATTGGTATTATTTTCATTCTAAAATGTTTTAAATAAAGGTCGTTTTAATGCGTCTAAAATTACAGCTTTTGGGCAAGAATCTAAATTGAAATTACTGAAAGTACTGATATACTTCGTCATAATTTTTTACTTCCATTAAGTCGGCCCTTAATTTGGCGGCGCCTGGAAAACTGTTTAGATAGATTTTATAGAATCGTTTCAATATGTTGAAGTTCTTTTTGCCGCTCCAGGTTTGTTCGAAAAGTTTTGTGTGTTGAATTAGTTTTTCAATCCGGTCTTCCTTCGTAATTTCATTTTTTTCAGGATTAAAAAACCACGGATTTTGAAAAATCCCACGGCCAATCATCACTCCATCAACTCCGGTTTCTTCAATTCTTTTTAAACCATCATTAAATGAAAAAACATCGCCATTTCCATGAAAAGGAATGTGTGATTTTATTTCTTTTTTTAGTTGAACAGCTTTGGCAATTTCATCCCAGCTTGCATCGCCGTCGGATTGCATTCGTTGTGTTCTTCCGTGTAAAATAATGGCAGCCGGTTCAACTTCCAGCAATTCAGAAATCCATTCTTCTGTTTGGTGTTCTTTTATTCCGGTCCGGGTTTTAACACTCACCGGTAAATGTGTAGCTTCTTTTGTTGCCTGAATAATTTCCTTTGCCAGGCTTGGTTCGCCAATTAAAGCACTACAGGCACCAACCTTAAACACTTTTTTAACGGGGCATCCCATATTAATATCCAATCCATCGAATTCGTAATTTTCTGTAATGTATTTGGCAATGTTGTGGTAAACATCCGGATTTCGACCCCAAATTTGAGCCACCAGTTTAACATCTAACTTTTTTAGTAATTCTCTCTCCGAATCATTTACTATCAACCGTTCTGAAACCCGTTCACGACCAACCGGATGGTTCATTCCTTCAACTGAAGTGAATTCGGTAAAAACTACATTTAAATTACCCGGTGTTGAAATTCCCATTACAATTTCACGAAAAACTGTGTCGGTGACATCTTCCATTGGCGCCAGCGAAAAAACCGGGCTTTTAAACTCTTGCCAGAAATTATTCATTTAAAAATCCAGTTTCAATATTTCTTCCACTTTATCAACTATCTTTTTAAACTCTTCTTCTTTAAATCCGATTGAAGCGACTGCAATATTCCCTTCTTGATCGATGATAAAATTAGGCGGAATATTTTGTTTTGCATATTTCGAAAAAATCTCTCTTTTCAAGTCCGGATAAAACGGCATTATGTAATTGTTGTCGGTTTTAAACTTTGTAACTTCTTCCCAACTGTGTTCACGGCCAAAAATAAATAATTCGAAATTTTCTTTATCCATGTATTTTTCGTAAACCTCTTTCTGCAAATACGGAAGTTCTTTTCTGCAAGGGCCGCACCAGGTTGCAAAAAAGTTAATCCAAACTACTTTCCCTTTTAAATCAGAAAGTTGTTTGGTGCTTCCATTTTGCAGTTCATAAGAAAAATTAGGTGCTTTTTCTCCTTCTTTTACAAGAGTAAATTCATCTTGCGCAGATATGGAAAAGGAAGTTAAAATCGTAAAAATTAGTAGTAATAGTTTTATTCTCATTTCACGAAGAAATAAAAAATGATTGATTTTAAAAAGGGATACTTTAAAAATGGATAAAATTCTGGTTTGATATAGCAGATAAAGCAACTTATTTTGAGATTTGCATGTTAATCAGATTCAAATCCAATACTCTTATTTTTCCGTTTATAACTTTCTCAAATGCAAATCCTTTTTCATTTAACATCCTCGATTCATTTTGAGTGTGTTGATATTGCACAATCATTCTGGTTGGGTTTTTTAATACATGAATTTGTAAAAATCCACTATCAAAACTATTACCAACAGCACCTGTATTCAAGGCAATTGCACCCGTGTCAACATCCGCTCCTAAAAAATGGTACCGTTGAAAATGGTGAGTAGTTGCACCTAAAATTAAATCGGCTTTGTTCATCAACTTCAACTTCCTCTCTTCGCTAAGCTGATTAACCCAGGCACCAGTATGAGCAAGAACAACTATAATATCTTTATCAACCGATTTGTGTATTCCATTCAATTCATCCATTAAAAATTCTCTTGAACTTTCGTTAAATGCAATTAAAGGATCAAGCGGATTATCGGAATAATGCAATTGAATAATGTGAACTTTTATACCATCGTGTTCCTCAATTGCGTAGTACTCGCATTTGTTTTCTCTTAATTTTACATTCTTTCTTTCTGATAAACCGACATAATCTAAAATGGGTGAACCGGCTCCCCAATCCCCCTGATCTCTACCCCAATATTCGTTTTCACCATCCGCAACGTTGGGATAAAAATGATTATGCCACAAACTGTCATTTTTCAGTAAGTCTAAAAACGGGTTTTCGATGTTATCTTTTACATGATCGCCCAGACCAAGAATAAAGCTGTCCCCCGCTTCTTTAATCCACTTATTACAGTTAAACATGTGCGGGTTCTCAATTGAAAATCCCTTGTTGTCACTCATTATTGAAAAGCTGAATGAAGCAATACTATCCAGTTCCTTTATGCTGTTTTGCGCAAATAAAGAATTATTTGCCAGCAATATAATTATAATTAACAGATTAATTCTTGTGGAGAATTTTGAAAATCCGGTACGTTTCATTCTCTTCATAATCAGCATTGTTCTTTTTAATTGTTGATTGCACTAAAATAATTTTGTGATACAACAAAGTAAATTTGGGTTTCTATAAATTCGAGTTTATTTATGATTCTTTAAAAACTCATTTACTGCATTTTCGATTCTGGATTGAATTTTTGAAGCATCCGATTTTTCAAAAGTATCACCGGTTATGTTTTCAAAAAGCTCGATGTAACGGTCAGAAACTGAGCCAACAAATTCTTCGTTCATTTCAGGAATTATTTGTCCTTCTTTTCCCTGAAAACCATTTTGAATTAACCACTGACGTACAAATTCTTTCGAAAGTTGTTTTTGCTTTTCACCTGCCTCCTGTCTTTCCTGATAACCGTCGGCATAAAAGTAGCGCGATGAATCTGGTGTGTGAATTTCGTCGATGAGATAAATTTTACCATCTTTTTTACCAAACTCATATTTTGTATCAACCAAAATTAATCCCATCTCAGCTGCAATTTCAGTTCCGCGTTGAAACAATTTGCGGGTGTAATCTTCCAGCATTTCGTATTCGGTTTTATCAACCAAACCTTGTGCAATAATATCTTCGCGTGAAATATCTTCGTCGTGACCAACATCTGCTTTTGTAGTTGGGGTCAAAATTGGCTCGGGGAATTTCTGGTTTTCGATCATTCCTTCAGGCATTGCAACTCCGCACAAAGTGCGTTTTCCATCTCGGTATTCGCGCCAGGCGTGCCCGGTTAAATAACCCCGAATTACCATTTCAACTTTGTATCCTTCGCACATGTGACCAACAGTAACATTTGGGTCTGGCACAGCAATTTTCCAGTTGGGAACTATGTCGGAAGTAGCATCCAGAAATTTCTCTGCAATCTGGTTTAAAACCTGTCCCTTAAAAGGAATTCCTTTTGGTAAAACCACATCGAAAGCCGAAATACGGTCGGAAACTACCATCACCAGAAAATCGTCGTTAATGTTATAAACGTCGCGAACTTTCCCTTTGTACAAACTTTTTTGTCCCGGAAAATTGAATTCAGTTTTTGTTAATGCCTTACTCATGGTATTTATTTTTATGAATTATTATTTATTCTTTACTGCAACTGTAACTGCGACTGTTTACTTTTTCTATTCTTTACTGAAAACTGCGACTGCGACTGTTTACTTATTTTCCTCACTGCGACTGCCTACTTTCTTAATCCTTACTTTTTTCGTAGGCATCCACAATATCACGAACCAACCGGTGTCTTACAATATCTCTTTTATCAAATTGTATTATTGAAATCGATTTTATTTTCTCCAGAATTTTCATTGCATGTAATAATCCTGAATTACTTCGTTTTGGTAAATCAATTTGGGTAACGTCACCCGTTACCACAAATTTTGCATTGAGTCCCATTCTAGTTAAAAACATTTTAAGTTGGTTTACCGTAGTGTTTTGCGCTTCGTCGAGAATTACAAATGCATTACTTAAAGTTCGCCCACGCATAAATGCCAGCGGTGCAATTTGTATGGTTCCGTCTTTCATAAATTCTTCTAATTTTTTCGGAGGAATCATGTCTTGCAAAGCGTCGTAAAGCGGCTGCAAATAAGGGTCTATTTTTTCTTTTAAATCTCCGGGCAGAAATCCAAGGTTTTCTCCTGCTTCCACTGCCGGACGACTCAAAATAATTTTTTTTATTTCTTTATTTTTAAGTGCTTTTACCGCCAAAGCAATTGCCGTGTAAGTTTTCCCGGTTCCCGCCGGACCAATTGCAAAAATTAAATCATTTTTAAAACTCTCTTCAAATAGCCGTCGTTGATTTGGAGTTCTGCCCCGAATTGGTTTTCCATTATTCCCAAAAACGATAATGTCTTTATCGCCGTTCCCATTTTCTTCCATCGAAGAAATACCTGAAGCTAAAATTTCTTGAATAGTTTGTTCAGTTAAAATATTAAATTGAAAAAAATGGTCGAGAATAAGTGCGAATTTCTTTTCGAATAATATTATTTCATTTGGTTCGCCTTGAATATAAAGGGAATTTCCTCGTCCGGTAATTTTAATCTTAGGGAAAAGTTTTTTTATAAGATCTAATTTTGAATTGTTTATTCCGAAAAATTCTAACGGGTCAATTCCTTCTAATAATATTTGTTTATCCAATGCTAATTTTTAAGTGTTTTACGGCTCAAATTTACGAAATAAATTAACCAATATTGAATTCGGAATTGGAAAGAAATTCACGAAAATGAAACTTTTACAAAGGTAAAATTGAAGTAAGATTTAAATAACAATAAAACAAACGTAGAAATTTGAAGGCCTTATTTTGAAAGTAGTTTTACAATCCAAAGAATCAAATACAATCCTAAACCAAGCCCTGCTAATAAAAAGGCTACTACAAAACCTATTCTTACATGAGATTCTTTCATCCCAATTTTATTTCCTGTCCAAGCAGATACACCTAAAATCATAATTATAGTTTTTATTATTTTGAAAAGCTCTTTAAAAATATAAAATTATTTGAATTTACGTGTGGATAACTTTGTTTTATGTTTTTCTATAAAATATTTTGGAATCGTTAATTTCGAAAAAAATTCAATAAAATACATTTGATGCAAAGGAAACTTGACGCTTTTAAAGAGCTACTTGAAATAATGGACGAACTCCGTGCGAAATGTCCATGGGATATGAAGCAGACATTGGAGTCGTTACGAAAATTAACCATTGAAGAAACCTATGAATTGGGCGATGCAATTTTGAAAAACGATTTGCAGGAGATTAAAAAGGAGTTGGGCGATTTAATGCTTCACATTGTTTTCTATGCAAAAATTGGCGACGAAAAAGGTGAATTTGATATGGCCGATGTTTTGGAAGGAATTAATAAAAAGCTGATTTATCGCCATCCGCATGTTTTTGGAGATGTTGATGTTGACGGTTCGCCAAAAAAAGTTGAGGAAAACTGGGAAGCCCTGAAGTTGAAAGAAAAAGGAGGAAACCGGAGAGTTTTGGAAGGTGTTCCGGCTGCAATGCCGGCACTTGTAAAAGCAAACCGGGTTCAGGAAAAAGTTAGTGGGGTTGGTTTCGATTGGGAATACAAAGAACAGGTTTGGGATAAAGTAAAAGAAGAAGTGGACGAATTAAGCCACGAAATTAACCAGGTTGATAAAGATAAAATTGAAGCCGAATTTGGCGACCTGTTTTTTGCAATGGTAAACGCAGCCCGATTGTATGGAGTTGATCCTGAAGCTGCTTTGGAACGTACAAATTTGAAATTTATTAAACGTTTTAATTATCTGGAAAGCGAAACCATGTTAAAGGGCAAAAGTCTGCATGATATGAGTTTGGCTGAAATGAATGTAATTTGGGAAGAGGCGAAAAAAGAAGAGTAGGTAGTTTTCAGTGGCAGTCTCAGTTTTCAGTGAGGAAATGAAAAAAAAGTAAACAGTTGCAGTTTTCAGTGAGGAAATGAAAAAGGAAATTAGGCGGTGGCTGGAAGCAGAAAATAATAATAATATTTCTTTCTACATTATTGGATTTAAAAAATAGGGAGGGTATTTGCTATTGGAAAATATTAGTGTAGTATTGTATTTATGAAACGAAGGAACATCTACAGAATAACATTGGTCCTGATTATTTCTGTTATGGCTATTTTAGTTTTCAAAAAAGATAACAAAAAATCGATTGTTGAATTGAATGCTTCAGTTATTTACGATGAAAGTAAGTCTGTAATTACCAATATTGACACAATAGATTTTGTTCATGCGGATATTGCAATAGACTCATATTATAAACTCAGAAACTATAATTTAAAAGCAGGGGAAACTTATACAATTTGGAAGGTTGAGTTTAAGCATCATAACGGAACACATTTTCCCAACAACAGAAGGCCTTTACAATTTTCAATTTGGTGTGAATTAAATGACGGTATTAATGGATATTATTCAAAAGAAATTAAATAGTTCTTTTAATTTTCAAATTGGTACTATAGAGAATTTGTGAATGAATTTTTAAATAGTCTCTAAATTTTGTGAAAAAGACTCCGATAAAATCAGTGTAACTGCTCAGTAGTTCTAATGTGCTGATTGTCAATGACCCCACATTTTGGCATGGGGTTGGATGTTGTAAATGTCGGTAGTTTTGGCGGGATTTTGTTTTTTTTTGTACAAAAATCGGGACAAGACAGATTGATAACTAACGATTTAGTTTTTTGATGTCTTGATAAGAGTAACAAATCAGTAGGTTTTTTTCAGATGAATGTTTGATTAATAAAAAGCTAAAAACTAACTTTACCAATATCATCGAAACAAAACTAAATCTGTAATTATGAAGTCCGAAAAATCTCACTTAAATCGTAGAAAATTTATTGGTGGTGTGTCTTCTGCACTTGTAGGAATAACAGTAGTTCCACGACAAGTTCTGGGTGGGGTTGATTACATTCCCCCAAGTGATAAAATTAATATTGCGTACATTGGTTGCGGGACTCAGGGTTTGCGCGAAATGCCTGATTTACTTGAAATCCCCGAAGCAAAAATTACTGCAGTTTGTGATCCTCAAAAATATGCAAGCGGTTATTTTGACTGGAGTCCAAAAGGACTTTTAAACAGCCTTCGAAAAACAATTGATAATCCAAACTGGATTACTGGAGGCGATGGAAAAATTCCGGGTGGTTTAAACAACGGAAAAGAAGTTGTTGAAGCATTTTATGCAAAATCAAATCAAAATGGGAAATATAAGGGTTGCACTGCCTACACTGATTTCCGCGAAATGTTTGAAAAGGAAAAAGACATCGATGCAGTAAAAATTATGGCCACAGACCATTTACACGGGGTAATGGCTGCTTCAGCAATAAAAAAAGGCATTCATACAACAATGCATAAACCAATTGCAAACCGTTTGGAAGAAGGTTTTAATGTAATTGAAATGGCCAAAAAAACGAATGTAATTACTCATCTTATTCCCTGGGAATCAAATGGTTCGATGGATCAAATTATGGCCTGGGTAAACGGTGGGGTAATTGGTCCATTAAAAGAAGTTCACAATTGGTCGAACCGACCGGTTTGGCCGCAATATGCAAACAAACCAATTGAAACACCAGCTTTGCCAAAAGGCTTTGATTGGGATTTGTGGTTAGGCCCGGAAGAAAATCGTCCGTATCATCCTAATTATACAAATATGGTTTTTAGGGGCTGGTACGACTTTGGCGGCGGTGCAATGGCCGACATGGGGCATTACAGTTTGTGGAGTGTTTTTAAAGCTTTGCAACTGGAGAACCCAACGATAATTGAGCCCAACAGAAGCCACGTTTGTGGATTGCGCGACAACGCCACAGCATTTAGGGTAAACAACGATTATTCGTTTCCTTTTGCAAGTTCAGTGAGGTTTAAATATCCGGCAAATAATACAAGGCCAGCCGTTGATTTAATCTGGTATGACGGTGGAGTTCGTCCGGCAGTTCCATCTGAGTTTTATGAACAGGACAAAGAACTACCCCTTGAAGGAATGATGTTCGTGGGTGATGAGGGAATAATTATGTCATCTGATTTTATGTTGAAAGATCCGTTTGTTCTTTCAGGAAATAAAAAATTGGCAGGTGAACTAAATAAAAATGTAAAATACGAACGTGTTTCGGGGATTCAACGGTTTGTTGAAGGGGTGAAAAAAGGAGAACAACTGGAGGGTAGTTTCCGAAATGCATGGCCAATAACTGAAGCAGTGAATTTGTATGCAACTGCCCTTCGTTCAGGTAAAAACCTGAAATATGATGCTTCAAACCGAAAAATTACAAATGTTATTGAAGCAAATAAGTATTTAACACGTGATTATCGAAAAGGCTGGAGTTTGGATGAAGTATAAAAAGTTTAAAACATAAGAGTATAAATTAAAAAATCAAAACCGGAATTCTGATAATTAATTTTGAAAGAAAGTAATTCCTACTTCGGTCTTCCGATTAAATCTAAAAAATATGAAAACTACCCGTAGAAATTTCCTAAAAACATCAGGTGCCGCATTAGGCTCAGTTGCTTTGTTAAGTCAATTTCCATTTGGATTAACGTCTTGTTCAAATGCCCTAAAATCATTTGGATTTCAGGTGTGGACCATCCGTCAAAAATTAGTTGCCGATTTCCCCGGGACTTTAAAAATGATGGCCGGGTTTGGATATAAAGAAGTTGAAATGTGCTCGCCACTTGGGTATTCACGCGCTGGTTTCGAACCGCTAAATAAAATGAGTGGAACCGAAATGAGAAAAATTATTGAAGATAATGGGCTAATTTGTAGAAGTTCGCATTATGGAATGGGAGAATTACGAGAGAGTTTGGATAACCGGATTGAATGGTCTCAGCAAATGGGAATCACCCAAATTGTGGCAGCCAGTTTCGGACTAGGAAAAGATGCCTCGGTTGACGAATTCAGAAAGGCTGCTGATGAGTTAAACGAAATTGGGGCAAAAACAAAAACTGCCGGAATCCAGATGGTTTTTCATAACCACCACGGTGAGTTTGAAAAGAGGGGCGATGAATTAATTTATGATGCACTTCTTGATCAGTTCGATCCGGATCTTGTAAAAATGCAGTTTCAGGTGGCAGTTGTAAATGTTGGTTACAAAGCAGCCGATTATTTCCGTAATTATCCGGGGCGTTTTATTTCAGCTCACCTTGCCGATTGGTCAGTTGAAAAAGAAAAACAAGTACCAATTGGCCAGGGAATTGTTGATTGGGAAGATTTTTTTAAAGCGGCTAAAGTTGGAGGTGTGGAAAACTTTTTTGTTGAAATGGACCCGGATACTTTTGAACCGAGTGCTGAGTTTTTGATTAATATGTAGTTTTTTGTTTTGGAAAAATAAATTTTTTCGAATGACCAGCAAATAACGTTTGTTTTGTATTCATGGCGGTTTATCAAACAGAATTGGTTTTCTTCCCAATCTTCGGCTTGATGGATTTTGCAGTAAATACGAATTCCGGACAGAAACTGATTCTGGTCATTTGTTGTACCAAGTCACCGTAAAATCCGCCATTCCCTTCAGAATAGATTTCCTGTTGTTATCCTAGCTCATTTAACAACAGTTCTTTTACATGGTTTTCTAAACGACGGGTTTTAAAATCGAACCAGTTTTGTCGGTGGTGTGAGTTTTCGATAATGGCTTTGAAATTTGCGAAAGGCCTTTTACGGTTTAAGATATTTATCAATTGCTCCCTGAAGTTTATATCATCCATTTTATTTGCAAATTGTTCCATAATTTGAAAAGATTCATGCGATTCCAGAGGTTCAATAGTTATGCACGATTTCCAATCGTCGTGTTTTAAATCCCAATCCTCGAATGTTCCCCCTGTTAAAGCTTCAAATTCATAGGGGTGGTTTATCATTTTTTCGGGAATTTCCTCAACTTCCAGAGTGTCTGGGTTTAGATAACAAATAAAACCTGCATCAATAGAATCGGCGATTTCGGACACTACTTTTTTATATTTCTCAGGTAGATCAATTTCTTCCTGTTCCTCATAAATTTTATCCCTGAAAAACTGAAGAATTTGCTGAAGTTTGATTTTGTCTTCTTTAACTGTATAAATTATTTGTAGGATTTTGTCAAGTAATTCTTGTTTTTTCATTCGGTTTTTTAAGTAAAAATAAGGACATTAAAATGGAAGGTCTTCTTCATCCGATAGATTGTTTCCCCGGTTTCGTTTTTCAATTTCCTCATCATATTTTATTTGTTCGGCAATTTCCTGGCAAGTTTTACAATAACCCGGGAAAGGACAATTTTCTTCTTCAAAATCGCAAAATTCGATGTGGCTTTCGCCAAACGACAAGGACACATGTTTTTCGTTCCAGAAATTTCTGATGAATGGGTAACGTAAATGAACCGGATAGTTTTGTGGAAAATCGAGATAAAAGTGAAATAGTTGCAAAAGGTTTTCCAATTTGGAAGCGAGAAGTTCCTGCTGGTCAGTTGTCAACTTTTCCGGAGGTGGCAATAATTCGCAGCCAATTCTGGTAATGGTTGAGATTTCTTCTGGATCGCCATAAAGATATTTTTCTACATGCGACATATCTTCAAGTTCAACCTCATCATCAGGATCGGAATATTCCCATAAATCATGTGGTGGATTTATATTCCATGTGGCCTTTTGGATGTCTTCAAGTAATTGTTGAATTTAGCGTTCCATTCTTATGTTTTTATTGAAGATATTTTAGAGACTGTTGACAAATTTATATCAATTACCCTAAGGCTATAAATTCATATCCCCCCTGTCCAACACTTTTATTTAGGGTATTAAAAATATTTTGGGAATTGTCGTAGGGACCTTCAATATATAAAGGTTTTCCGTCCCATCCCATTTCAATTTCGTCAATCCCATCATCTACGAAATCAGGATCGAGTACATATTCTGTTATGTAAAAATCTTTTGGGGGATTAAATCCTAATTCGCTGGCAAAATCTATTGCTCCGTAAACAAGGTTATGTAAGTAAGTAGGTGATACCTCAACGCAAGGGCCATTTTGCTCCATTTTTTCTATTAGTTCGTCTATTTCAATCTGGGTATTATTACAATTCGCCATTGAGTTTTTTACACCAAGGCATAGCCGATCGACTAAAATATTTGCAAAAGTAAATTTACCGCCAGGCTGCTTTTTTATTATCAGGCACATGGTTAACCCTTTTTCGGAATATTTCTCTGAGATAAAGCATTTTTCTATTGGTAAAGATCTGCCTTTTTCCTTTAGATATTTTTTGGGTGAGAATTTTTTGTTTTGCATAAAGTTTAACGAAAATAGATTTAGTCTTTATTTTGAGCTTCTTTGTTTTTTTCAATAAAATATGGTTTCGATGAACTTTCAATGGCTTTCATTGCAATGTCTTTAACACTGGTTTCGGCAGCTACCGATTTTTGGGAAAATTCTTTTACGGTTGTTTCCATGTCTTTTATTTTAGCTTTTAAAGTATCAATAATTTGATCTTTTAACCTAAGCTCACCCGATGTTTCTTTTTCCTTTAATTCTTTTTCGAAACGGAATGACGTCTCCAGTTTCTCGGTAGTTACTTTTATTACATCTTTTACAGCCTTTTCCAGCTCGGTAGGGAAAGCATCATTTTTTGATCTTAATTCTTTTAATTCACTTTCGGCCTGCTTGATGTGAGATTCGCGTTCGGCAAATTCTTTTTCGAAAGTTGTTTTTTTCTCGATAAGTTCTTTTTCCAGTTTTGCTTTTTTCTCTTCGTACAAGTCAGATTCTTTTTTGCGTGTCGTTTTTAAGGTGTATTGATATTCTTCATCATCACGTTTACGGTTCTTTTTTGTCTCTTCTATTTCTTCCTTTTGATTTTGTTTAAAATCTTCCTGTTCCTTTTTCCATGTGGCTTTTTTTTCAGCCATTTCGGTTTCGAACCGTTCTTTTTCTGAGCTTATTTTATCGTCAGATTCTGTTTTGCGGCTATCTAAATCCTGTTCAAATTCTTCACGTTTTTCTTTTTGTGCAAGCAACATTACCGAAAGTGAATCTGTACTGGCTGATAATTGGTAGAGGTCTTCGAGGTTTTGTTTCTCTGTATTTATTGCTTCCTGTAAATCTTCAAATTTTTTGAATTCAGAAACAAATTTTTCACCCAATTGGTCGAGCGAAGATGAAAGGCCAACCTTTAATTCTGAGATTCCTTTTACTATGGTTTCGTGGCCAAGGCTTTCGGCTTTTTTTACCTGGGCTACCTTTTTTTGCATTTCCTGTACTTTTTTAGGCTCTTCTGTTTTTCCATCCTCCACTTTTTTAAGGAGTTCGTCGTATGCTTTCAAAATCTCATTTTTTGTGTTTCGGTTACTTACGTTTGATTCCATATTTATTCGATTATAAAATTTATTTATGATGAATATTCATTTACATTATTACTCTGAACTTTATTATTTTTTGCATTTTGCAATTTTTATAAAATTGAAAAAATTATTCTTCCACCGGCATTTGGAACGAACCAAGATTAGTAATCTGATAATCACCTATCGAGAATTGTACATTCGAATTGGTATCCACTTTAGTAACACTCATCATCGATTTTTCTCCGCTTTCGTTATCAATACTTGTTGCTTCCATCATGTAACCCCAACCCATTCCACTTGAATACGAACTTGTTTTGAAAATTGTGCTGAAATAATCCTGAGAACTAATTTTTAAATCTTTTGTGATCCAGTAATGAGCGGTTCCATTTTCATCTTTATATACATATTCCTCGCATTTGTAACCGGCAATATTTTTTGTTTTGCCTGTTTTAGAAACGTTCGGGTTTGCAAGGTAGGTGTCTGGCGATTCATCAAAATCAAAATCATCTTCCTCGTACGCTTCTCCCATCGACTCAAAAAAACTGTTCATTCCATAAACAATTCCCGTTTTTTCGCCTTTTTCTTCACCTAAAATTAAAGTGGCTTGGTTTTCCACATCGATAATAAACATTCCTTGCCCTTTTTGAGCCATGTCTCCTGATACGACCTGATAAGCCATACTTTTTGTTTTTGGGTTGAAATGAGTTATAAATTCGCCTTCGCTGGTTTTACTTCCACCTGAGTCAAACGATTCAATGTGCATTTGTATCAAATGGTCGAACTGATAACTATCTTCTATCGGTACCGGCTCGCTGTTTAATCCCAATCCTTTTAACAGCCCCTGCATTTTCTGCTGCATTTTTTCCTCACCGCTGTTGTCGTTTTCGTCCGCAGGTTCCTCTTTTTCGTTCTGGCTGGCCTTGTCCAGTTCTTCATCAATCTTCTCATCAATCTTCTCTTCAGCTTTTTCTTTGGCTTTCTCGTCAAGTTTTTTTTCAACGCGCTGTTTAAGCTTGTTTAGCAATTTTTGTCCTTGCACCGGCTGAATTAAAACAACTGAAAGGAAAGCAATGAAACAAATTTTTAAAAGTGTTTTCATGTTGTAAATTTTCTATGTTAGATTATTTATAATTTATTAAACAAAAGTCGAACAAAAATTTCAGAAATTCAACTGGAAGTTACAATTTAGAATTGGTTATTGAAAATTATTATTGATGGCAATTAGCCTGAACTATTCATAAATTTATCTATTCCGAAATCAAACTGCTTTGAATAAAGAGAATGCTCGATTCTCGCTTCTCAAAATAGCTAAGGCTATT
>Ga0233437_1003284_pt1 | contig 21604 bp, 19 predicted proteins | sample SI_122_August201_FD_182714 | JGI IMG/M metagenome (GOLD analysis project Ga0233437, IMG submission 182714) | Seawater microbial communities from Saanich Inlet, British Columbia, Canada - SI_122_August2016_200_MG | ecosystem: Environmental > Aquatic > Marine > Inlet | place: Canada: British...
GCACATGATGAAGAAGTCTGTTTTTTTTATCATATAAGAAGTTGTAATTTAAAGATTCAAATATGTAACAATAAGCCTATTTTCTACCTGATCAAACAAATCCCCCACAAAACGTTAGACTCAGAAATGTATAAATAATAGGAGTATAAATTGCAGAAGTCGTTGTTGTAAATACCTGCCCTATTTCATTTGCAGATAATCCAGAAAAAGCATTAAGAAGAGATTTTACCAAGTAATCTAGAGTCCAGCCAAAAATAACGACATAAAATGAAAAAATTAATATTACAGTTACAATAACAATCCATCCACCAACAACCCATGGTTTTCCAGGAGCAAGCTTTAAAAAAGCACCTATAGCATCACTTCTAGATTTTCGCCCAATAAGAAATTCAGTAAGAAGGCATGACATCCCTATAAAAACAATAAAGAACAAATAAACAATAATAAAAGCTGCACCACCACCTTGTCCGGTAATATATGGAAATCTCCATATGTTTCCAAGTCCTACAGCTGAACCTGCGGCGGCGGCTATTACACCAACTGAAGAAGCAAAGCTTTCCCTTTTAAGCACAAAAAAATCCCCTTAGATATATGTTATTTCTGTTTAAAGAAAGAATATAATTATAACGTATTTATAAAATTACAGTAATAATTTATCTGTTAAATTTACAAAATGCTTCCCTAATAAATATGCACCTTATATATTTATTATCCCTATAAGAAAGATGTTTAGCATTGTAAATACTTGTAACTTGTTGATAAACAAGATTAAATAATGGTACGCCCACGGGGATTCGAACCCAGGACCTAATGATTAAGAGTCATCCGCTCTACCAACTGAGCTATAGGCGCACATCAATGTTAGATAGATAAAAATAGTTAAATTTTTCAATTTTTCAATTTCTATATATAAGATTAATGGAATATAATTATTAATAAATTAATGAAATGACTCTTTGAATCATCAAAATAATAATTAACTTATAAATATCTGTCATAATTAATTTTTTAATGGAGATAAAAAAAATGGATATAAATATTACGTGGTACAGCCATGCCTGTTTCTTAATTGAATATAACGGTTCAAAAATAATTACAGATCCTTTCATTACCGGCAACCGATTAGCAACCATCACACCATCAGAAATTGATGTAGAATATATTTTTGTTTCACATGGGCATGCAGACCATCTTGGAGATACAATCGAAATAGCAAAGCAAACAGGAGCTACAGTTGTAGCGAATCCTGAAATTTGTAATTGGCTGGCAAATAAGGGTGTAGAAAATTTTCACCCAATGCAGTTGGGAGGAGGATTTAATTTCCCTTTCGGTAGAGCTAAAATGACAATAGCTCATCACAGTTCTCCACTTCCTGATGGATCATACGGCGGCAATCCATGTGGTTTTGTTTTTTCATTAGGCAAAAAAAATATTTATCATGCTTGCGATACAGGACTTTTCTATGATATGAAACTCATTGGTGAAGAAAGTATTGATATGGCATTTCTACCTATTGGAGACAATTTTACAATGGGCCCTGACGATGCTTTTAAAGCAGTTAAATTGATAAAACCTGATGAAGTAATTCCTATTCATTATAATACTTTTGATGTTATTATGCAGGATCCGCAACCATGGGTGGATAAAATCAATAGAAAAACTGATACAAAAGCAACACTGCTACAACCAGGAGATTCCTATATTTTATAATTGTTAGATCAAATTTAAAGAAGAGGTGATATTATGCATGAACCGGCAGAACATATTTATTGTATCAGTGATAAAAATTTTATTATCACATTGCTTTTATGTTTATTTTTTGGATATCTTGGTATTCATAGATTCTATACAGGAAAAGTTGGAACAGGAATATTAATGCTAATCACCTGTGGACTTGGCGGTATATGGGTTATTATTGACTTTATATTAATACTTTTAGGCATTTTTAAAGATAAAGAAGGCCTGCCGATAAGATTTTAGATACATATTATTTAATAATAAACTTTATGGCTGTTCATTATTCACGTGAGCAGCCTTTTTTATTTTTTCTTTCATCCGTCATTTTTCATTATATTGCAAACAATAACCCCTTTAGATATAATTCAGTTATTACTATAATAAAGTCATTTCAAATTATTAAAAAAGAGGTTTTATGAGGAGAATCAGGTTCTGTGTTAAATTTTCAATATTATTACTTACTGCCGTTTTAATTAATGGCTGTTCTTCAACAGGTTCATATATTTCTACAGAATATGCAACAAAACCGTATGTTGGAACCACAACAGAACGCGCTATGGCTTATGAAGGAGTCAAACGAAATCCTCTAATTATTGTTCACGGTTTCCTCGGTGCAAGCCTTATTGATATCAAAACAAAAGAAAATGTATGGGGTACATTTAGTGCAGCAGGCACAATATCAGTATCAGCTGATCAGGTCAAAGATATAACTCATCCTATGGCTCATAACAAGGCACTAAAAGACCTAAAAGATGATGTGATTGCCGAAAGACTATTAGAAACAGCAAAAATAAGTGTTCTTGGAACAACATTTGAAGTCAATGCCTATAAAAATATGATTGATATTTTAATAAAAGGAGGTTATGTCCCTGCAAATAAGCCTCTGCCTGAAGATAAAAAATATGCTTCAATGTTTTTATTTGGTTACGACTGGCGCAGAGATCTTCCTGAAAACGCAGCAAGACTCCAAAAGTTTATCAAAGAGAAAAAAGCTTATATGCAAAAGCAGTATGAAGAACAATATGGAATAAAAGATTATAATGTACAATTTGATGTAATAGCCCACTCAATGGGCGGTTTAGTGTCAAGATATTTTCTCAGATATGGAGATCAGGACCTTCCTAAAGACGGAAGTATGCCAAAACTTGACTGGGGGGGAAGTAAGTTTATTGATAGATTAATAATTGTCGGCACTCCAAACGCTGGTTACTTAGATACCTATTTAGAAATGATTCGAGGCGGCGGAGTTCATCCTTATCCACCTGCAGCACTGGGAACACTACCTACATACTACCAAATGCTTCCTGCTCCAGGAACAAAGTCATTTGCATATTCAGATGATCCCGATGGCGAAGAAATAGATATTTTTGACAGCAGAATATGGGAAAAATATAAATGGAGCCTTGCAGACCCAAAGCAGGATAAAACTCTTAAAATTTTACTTCCAGATATCAAATCTAAGAAAAAAAGATATGAAATAGCTTTAGATCACCTTAACAAATGTCTTACCAGAGCCAAACAATTTATCAAAGCCATGCAAATTAAAGCATCCCCTCCTGATGATGTAAAACTTTATTTAGTTTTTGGCTATGGAGTAAAGACAACAAAACGAGCTTTAATAAATCGTAAAACCGGCAAAATTGACAAAATAACATATACTTCAGGAGACGGTAAAGTAGGATCCCAAAGTGCACTATGGGATGAAAGAATGAGAAATCCTAAATTACACTTTATGCATTCACCAATAGACTGGTCTCATATCGTTGTACTACGAGGTGCACACATGGCAATAACGGAAATTCCAGGTTTTGAAGATAATATTTTATTCATACTGACTATGGAAGAAACAAAGAAACAAGTAAAAGATTTAAAGACAATAAGACAAGAAGAATCAGTAAAATAGAAAAACTAAACTGAGTCTGAGGGAATTAGCTCCCCCCAGACTCAGTTTTATTTAAATAGCTGTTTATTATTATCAAAATATTTGATATAGCTTTATTGTCAGAACTCCTTTTCAATTCAATATCTTTCCAATGCATAAAACATAAAGGGTTGCCAATATAATAAGGCATCGTTTCTGCTCAATTTAAAAAACGTTTCTTTAGTGCATCACTAAAAAAATTATTAAACTTCTTCTAATTCTTTTCCTGAAGTTTCTTTCATTTTGTAAATCACATAAAGTATAATTACAGCCCCGATTAATAATAAAATAGCAGGACTCATATTGCTCTTAGTTACATGAATTAGCTCTGTTGAGATTAATGGTGTTAAACCTCCAATAGCAACTCCTATATTTATACCTATTGAACCGCCGCTATATCTTTCTTTTGTTGAGAACTGCTCATTTACAGCCGAACAGCATGTTGATGCATAAGCTGAAATTGGAAGCATCAGAATAAGTAAGGCAACACAAACAAGAAAAACATTACCATGAATAAATAAATAAAACATTGGATAAATACATATTGCTTCAATTAGTACTGCAGTAAACAGTACTGGTCTTCTTCCTACTTTATCTGAAATGTATCCCCATAATGGAGCAGTAAATGCATATATCCCAATTGATAATGTAGTAATAGCCATAACAGTACTACTCTTTAATCCAACGATAGAAGTCAGAAATGTTGGTAAAAATACTGCTATCATATAGTAAGCAAGTGAACTGTAACCAATAATAAATATTGCAATAGCAAGCTTCGATTTACTGTATTTAAAAAGTTCTCTTACCGGTGCTTTAGCTAAAGATTTATTCTTTTTCAATTTTTCAAAATGAGGAGATTCTTCCATTTTTAGCTGTAATATAATAATATAAATACTCATTAATGCCCCTAGGAAGAAAGGAAGTCGCCAGCCCCATTCCAGCATTGCATCTTTTGAAAGCACTGAAGTTAAAATAGTAAGAACAAGAGTACTCAGAAGAACACCGCAGCCAGAGACTAATGTTCCGAATGCAGAAACCAGCCCTCTTCGATTTTCTCCAGCCTGTTCGAGAAGCATAACCTGGACACCGGAGAACTGCCCCCCCATAGAAAATCCCTGTAAAAGCATAGCTATAGTCAACAGTATTGGTGCGGCGTAGCCTATAGTATGAAATGTAGGAAGTGATCCTATTATTAATACTGAGATTCCCATAAGAACTATCGAAAAAATAAGGACTTTTTTTCTTCCTATTCTATCCCCCAGACTTCCAAAAAAAGCTCCGCCCAACGGTCTGATTAAGTAACTTGCAGCAAAAATACCAAAAGAAGATATAATAGCAACTATTTCATCTCCATGAGGGAAGAAAATTGTTGAGATTATAACTGCAATATAAGCATAAATTGAAAAATTATACCACTCTAAAACTGTCCCTGAAGAAGCATATATAATGCTTTTTATTGACACTTTATCTGTTTTTTTTGTTTTCCCCATCTCAATCAAACTCCTCTTTCTCTGCGATTGCAGATATCTAATTTATAATAAACTTTTAATATTATTTATTTTTAAAGGATATTCACTTTTGAACACTTCAACATACTCTGAATCACATAATGCGGCATAAGCATTATATATTTTATCTAAATCATTAAGAACATTCTTCTGGGATTGATGAGCAGATAAGGCCTGTTTCTTAATTTCATAAACGTCACTAATATCAACAACTAAATCCGGATTAATAATTTTCTTAAAATTAAGAGGAAAATATAACAGTTGTTTTGGACCGCAATACTTACCGTTACTAATCCTTTTCAGGACAGATTGAAATACTGCCTTTTTTACAAGTCGGCTCACCTCAACATGATCAGAGTGATAATCATCTCCATAAAGTGTCAAAATTATCCCTGGTTTGAGTGCTACAATATCTAAAGCTATTATCTCTGCATTATCATTATTACATTCAATTCTGCTATCTTCAAAATCGTACATTTTAAAATAGTCAACACCTAAAATTTTAGATGCATTTCTTGACTCACAGGATCTTATTTCAGTATTACCATCTTTACCTGCCCCTCCTTTAGTCAAAACAATTATTCCTGTTTTTAGTCCTTCTTTCTTAGCCTTAGCCAAAAAACCTCCACAACCTACTTCAACATCATCAGGATGAGCACCTATTGCAAGTATATCTATTTCATTTATTTTCATCCTTTCAGTTCCTCTTTAGCTGTTTTTTTAATCAAGTATGCATACGGTATAATTAATAGTATTAAAATAATAAGAGGAATAATTGTACTTAATTTAAAGGCATCTATTCCGCCAACTGAACCAAAAAGAGCACCAACAACTCTGGCAGAAACACTGTCAAATATTGCTCCAAAAATCATAACAATACTAATTATTGCAGCGTGAAGGCTTTTATGATGACAACTCATAAATGTAGAAATTAAAGTAGGATAAACAGGTCCTATAAAAAATCCTACAAGGGGTAGAAGATATGCAACTATTGGAAGATCAAATATACTGGTTGCATTTGCTCCAATCCCCTGATGCATATTAAACATTACAATAATTATAAAAATTAAACCGAGAACAAAGTTAATAAATAATACTTTCTGCCACTTTATATATTTAAAAATAAATGTTCCGTACAAACGCCCCAGAGCTATTGCCAATGTAAAAAGACTGCCTACCTGAACACTTATTTCTTTTGTAATACCAAGAACGTCATAGTTAAAAGTCATTAACCAAGGCCCGACACCCTGTTCAATAAATTCATAAGCAACAAACATTATGAAAAAAAATGGAACAATCCACATAAAAATGATATATTTAACATCTTTCATCTGTGCTTTAAAAGGTTTTTTCTTTTCTACATCCATAGCCCCTTCGCTCAAAGGTGTAAAAAGAAAAACTAAACCTAAAACTAGACAAATACCTGTTATCAGCCAAAACATATCCAGCCAATGTCCACCGCTTCCAAGCATAAAAAAGGAAAAAACCCATACAGCTACCATATTACCTATCATATGCGTAAATTCCATAAAATTTATAAAACCGGCATGTTCAGCAGGTGTATCTGTTACCAAAGCAACCATACTATAACTGGAAATCTTAATTACTACGAAAGAAATACCTGTCATAAGAAGATAGAGTCTTATCATCCATATTGAATTAACAAAGGGAACAATAAGGCAGAACATGGCGACAAAAAGAAATGTATAACTCAGAGGTTTTTTGTAACCGAATTTCAGAAATATTGTAAAAGCAATAAATGAAGCAATAACACGTGCTACATTAAAATAGCTTTCTAAAGCACCGGCAGAACTATAAGAAATTTTATAATAACTTGTTGCCTGCATAATTAATATCGGAAAGCAATATACTAAAAAACTTAAACTAAAAAAAGCCAAAAGAATTTTAAACTTTGTAAGTCTGCGACCAACCCTATCCATTTTACCCCCCTCATTATTATATTATTTCTAAATTATATTTATCATTAATTCATTAATTTCATTTGATCTATTTATATTAATAATCACATTTCCAGATCTGATATTTATTACTTCAATATCACTATTCTCCGATTTGAGCCTGTAATTATAATCAGGTTTTAACACCACTAAAATTGAGGTTATCCCACCTTCGCTTTTTCTAGGATAAATTCTTATCTTTAAATTCATTGAAGAAAAATCTTCTAAAAATGTTTTAGAAAGAATAATTGAATCAAAACCTGTATTCACTGTTCCAATTTTGTAATATGCATTAAACCAGTTAAGTACAGGAGAAGAAAGTCCCCCGAAAGCATGCCACCCGGCACCACGTTTAGTTTCTATTAGAAAGTGTTCAAGACTTCTATAACTACTGTCGCACTCTTGTTTCCAGATATCTAAAGCACGATGAGCCACTTTTTCAGCAAACTCATATTCTCCAATATCAAAGAGAGTTTTCCAAAAAAACCATTGGTGAGACATCCAAACCGTTCCGTTCCAATAACCGTCTTTTCTATAATACGAACTTGACTGATCAACAGCAGACAAACCGGCATTGGACCAAATACGTTTAGGTGATTTTATTTTTTCAGTTATACCTATTTCTTGTGAAGCAGTACAAATTCCTGATACAATAGGGTAAGCCCCATCAAGCCCCTGATTAAAGTTTTCTCCACTACTATGTCTAAAAATACTTACAGGTAATCCATTTTCATCATGACATACATAACTAAAATAACCTGAGGTTTCATCCCAGGAATATTTTTGGAGAGCATCTGTTAAAATATCTATGTCCTTTTCATAAAATACAGAATCATTTTTAAGCTCTAATATATTTGCATACATTTTCAGGAATTTAGCAATTCTTATACAGTGGGCAGTTGTAATCACAGGTGCTATATTTTCAAGCTTTTCCTGGTGCATAAAATATTGAGATGGATAATCATCCCAACCACCGGAATTGTAAAAGTAATCCCAGGTCTGCAATAAATTCGATTTATATTTTCTAGTCGTAGAACTTATAGAGTTTCCACTTAAAAAAATATAGTATTGTTTGAGTCTTGGATAAAAATATTCAAGAAGTTCTTTTGATTGAGTTCTATTCCAAATCTCAAAAAAAAGATAATGCTGCACTGGTACAGGACTACCATGATGTACAAAAGCTGACTGGTTGCCAGGTTCGGTTAAATAAGCATTCAAGTTTTCAATTGCTCTGTTAATATCAGACTCCAAAAGACCTAAACCAATAAAACCTGAATCCCATGTATATAGACAATCCCACCATTTTCCAGGTGTAGAATGTCGAATATAACTTCCTTGATTATAGACAGGATAAACTATGTTAGTAAGCAGTACAGTTTTTAAAATTTCCTGAGAAAACTCATATTTATCGGCACTAGCTAATAAAAATTTACTATTATCTTTAATTAAGCTATTTTCTACTTTTTCAATTTTCTGTTCTATACAATTTGTGTTTTTTAAATCTTTAATTTTTTCTATTACCTCTTTTAAATTGCGAGAAGCAGTTACTGCACAGTAAATATCTTTTTCAGTATTTTCTTTTAAAGTTATAGGCCTAAGAAAAACATTGCTAAAATGTCCATTCCCTTCTCCATGAAACTTCTTCAATACATGTTCATTTGCCATTATTTTGAAATAAATATCAAGATCTCGACAGAAAAACTCTCTTAAATCACTATCTTCAATAGGATAATCCCATACGATCCCATAATATTCATCACTGTTTTCGTATTTCAAAATCAGTGAATTTTCAGGTGAATTAATTATTTTAGGAACATGATTCCAATCTGTATTAACAAACTCACTTTTTTCTGTTTCGTATAATTCTCCTACAACAAAACCGTCAAGATTAATTTTACTATTTCTTGTTGCTGTTAACTGAAATAGATATTTACCTCTTTCAAGATTGTTGAGTTTTATTAACTCTGTCGCAGGAGTTTTTGAATTTTGGAACAGTATATCTCTAAAAACAGTGTTAGATACATTCTCAATATTTCTTATGGTTAATTTAAAATTAGCACTATTATCAGATTTGTATCTTAATAAGATTGCAGCATCGGATAACTTATCATTTAAAAACACTTCAAATGTTATTTCGTCACCGGTTTCTTCTCCGAATTCAATACCTGAACCTTTAACAAAATTCTGAGTTCTAAGTTCGCCTCTCAGCTTGCCATCAGCCACTAAATTATCTGTTGGCTTAGGAGTATTGAATTTTAGATCTTTATAACCAGTAGAATCATGCCATATAGAATTACCAAACAATTTAACTTCAGCTGGATATAATAAATTGTTAGGTTCATATTCCTTAATAGAAGGAAAATGCATTGAGCCCATTAAGTGAAGAACTAAGCTTTCAGGTAAATCTGTATTATTAACAAAATTTACTTTAATACCTTGTGTAGCTTCATCTATTAGATAATAAGAAATATCTGTATATACTCTGTCTTTCCACTCCAACATATGACGGAATTTGAAATATTTTCCATCTGTAGAAGCTTCCCAGGGATAGTATTCTGTTTCATAAAAAACATTAGGAACATCAACTCGCCTACGATAGTATCCAGGAAATATACTTAAATCAAATCTTAACCCTTTTTCCTTATCAGAAATATGAGAAGTACCAATGTATTTTTTAGTATAAGGTCCCCATTCAGGCAAAGTGTTCAAATCACAAGAGCCTTCCAGTTTTTTAATTAGTTTTTTAAATTTTAACTCATCCATAATTACATCCCAATTAAATCAAAATGTTCAAAACTGACAATCACCTGATATGATTTATTTATGTTAGGATATTTAATCATGGCAGATTCTTTTGAGACACTGTAATACCAACCTTCATCTGAAATTTCCCACTCATCCCTGTTTAGGAAAGATTGTATTTTTTTATCATCGACAGTTACCCAAAATGGACCTTTTCCCTTATTTATCACATCAAGAATAATTTTCTCAACAGTTGATTTAAAATTACCATGTTTATTGAAATCTATAATAACTTTACGACCTGACTTCACTGTTATATCTGTTTTTAGGCACTCTCCATCAAGATATTTGTAAGTTTCTTTATCATCTTCAAATATAGTAAACGAAGAATCTTCACCTGCCCCTATAATTATATTCAGATTATCAATAACATCTTTATTAATACCTGTATAATCCTCAGTCATTGGGAGTATAGCTGAATCTCTAATAAAAAGAGGAATTGTAGTTATATCTACATCAACGTCAACAGTCTGCCCTCCAGTGAATTTCTGTCTATTATGCCAGTAATACCAGTCTGAACCTTCAGGTAAATAAATACTCTTAGTATTTACGCCTTCTTCTACAACATTTGCTATAAGTAATGAACTGCCAAGCATAAAGTTGCAACTTTCATCGTATATATTAAGGTCATTCTGAAACTCGTAAAATAGAGGTCGTGCAATCGGTGTACCTTTTATGTGAGCTTCATAAAGAAGTGAATAAAAATAAGGCATTAACTGATATCTAAATTTGATTGTATCTCTTATAATATCAGCGTAATCGCTGTACATCCATGGCTGTGTTACTGTATTATCCGTATTGCAGGAATGTATTGAAAACCTTGGTTGAAAAATACCGTTCTGTATCCATCTGACCAAAAGTTCAGCATCGGGACATGGTCCCCAGAAACCACCTATGTCACACCCATTATTAGCTACGCCTGATAATCCCATACCTAAAATAGTTGCTATATTAAATTTTAGCGTTTTCCATGAAGTAAAATTATCACCCGCCCAGGTAGAAGAGTATTTCTGTATTCCAGCATACCCTGATCTATTAATAATATAAGGTCTTATTCCAGGCCTTGATTCATATATAGCTTCTCTTGCAACATGAGCCATTAAAAGAGATTGCACAGGCTTTAATTCATCAACTATCCCTCCTGAATCCGTCAAAATCACATACTGCGCTTCTATCATCAATCGAATCATATTCGCAGTTGTCATTCCAAATTGAAGTAGTCCCCATTTCAATCAGCTGATTTTTTAGGAACTCTTTCCATATTTCTCTTCCGGCAGGATTTGTAAAATCTACAAATGAACCTATCCCTCCCCACCATTGATCAATGTACGCATCATTATTATCAGAATTTTTAATAAAAGCCTTACTTTTAGCAAACTTCTTATAATTAGGATTAACAGTCAATACTCCAGGTTTAACATTTGGAGAAACCGTAACACCTCTTTTATTCATTTCATTAAAGAATTTTTTGGGTCCCTTAAATCTTTTTTTATTCCATGTAAAAACATTTCTTTTACCATTCTCTTCGTCTACGGTATAACCTGAAGAAAGATGAAAGTTATCAATTGGAATATTTTCCTTAATATTTTTATCAATAAATGCAACTATTCCATCATCACAATTTTCGGGTAATTCAACATAATACATTGTAGATCCTAAATAGCCTAAAGCATGCATGGGACAAAAAGCTGTTTTTCCTGTCAAATCAGTATATCGTTCAACAACACTGCTAATTTCAGGACCATTAATAAGAAACAGGTCAATATCTCCTCCGTCAGCACAAAAGTAGCTATATCGCGGCCAGTAACCGCTTTTTTCGCAACCTAAGTCAAAAAGTGATTCATATGTATTGTTATAAAATAGTCCTACAGCATGTTTCCGCTTCTTATTAATTCTAATATAAAACGGAATATGCTTATACATTGGATTTGTAAGTTCAGCATCATGCCCTATAGCATCTCTAGGAGCCTGTCTAATTCTTTTTTTAGTTTTATTAATAACTCCGCAAGTTTCACCAAATCCATAGAAACAGTCATTTTCCTGATCTATTTCATTATAGTGATATACTCTTCCCTGCCGGTCTTTCTTAAAGGCTCTACCGATTAAATCACTATATATATCTGTACCATCTTTAGAAATAAGCTTTATCCCAAACGGTTCTTTTTTTATGATGATTCTGCATGTAGTAGTCGATAATTCATAACAGTCATCAAATTCTTTTTCTTTAACACTCACCGGAACTACACGTTTTCGTAAATTCCCTAATAAAGTATCAAACCTATCGTCCCAGGCTGTTAAAGATAAAGCATAAGACTCCTCTTTAAACTCTTTATCAAATGATGCTCTTATGCGAATAATATCATCAGTCATAAAATAGAGTTTTATATCAGGACCATCTGTTTTCAAATAGTAGTAATGATCCCTCTCTTCGAAATTTAATAATTTACTTGAAAGTTTCATATATATATTCCCCTGCTGTCATAAATTATCAGTTCAAATCAGACTCATAATTATATCATATAAAATATGATTCTGTATTTCACAATTATTTTGAAACGGCATTAGCCTCTTTCCCAAAGAATTCTTTTTCAATTTCTTCCAGTGACTTATTTTTTGTCTCAGGAAGAAATAGTTTCAAGAAAATTAAACTAATAACCTGAATTATCATAATCAGTATAAAAAACTTTTGAACACCAAGATTCTGCAATAACGAAAGTGTAACCATTCCGACTACAAAGTTACCTATCCAGTTGGTTAAAACAACGGCACACATACCAAGTTCTCTTCCCTGCAGTGGAAATATTTCAGCGCAAACTACCCATATTACTGGTCCGTATCCAATACCGTATCCCATCATAAAAACAATAATTGCAAGAAAGCCGATAAATGGTGAATATGCAAAATGTAAACTCGGTGCAAATGCGACAGAAATCATTAGACATCCTAGAAGAATTAAAAAACCACTAATATATAAAAGTGGTTTTCTGCCATACTTATCAACCAGTTGCATTGAAATGTAAGTAAAAATAATACCCACAACGCCAACGGAAATTGTTGTCAACCACATCTGTTGCTGAAATGTATGAAATCCCATATCATAAAACAGTTTTGGAGCATAATAATTTAGCGTATTCTTGCAGCAGAACTGCTGTATTAACTGTAACCCAAATCCCAGCCATATAAGATATAAGAAATTTTTATTTAAGAGTAATCTCCAGTTTATTTTATTAAAAATAAGACTCTCTTTAATGCTTGCTACTTCTTCTTTTGATTTTTTTGAACCAATATATTTCAAAACTTTAACAGCTTCATCATCTTTCCCTCTAAGAACTAACCATCTAGGACTTTTAGGAATTTTGGCAACTATCAATATCATTATAAATGCCGGTATAGCCACAACAGCAAGCATTATTCTCCAACCGGCTTCTGGTGATAAAAAATTATTTGCAACAAGACTTCCAAACAGAGTATCGCTTAAAAAAGCAACGATTGTACCTATTGCTATCATCAGCTGATAACTCCCGGTTAATTTGCCTCTGATCTCTTTAGGCGAAATTTCAGCAAGATATAGTGGTGTATTGAAACTTGCAATTTCAAGTCCAACACCTAATACAAATCGTATAATTGCCAACCAGATAGCATCAGGGGCGACTGCAGAGCCGAGAAAAGTTATTACAAAAATGGCTCCACTCCATATAATAGAATTTCTTCGACCTATTCTATATGAAATCCATCTACTTATTAAACCACCGAAAGCAGCACCAATAAGCATTGTGCTGGTAACAATTTCCATCCAGAAGACTGTGAGTTTAAAACTCTTTTGTATAAAAGGTAAAGCACCCGACATAACTCCCATGTCAATGCCAAACAGCAAACCTGCAAGTGCTGCTCCAAATGAAATAAAATAAATAATCTTTTTATTATACATATTTACTCCCCTTAAATTTATAACAATTAATTAATATTCAAATATTTATTAATGTTATTAAAACAAACCCCTTCAATTATCTCTTTTAAATATTTTTCATCATAAGGATATTCGCCGTTTTCAATCCATTCTCCCAATAAATTACAAAGTATCCGTCTAAAATATTCGTGACGTGTATAAGATAGAAAGCTTCTTGAATCTGTAAGCATGCCAATAAAGCGACCTAACAAACCAAGGTTGGCCAAAGAAACCATTTGCTGAATCATACCATCTTTCTGATCATTAAACCACCAGCCGGCACCAAATTGAATTTTACCGGGGATACTACTATTTTGAAAACAACCAATAATTGTCCCTACAACAAAATTATCTTTAGGATTAACGCTGTATATAATTGTTTTAGGAAGCAAATCTTTCACCTCCAAAGCGTCCATAATCCGAGGAAGATTCTGAGCAAAATTAAACTCTCCTACTGCATCAAAGCCTGTATCAGCACCTATTTCATTAAACATTCTGCTATTATTATTTCTTGTAACACCAACATGATACTGCATAACCCAATTACGTTTTGCATATTCTTCGCCCAGAAAAAGCAGTATTTTTGTTTTATATTTAGCCGTCTCTATTTCAGTAATTACATCACCGTTTAATATCTTCTTAAAAATTTTCTCAATTTCATCATCACTAAATTGAAAGTATTCAATGTTATCTAAACCATGATCTGAAAGCCGACATCCTGACTCATGAAAAAAATCAATTCTCTGTTCAAGTGCTTTGAGAAGAGCGTCTAAATTTATAATATCGCTATCAGTTATCTCTGCTAATTTTTCAATCCAGGCGAAAAAATCTTCCCTTTTATGAATATTAATAACTTTATCAGGTCTAAATGCCGGTAAAACTTTTACATTAAAACTTTTATCTTTTCTTATCTCAGCGTGATACTCAAGAGTGTCAAGTGGATCATCAGTGGTACATAAAGCTTTTACGTTAGATTTTCTAATAATATTCTTTGCAGAAAACTCAGGTGTCTGCAATTTTTGATTACAAGCATTCCAAATTTCTTCTGCGGTATCAGGTGATAACGCTTTATCAATGCCAAAATATCTTTTCAGTTCAAGATGTGTCCAATGATATAACGGATTTCCTATACAGTAAGGCATTGTTTCAGCCCATTTAAAAAACTTCTCTTTATTGCTTTTTAAACCTGTGATGTATTCTTCATCGATGCCGTTACTGCGCATTGCTCTCCATTTATAATGATCTCCACCAAGCCAGATTTCGGTAATATCGCTATACATCTTATCTTCAGCAATTTCCTTTGGTGAAATATGACAATGATAATCAAGTATCGGCATATTTTTTGCAAAATCATTATACAATTTAACCGCAGTTTCATTCTGTAATAAAAAATCTTCTCCCATAAATTCTTTCATTTTCAGTCTCCACAAATTACTATATATGAATGTTAAACTTATTATTTTTAAATTAACAATTAAAATTACACACCTGAATAGCTCATAAACCCGCCATCAACAGGAACAGTGATACCAGTAATAAAACCGGACATACTATCATCTAAAAGCCAAATTAAGCTTCCCAGAAGATCTTCAGGTTTACCAAATCTTTTCATAGGAGTATTATTTAATATTTTTTCAGATCTCTCTGTAAGGCTACCATCTTCATTTCTCAAAAGTTTTGCATTCTGTGCCGTCTCAAAAAATCCTGGTGCTATAGCATTAACTCGTATATTTACCGGAGCTAGATGAACAGCCAGCCATTGCGTAAAGTTGTTTATTGCAGCCTTTGCAGCACTATAGGCAGGTACTTTTGTCAGAGGACACGGTGCTGTCATTGAAGATATATTAATAATCACTCCTTTATTACTTATCATTCTTTTAGAAAAAGCCTGAGTTGTAATTAATGTGCTTAAAAAATTTAGATTAAAAACAAAATTAAAACCTTCAGGTGTCATATCGTAAAAACTTGTAATATCTGAATTTGAAATATTCTTAAGATTAAGAGTTTCATCCGTAGTTGTTCCTTTCGGATGATTTCCACCTGCCCCGTTAATAAGAATATCACAATTGCCAAAAGTTGAGTATATCTCTTTATCGGCAGCTTCGACATTTTTTTTATCAAGAACGTCACACTTAATACCGATTGCAGTACCACCTTCAGAAATGATTTCGTCAGCAACGTTCTGTGCATTTTCTTTCAAAATATCAAGGATAGCAACTTTAACACCCTGTCGACCCAATTCTCTTGCCATTGCACCACAAAGCACTCCGCCGCCGCCTGTAATAACAGCTACTCTATTTTTTAAATTATCATTTAGCTGAATCTTCATTTTTTATTCTCCCTGCATTTATATCTTTTTTTAGTATTCGTGATTAAATCTATCTCTGCACTCTTCCTGAAGCATCACCACCTACCAATGTTTCCACTTCCTGTTTTGACACAAGATTAAAGTCTCCTGGAATTGTATGTTTTAATGCAGAAGCAGCTACAGCAAATTCCAACGTATTCTTCATATCTTTACCGTCAAGAAATCCACTAATTAAACCACCGGCAAAAGAATCTCCACCGCCTACTCTATCAATAATTCTTACATCATATTTTTTTGAATGGTAAAATTCCTTCCCATCATAAATCAAAGCAGACCACCCATTATCAGATGCAGAATAAGACTCTCTCAGTGAAGATATAACATATTTGAAATTGTATTTATCCATCATTTGTTTAAATACGGATTTATAGCTCTCCAATTCTAAAATTCCTGAAGTTACATCAGTTTTTTCAGGTTTAAATCCAAGAACTTTTTCAGCATCTTCTTCATTACCTATACATACGTCAACATATTGCATAAAATTAGACATTACTTTTTGAGCCTCTTCTGAACTCCATAGTTTTTTTCTAAAATTCAAATCTACTGAAACTGTTACATTATGTTTTTTTGCAGATATCAAAGCAGCTTTTGTAAGCTCTATTCCTTTTTTACTGATAGCAGGTGTAATTCCTGTAAAGTGAAACCATTCAGCATCTTTAAAAATTGCATCAAAATCAAAATCGCTGACATCTGCGTCGGCTATTGATGAGTTTGCTCTGTCATAAATAACCTTTGACGGTCTCATAGATGCACCGGTTTCTAAAAAATAGATACCGACTCTATCTCCGCCACGCACAATATAATCAGTGCTAACACCAAATTTTTTCAAAGCATTAACAGCACACTGACCTATGTCATGTTTAGGCAGTTTAGTTACGAAACAAGAATCATATCCATAATTAGCAAGTGAAACAGCGACATTAGCTTCTCCACCGCCATAACAAACATCAAAATTGTCTGATTGTACAAACCTTGAAAATCCTGGGCTGGAAAGTCTCAGCATAATCTCGCCCATTGTAACTACTTTTTTCATTTCACGAGTTATCCATATTGTAAAAATTCCACAATTCTTATTTTTTCATTCTTAATTCTTAATTAAGCTATCAAACTTACGTACTACATCTAATACATTATCTTTTATTTGTGCCCAATTATGATCTATGATATCTTGACTTCCAGCTATCCATGTTCCGCCTACGGCACAAACATTTTTCAAATTTAAATAATATATAAAATTACCTCTATTTATTCCACCAGTAGGGCAGAATTGAACATCTCTGTAAACACTGCCATAAGCCTGTAAAGCTTTAATTCCACCTGCAACTGTTGCCGGAAATAGTTTCAGAAATTTGAAACCTGAGTTTCTTAATTTTAAAATTTCACTTGATGTCATAACACCAGGCAAATATGAAGTTGTACTATTTAGTGCATATTCAATCAACTCATCTGTAGTTCCGGGAGATACAACAAAATCAACACCTAAATTTTCAACCATTTTAAATTGTTCAGGAGTGCAGACAGTTCCTGCTCCGACGCATATTTCAAGGTCTGAATCAATAACTGACTTCATAGCTTCAACTGCAGCATTAGTTCTTAGTGTTATCTCAATAATATTAATACCGTTTGCTACAAGTGTTTCACAAAGTGGCAACGCATCAGAAGCATTTTCTATCGCAACAACAGGAACAACCGGATTTTCATTTAAAATTTTTCCAAAACTTTTTGCGTTATACATTCTAATCTCTCCACTATTACATCATTCTTTTAATTGCTAATGCCATTCCTCTTATTTCAGCTAGCCCTTTCATTCTTCCGATACAGGAATATCCTGGATTAGTTTTCTTATTTAAATCATCAAGCATCTGATGTCCATGATCCGACCGGATTGGAATTTCCAAGTCTGCTACACCAACTTTTTTTCTTCTGTTTTCCTCTTCAAGCACAGACTTTACTAAACTGAACAAATCAACACTGCCACCAAGATGATCATCTTCCAGGAATGATTTCCCTGTTCTTTTTACTGAACGCAGATGAACAAAATGAATTCTGCGTCCAAATTTTTTAATCATTCCAACAAGATCATTGTCAGCATTTACCCCAAAAGAACCGGCACAAAGATTTAATCCATTTGAATTTGACGTAACAGAGTTCAATAGATATTCAACATCACTGAGGTTACTCATAACTCTCGGTAGCCCTAAAATAGATCTTGGCGGATCATCAGGATGTATTGCCATTTTCACTCCGGCTTTTTCTGCTGTAGGTATAATTTCTCTTATAAAAGAAACGAGATTATTTCTTAAATCATCAGCACTTATATGATCATATTCTTTAAGAACTTCAGAAAATTCATCAAGTGTAAAACTTTCTTCTGCCCCGGGTAATCCGGCTATTATTGTTCTTGTTAAAGTTTCTATCTCATCTAAATTCATAGATTTAAAGATAGATTCAGCTTTTTTGATTTGATCAGTAGTGTATTCTTTTTCAGCACCATCTCTTTTCAGTATAAAGAGTTCAAACGCTGTAAATACATCTTCATCAAAATTTAATGATTTTGCTCCATTAGGAAGTTCATAGGCAAGGTCTGTTCTTGTCCAGTCTAAAACCGGCATAAAATTATAAATAACAGTTTTTATACCGCACTTGCCTAAATTCTCTAAAGTTTTTTTATAGTTTTCAATATACCGTATATAATTTCCGGTTCTCTTTTTTATATCCTCATGAACAGGCACACTTTCAACAGTCGTCCATTTAAGATAGGTAGGTTTTCCTCTTTCACTATCCCATTCAACATCTTTCTGTCTTTGCTGAATAGCTTCAACACTCCAAATTTCACCATTAGGAATATTGTGAAGTGCTGTTACAACTTCGCCTGCTCCTGTTTGAGCTACATCTGAAATTTTTACCGGATCATCAGGTCCGTACCATCTCCATGAATATTTCATTTAACTTGCCTGATTTATATTTACCACTCTTTGATTTTTGACACTTACATATTTTGCTAATAAAACAAAAATAATTACAAATACACAACATATAGGAGCCATATAAATTGCATATACTTTAGGAAAAGCTGCCCCTATGATTGCCGATGTTGTTAGCGAAAGTGCTCCGCCGAATGAACAGCAACATGTAATAAAAGCTAGAGCTTTTGGTGAAAACTTTGCCTGTTTAACTCCAAAATCCAACAAGGTAGGAAATATCGCTGAATCACCTATTCCCAAAAGGATAATTATCGCAAAAATTAGATAAGTATTTTTTGTTAAGACAAAAAGAATTAAACCGATTATAAGTAATATTTCTGAACAGATAATAAATTTGTATTCCTTCATTCTTGGTATAATAAGTTTACCAAAGAAAAGTCGTCCAAATGTAACTGTTAACCAGAATGCACCTATCATCATGCCAACAGTTTTAACACTTATACCTAGGCTTTCCTGTAAATATGGAGAAAACCAATATGAAATAATATATTCTGCATATACAATCCCAATCATAGCAATCCCAACTAATATTACACTAAGACCAATTACACGCTCACTCTTATTTTTCTCTTTAGTTTTCTTTTCTTTTTTTATCTGAATTTCAGATATATTAATAATTATAGTAGTGATAAAAACAATCATAAATCCAATTGCAGTCATGAGAAATATAGTACTCCAGGAATACATCAAAACAAGCATTCCTCCAAAAGCAGGTCCAATAAAACTTCCCAGTCCAACAAAGAAATATTTCATATTCAGCTTTTCTGCAGTTTTTCCTTTAGTCGCATAAGCTGCCAATATTAAAAAGCTTACAGTAGGAACAATTAATCCCATAAAAAAACCACTAAAAAAAACAAGAATGGAATAAAATAAAAGTGAATTCTGAGTACCAATTCCTACTTGTATGAGCATCATACAAAATGATGCAAAAATTAATGTTTTTCGCCCTCCAAGTTTTTCAAGTATTACACCGCTAATACTGTTTCCTATAAAAATTCCAACTAATGTTAGAGCATCAATAAAAACTATATATGCAGTCAAAACATGAAAATGCTGAGCTATCTGAGGTGAAACAATACCGGCTATCGGGGTTGCAATACCTATAACGATTGCACTCCAATAACAAAGAAATGTTGCTTTTCCTATTTTGTTATCAGGAATTAACTGGGGAATATTATCATTTCCTGATTGAGCAGTAATTACAACAGCCATTTTATTCCTCCTATAATTCTAAATGATTCCAAAGCTCATTCATGGACATTTCAGCCAGAGCCATAACTCTATCTGCTCCGCCATAATAAACTTTCAAAATATTATCTTCTATTAATGCGCCACAACTGAAAACAACATTCTTAAAAAAACCTTTAAGTTCATAATCGGCTTCAGGCTCTAATAATGGTGTTTTTGATCTGGCAAGAATTTTTTCAGGATCATTAATATCTAAAAGTAAGGCACCGAGACAATACCTGTTGTCTTTATCAACTCCATGATAAATTTCTAACCATCCCTTTGATGTTTTTAAAACCTGAGCTCCACCACCTAGTTTTAATGAATCCCATGCATCACCTGATACACCGAGTAAATGTTTATGATTACCCCAATGAAGTAAATCAGGAGATTCAGCCATCCAAATCTCAGCTTTTCCAAACTGCTTTGGTGCCGGTCTTGTTAATGCTATATACATACCATTTACTTTTTCAGGTAAAAAACAGACATCGCGGTTATCAGGTTCAAAAGCAATACCAATTCTTTTTACTGTGATAAAATCTTCTGTAACGGCCAATGCTGTTGATATTCCTTTTGAAGATACTGCTGTATAATTAATATAATATTTGTTGTTAATTTTAGTAATTCTTGCATCCTCGGTTCCAAATGCTTCGTATTTTGTCTCAGGTTTAATAAAAGGTTTTGGATCTACAGTGAAGTTAACTCCGTCTTTTGATCTAGCCAGCCTTAAATGTGATATAGAAGTTAGATAGGCAATTTCTCTGTCCGCATTTAGAAAAAATTTTCTAGGATCGGAAAAGTCATATTTTTCAGAATCTTTTACCTTATCAAAAGTTTTGATCTCAAGTTCATACTTTCCATTTTTTTCAATAAGATGTGGGCTTTTTACTGTATATGCATTCTCGCATTTTGGACGCTCAGCCACTCTCATCAAAATAAGAGTTTCACCATTATATTTAGCAACAGCGGCATTAAAAGCACAAACTACTTCGAAATCAGGCCTTGATGGAATTACGTCTGTGGGTGTCACAAGGGGATTAAAATTACTTCTCTGTCGAGTAGGCATAATATATTTCTCCTTTTTATAATTTAATTTTTCATTTATAATGTGAAGAACTTCAATGCCCCTCACAGAACCGTACTTGAAGATTTC
>Ga0233437_1003285_pt1 | contig 21602 bp, 21 predicted proteins | sample SI_122_August201_FD_182714 | JGI IMG/M metagenome (GOLD analysis project Ga0233437, IMG submission 182714) | Seawater microbial communities from Saanich Inlet, British Columbia, Canada - SI_122_August2016_200_MG | ecosystem: Environmental > Aquatic > Marine > Inlet | place: Canada: British...
GCGCCTGCGCCACTCTGGGGTGGTGTTACGGCATCTGCGGACAAACCGCCCGAGGAATCGAGCTCCTGGAGGTCGTACGGAATCGAGCCGCGAGACTCCATTTGACCGGGATCAGGATTTACACAGACCTCATGAGTGTTTTGGCCTACCTTGAGGCCCGCCGCATTGACGAGGCGGAAAAGCACCTGGACGATATTTTTTCCCACCCGGAACCCGAACTGGGCAATTACACCCTATGGGCGGGATATGCTTCCAAAGCTTATATTCTTTACGCCCGGGGCGATCTGCAGGGATGTTTTGAGTGCCAGAAAAAGGCCCATGAAAAGGCCAAAAAAATCGGGTGGCATCACCATCGAGGTCCGTGGAATTTTGAATACATGGATGCTCTGGAGCGTGTCGGCATGATCCATCCGGAGATGAATTATGATTCGGAGATCAAGCGTGTCAGCGACTGGCCCGATGTTTACATGCAGGGGGTCGGTCTTCGTTGCCGGGCCCAGCGGCTTGCATTGAAGGGGGAACATCCTGAAAAGGTCTTGTCGCAACTGAAGCGGAGCCAGGAACTGTTGACCCGTGCCGGGGCCCGTATCGAGCTGGCCAGAACCCAGATGTTCCTGGCCCGACAGCATCTGGAATCGGGAGAAGACAAACCTGCAAGGGAACTGCTGGGGGAAGCCTGGGATGTGCTTTCAGGCGTCAATGAAAGTCTCTTTCCCGACGAACTCCGTCCCTACCTGGATGACGCGGGGGAAGATGTGCTGATCAACACACTGGTGGAGGTGAGCAATGTGATCGGCACGGTTCGAAATCGCAAACGGTTGCTGGAACGTATCATCAATCTGCTCATGAGACTTACCCTGGCCGGAAGAGGCGGCTTTTTTCTTACCGACCCTGAAGATGGCTTTGAGCTGGTAGCCGGGCGGAATCTGGACCGCGTCACCATCGGCTCAACCGGTTTCAGGCCTGCTCGCCGGATGCTTCATCATGTGGTGCGGGAGAAAACAGAGATCATCCTGGAAGGGGGGAACAAAACCACCGGGGACCTTTCCAAGCCGGGCGAAGGATGGGCACTGTGCAGCCCGGTCATTCTGGAGGACCGGCTTTCAGGGATCATCTACCTGGACAACGCCTTGGTAGGCTTGTCTCCCCCCAAGAGAAGTCTTTCCCTGCTTCGCGTGGTCAACAACCAACTCGCCATCGCCCTGGACAATGCGCGCGCTTATGAAGAAATCGCACGACTGAAAGATCGCCTGGAGGACGAAACACAGTTTTATCGAATGGAGATGGCGTCTTTCCCACACCGTCGGCAGATCTTAGGAAACTCGCCACCCATTCGGCGGGTTCTGGAACAGATTGACCGGGTAAGCCCCACGGACACCACCGTTCTGGTCACCGGAGAAACAGGGGTTGGAAAGGAGCTGGTGGCGCGGGCTATTTATCGACTCAGCCGGAGAAACGGCGATCCGTTCATTCCTGTCAATACCGCATCCCTGGAGCAAGGCGTGATTGCCAGTGAACTTTTCGGTCATGAGAAAGGCGCCTTTACGGGGGCCCTCAGAAAACGCCGCGGCCGTTTTGAATTGGCCGATCGCGGAACGCTTTTCCTCGATGACGTGGATACTCTGTCGCTGGGCATTCAAACCCGGATTTTAAGAGCGCTGCAGGAAAAAGAATTTGAGCGTGTGGGCGGAGACCGAACCATCCATTCCGATTTCAGACTGATTGCCGCCACCAATCAAGATCTGGCATCCCTGGTGAAAAATGGGAAATTCAGGAAGGATCTCTTTTATCGGTTGAAGGTATTTCCCATTCATGTGCCCTCCCTTCGAGAGCGAAAAGAGGACATCCCCATCCTGGTGAGCCATTTCCTGAACCTGAACAATACCCGTTTGGGAAAATCGATCAAAGGCGTCTCCAGAGGTGATTTGACCCGCTTGAAAGCCTATTCATGGCCGGGAAATGTTCGAGAGCTACAACATATCGTGGAACGGGCCGCCATTTTGTCAGACGGGGAATTTCTCAGGATCCCGGAGTTGAACCCCCACAGCGGCAGGGAAAACCATGCCGCGAATTTCCAATCACTCAAAGAGATGGAACGGAATTACATCCTGGAAGCCCTGGGCCGGTGCCAATGGCGCGTCAGTGGAAACGGGGGCGCGGCCGAATTGCTGGACCTCAAACCCACCACCCTCTATGCCAAGATCCGCAAACTGAAAATCAGCAAGAATCTTACTTATGAATAGGCCTTTGACCGTAACACCCATTGGGAAAGCGCAATGAAAAACCCATCCTTGAAAATATTCACAGCAGCACTGATGATTTCCGGCAATACCATCGGCGCGGGAATCCTGGGTCTGCCCATTTTAGGGGGAATGGCGGGGGCACTCCCTTCGATTGCAGGTCTAATGGCCATCTGGATGGTGATGCTGGGAACCGCTTTTGTCCTGGCATGGCGGATGACGAGCCATGGCCCGGAAGTTACGGGGCTGCCGTCGCTGTTTCAAAAAGAGTTGGGGCCCTTTGGAAAAGGGTTTGCCACCATCGGTTATCTGATTAACTACTTTGGTATTCTGGTGGCGTATCTCTGCGGAGGCGCAACCATCATTTGCCACCTGTTTGACATCAATATCCCGCCATCCATTGTCACCCTTATTCTATTTACCATTCTCACCGGAATCACCCTTTTTGGCGTGGAAGTGGTTCGCAAGAGCAACGCTCTGTTAATGGCCCTGCTTTTTGTGGCATTTCTGTACCTGATCATCATCTCCGGGAAGAGTGTCCATCTACAATGGTTCCGATATACGGACTGGCACTTCTTTCCGGTGGTTTTTCCGGTATTCATCTGCGCCTTTACCTATCACAACACCATTCCCATCGTGGTGCGGGTTCTGGATTACGACCGTCCGTCCATCAACAAAGCCCTCATGGTGGGGACAGTGATCCCGCTGATCCTTTCAATTTTGTGGACCCTGTCGGTCATCGGATGCCTACCGTTGGAGGGGGTGGGGAAAGATACCATTCACAATGCTTTCAAAGAAAACTTCCCCGCCACCATCCCTCTGGCCCATATCCTCGATTCAAATGTTTTTACCACCATCAGCCTGATTTTTTCCCTCCTGGCCATTGCTACGTCTTATATGGCGGTGGGGACCGGACTTTTGAATTTCATGAAAGACTTGTCACAACCATTGCTTAAGAAAAGGAACCACGCCACTGACGCACTTCTCGCTTTCGGGCTCCCCCTGTTCATCACCCTTTATTACCCTGACCTTTTCCTGATGGCATTGAATGTGGCGGGGGGTGTGGGTATAGGCATGGTATTTGGGATACTGCCCGGTATGATCCTGATCAAAATGCGAAAGGCATTCAAACCCGGTCTGGCACTGGGCATCGGGGTCATGCTGTTTTTCGCGGTGACCATGGGGATGGAACTGCTCCAGGAAACGGGCCAACTCGAAATCAAGCCCCATACGGAATACTGGACCTCAATATTTCAACACGAATAGAAAAAAGCCCAGGGTTTGATGGGTCGGTCGTATTAGAGGTTTTGTTTTCCTGCTTCGATGGGCGCAAATTTCCTTAAAACCGATTCATAGCTTCCGCCCGAAGCAGATACATCACTTTCCTGAGCCTTTGCGCTCTGGGGTTCCGGGTCTGCCACTTCCTCGACATGCGGCCTTCCAGGCGTCTCCACCATCGGTTTTTCGGTTTCGGGTGAGGATTCAGGCGCAACACCGCTGCTGGAAATGGAAATAAAGTTTCCTGATCTATCCAGAAATACGGAAAGATTCACCAAGACCTCAAAATTCATTGAATAGGCCACCTCGTCCCCATGAACCCCCATGGATGCATTCTTACACTTGATGTCTTCCCCCACATCCAGGTTATGAACCCTCTTGAAAATTTTTTGAATCACACTGCGGTCAAAATTCGAAGCAATGGCGTCAGCCAAAGCTTTCTCTCCTTTTCGAATGGCCTCGGGATCTGCGACTCTCATAGCCAAAACTCCTTCACTTTAAATGCAGGATTTCTTCTGCAAGATTTAGATAACACCTGCCACCAAACGCCCCCACATCCTGAAGAAAAATCGGGGTGCCTTCCATGGGAGCGTTTTTTAGTGCCATATTCCTGGGGATCACCGTTTTAAACAGCAGGTGTCCGAAACGCTCCCTGGCAGCCTCACAAATACGCTGGCTTTCGCTTTCTCCCATATCAAACATGGTCAGAAGAACCCCCCCCATCTGCAGCCTGGGATTGCCGTTTTTTTTGATGATATCCATGATTTGCATCAAAGGCACAACCGCATCCAATGCGTATGTTTCACACTGCATGGGAATCAGAAGAAAATCTGCCGCTGTAAGGGCGTTAAAGGTGAGGAGCCCCAAAGACGGGGGCGTGTCCATCAGAATATAATCAAAAGAGTCCTTTATCCGATCCAGAAAATACCGAAGTTTTTTTTCCTTGTGGGGGGACTTCATCAGTTCGATTTCCGTCCGGAACAGTTCCATGCGGGCAGGCAGCAACTTCAGGTAAGCCAGAGTGGTTTCAAGGACAATTTCCTGTGGTGCAGCCCCCTCAACCAGGGCGTGATACATGTTTTTCTGCAGTGTTGTTTTGTCAATCCCAAGGCCCGATGTGGTATTCCCCTGGGGGTCCAGATCAACCAGAAGTACCTTTTTTTCCATTAATGCCAGGGCCGCTGAAAGGTTGACCGCCGTGGTCGTCTTCCCCACCCCTCCCTTCTGACTTGATATGGAAATAACAGTTCCCATTGTTAGCATATCCAACTGGCGGTTGAATTAGTGCATCTGCCCTACGGAAAGTATACCTTTTAAAACTAACCACTTTTGCTGCTTAGGGTCAATTCATTTTTGTTCTTTATTGACATTTCCCCAAAATCAGGGTCTTTCCGAAAGCATTACGCGGATACGCTTTGAAAAACCTTTTCTCATGACGCCCAGATCCGCCGCCTCACCCACTTCCATCTGCTCCACATGATGAACCAGTTGCTTCATATCATCTACGGAAATACCATTAATATCAGTGATAATATCCCCTCCCAGGCGAAGCCTGATGCCCCTGATCAGCACTTCCCGATCCCCACCCCGGAGCCCCGCCTGGTGCGCGGGTCCACCGCGGACCACCTGAATCACCAGCACACCCTGAGACACACCGAGACCCAGGCCTTCAGCCAGAGAGGGACTCAGGGAAAGCCCCGATATGCCGAGCCATGGTCTGACCACTCTTCCGGAAACAATGAGTTGCGTTGCCACACGCTTTGCCTGGTTAATGGGGATCGCAAACCCGATTCCCTGGTATCCACCCGAAAGGCTGAAAATGGCCGTATTGATCCCGATGACATGGCCGTTTGAATCCAGAAGGGGCCCCCCTGAATTCCCCGGATTAATGGCGGCGTCCGTCTGTATCAGATCCTCAATCTCGTTGCCGTCTTCGGTCCTGATACTTCGATGAAGTGCGCTGATAATCCCTGTGGTCAGGGTATGGGAAAGCCCGAATGGATTCCCGATGGCAATGGCTTTCCGGCCGGGCCGGAGTTTGTCCGAGTCTCCCAGGGTGGCCACCGATTCCACATCACCGGGAGGGATTCGAATCACCGCGAGGTCCGTTCGAGGGTCCCGGCCCACCAGAGTGGCATCAATTTTTTTCCCACTCGCCATGGTCACCGTCAGTTTTTGGGCTTTGGCCACCACATGGTTGTTGGTCAGAATATATCCCCTTCGGTCAATAATAAAACCGGATCCCTGTCCCTGCCTCGGAATGACTTCCATCCAGAAATTCATGCCGAGGATCGTGCTGGCAATATTAACCACCGCCGGATGAACTTTTTCAAACACATCCACATTGATTTTCTCATCGGAAGAGTAAACAGCCGACTGTGCCGCCATTGAAGGTTCAGGGGTATTGAAGTCCAGGGATTCCACCGTGGGTCTTTTTTCCGGAAAAAACGATCTGTCCTCTTTCTTGAACCATAAGAACAAAAAGAGCAGCAGTATAACGATCCATAGGGTCTTGGCTGAATATCTCGACATCATCTGGGTCCTTGTTAAAGGGAGAAAAACACATTTAGATCTATATAATATAGGTCTTCAGAGACGAATTTCAAATCCCAGACCTGGAAAAGACCGGAGCATATTTTTCTGGGAGCTTCGCTTTGGGGGTTATTTTGAGGATGGGGGTCTGGGAAGGCGTGCCTCGGTCGTGCCGCATATATTAATAATTTACTCCTGCCGCTTTAACAAATTGTGCACTATGGGAATGACAGGGTGTTACCCCATATACCATTTTACAGGACGGGCATTGGGCTTCCATATATACCATTAGAAATTCAGCGTCACAATTTGTACATTTAATCTTAAGTTCCGCACCAAGGGGGTTGACATTAAAGCCCATGGTTCTGATTTTATCCACGATTTGTTTTCCAGTTTGGAATGCGTCGCTACAGGCGTCGTGCATGATGTGTTCCTCCGTTTGGTTTAATTTTGCGTAAAAATTAAACAAAAACGAAATAAAATGAATTGATCTAAGTCAAGAAAAATGAAAATTATTCATCAGAGGGCGATCTTTTTCGTGCAAGTGCTCGTAAAGAAATCTCTGTAAAGAGTTGCTGTTCGATCATCTTGCTCCGGCAGCCTGCAAAGCCCTGTCTGAGACCATTTTCATCAGATTATCGGCAATCTTGGTGTAAGGGGGGACAAACCTGAACATTTGCTCTGCCCCTGCGGCATAAGGGGAGATCACTTCAACCTTATAAGGATATCCTTCCTTTTTCAGAATATTGTTAACTTCCCTCACCTCTTCCGGAAAAACATAACCTTCCCACGTTAAAACCCGTATGGTTTCTGCAGAATAACCATTAGAGTAGGACGTGCATAATCCTGAAAAGATGATAGCTCCAAGCAATATTCTTTTGATCATCATCGTCTCCCAAAGTGACCATCGCTTTAAGGGCCTCGGCAAGAAACAATTCAACATTTCGGTGTTGTTTTTCTACCTTTCATTTTTGACCAACAGACTGAAATAATAGGTTTTATATGTCTCTTCGAAAAAATTCAATGCAGGTTTTTAGGTACAACGCTTTCTTAGTCATTTGGATCGATTAGAGAGCATATGGAACTTGCGGGAATCAACAATAACAATACGCTTTCCGGCAATTCTTAATGCGAGCCAAAAACCAAAGACGATAAAGAGCAGGATTGTTATCAAATAGATGACTATTGCCAAATTTTGTTTTCCCAGAAAAAAATCATTAATCCCTGGAATATAGAATCTTTCACCCGCATAAGACATGCGTATCGATGGAATGGCGCTAAACGGCAGCAGGCTATCAATTAATGGGGCCAAGCCCGCATTGCCTACTACTTCGATGCGAAGCGGGTCATTTACCGTTCCAGTCCCACCGTTGACGCGGGCAACACAATCAACAGCAGTGACCGAACTAAAGGCAAGGATTGACAAACCTAAAAAGCACATGACGATCAACACAAAAAATATCGTTGTTTTTCGAGATTTCATTTCGCCTTCTGGCCTCACCTCCGTAATGTTATGGTCCTAAAACACAATGTGTTTGCCAGGAAAGATGACATGGGCCAGTGCAGATATATTGAGAGAATTCAAATAGGGACGAAATTTGTGATATCAGCGTACCCTCATATGAACCTTTCGTGGTAAGGGGGACGTCTGTGATTTTATACGTCTTTATCCCTTCTGAAATTGGTTGTATTTAAGCTGAATAAGATCCTTGAAACGCATATTTTCGTGGATGTCCCATATCCCCCAAAAACTGTCTATTTTTCCAACTCTGCTTTAACAGCAACCCCGACCTTTGGCAGGGTGTATGGTTTCTTTATGTATTTTCCCGCTCCTAACTCCTGGGCAAGGTCCACCTCTTTTGTTTTGGCATATCCGCTGGCGATGATGGCCTTCTGTCCGGGACGGATCTTTATGATCCCCTCATAGGTTTTCCGACCATTGATCCCTTTGGGCATGACCATGTCAAGAAGGATCAGATCGACGGGATTCGTTTTCACATACTCAATGGCATCCTCCCCGCTCGAAACAGTTTCAGCGCTATAACCCAGTCTGGTCAATATCCCGCTTGCGATTTCTCTCTGTCTTTCTTCATCATCAACCACAAGGATCTTCTCTCCATGCCCGAGACAATCTTCTAAAGGAACTTGTTCCCCTTCAGCAGGTACTTCCTCCCTGGTCACCGGGAAATAGAGTTCAAATACCGTTCCCTTATCACTGGTATTTACGTTTATGTACCCATTATGGTCTTGAACGGTATTCCACACAACAGCCAGACCCAACCCGGTACCACTTTTACCCATAACCTTCTTGGTATAGAAAGGTTCAAAAATCCTCTCAAGGTCCCCAGGGGATATGCCCGAACCATCATCTGATACAATAAACAATACATATTCGCCCGTGCGAACATCTTCATACCCCTTCAAGGGTTCATCCAGATATCGGTTCATAGTCGATATAGTAACCGTGCCAACACCCTCAATGGCTTCAGATGAGTTAACAACCAAATTCATCAAGGTCTTTTTGATGTGGGTAGGAGAACCGCTCATGTTCAAAAGGTCGGGGTCCAGTTCAGCCTTGAAATCAACGAATGAGTGCATCTTTTCCAATTTCTCGTATTCAGGAGATCCCATGTATTCTGTGATCAGGGTGTTAAGGCTCAGTGCTTCTTTTCCCGTGGCTACCCCCCTGGCTATGGTCAACAAATCCTCAACCACATCAGCAGCCCTCATCCCGGATTCCTGTATTGTCTTTATGGGCTTCCTGAGATGGCTGTCTTCAGGTAGGTCGATTAAAAGCAATTCAGGATAGCTGACAATCCCTGAAAGGATGTTGTTCAGATCATGGGCAACACCTCCGGCCAACAGCCCAAGAGCTTCCATCTTCTGGGCGCGCTGGAGCTGATATTCCAAATCTTTTCGCTCCTTCTCCGCCTTGTTTTGTTCCGTAACGTCTTGAATTACACCCAATACTTTTACGGGCATATCATTCTCATATACTAATTCTGCTATCGAATGGATTAATATGGTTTGGCTGTCAACCTCCTGCTGGACCTCAAATTCTATGTCATATGGCTTGTTTTCCTGAATCAGATCCACCAATGCTTGATTCACCCTTGGTGCGTCAGGGATAGATGCTTCAATCCGGTCCAAAGGCAGATAGGGCGAGGTTCTCTCAATACCATAGATACGAAATGCCTGCTCAGAGCCCCAGATTTTCCCGGTCGAAATATCGTACTCCCAGTTACCGAGTTTGGCCACAGACTGGGCCTTTTTTAAACGTGCTTCACTTTCTTTCAATGCCTTTTCGGCTCGCTTACGCTCGGTGATGTCTATAAGTACTCCAATCAGCCCGGCGACTCCCTTACTGTCAGTAAAAACTGCCTTGTTGAAGATGAAATCACACAGTTTGCCACGCGCATTTTTCCACTGAGACTCATAACACTGCATCCCTCCGCTATTGAAAAGTTCGTTATCTTGGGCGTGATATATTTCCGCGAGTTCCGGCGGATTAATGTCGAATACAGACTTACCTATCAGCCGTTCTTTTGTTTCACCGGAAAACGTCTCAAAAGCACTGTTGCATCCAAGATATTTTCCATCCCTGTCTTTATAAAAAATAGGAGCCGGGATCGCATTGATCAGTGTTTTCAAGAAAGCTTCGTTCTCCCGCAACGCCTCTTCCGCCTGCTTTCGCTCAGTGATATCGTAATGTTGAAGCAGCACATATTCCAAACTACCTTCACGATTCAGCACCGGATATCCGAAGACTTCAAGGAATATTTTTCCTGCTCTCGATGTAGGCGTTCCTGTTGAAGCTGAAGCGACGTCAATATCAAAAATTGTCTCCCAGTTATTAGCCTTCTTTTCATCGAATATCTCTCTCAACAATGGGATAACACCGGCATCGATGGTCGCCTGATCTTTAAACACGTTGTAACCTGCATTTATAATGACGTTTTCTTCAACACCAAACATTTCGCGAAATTCATTGTTAACTCTATTAATAGTTCCATCCGGATTATAGAGGCACATACTTGTAGTTGATTGTTCAAACATTTGCGAAAAAAAAGACTCACTCTCCTTCAACGCCTCATCCGCCCGCATGCGCTCGGCGATATTGCGGATCGTTCCCACAATGGGGTAGGGAGCGCTTTCGTGGCCGGACACGAAAGCACCACGCTCTTCCACAAAGATGTAGCTGCCGTCTTTGCATCGGAATCGATACTCGGTATTAAATCTTGTGTGGTGTTCCACCGCCTCGTCCATGGCTTGTATAACCATTTCCCGATCATCCGGATGGATTTGTTCAGCCCAGGCATCAATATCGAATGATTGGAATTCCTCATAGGCATAACCGGTTACCGCTTCGATTGCGCCTGCCCATTTGACCTTGCCTGTTTTCGGGTCGAAAGAATACAGTAGCTGCCCGGTCTCCTTGGCGGTAATTCTGAAACGATCCTCGCTCTTGCGTAGCGTCTCCTCTGCTCTTTTTTTCTCACTAATGTCAATGAATTGACCCAGCACATAGAGGGGGTTGCCGTCAATATTCTTACATATAATTGCCTTGTACTCGACAGGAAACAAAGAACCGTCGTTTCTCTTCCCAATATCCTCCCCCATTGACCAACCTTTGGTCGCCAGATCTTCCATTGTCCTGTAAATACCCGGGCCTTCCCAGAATTCGGCTAATTGCCGGCCAATAATGTCTCCCGGGCCTGAATAACCCCACATCTCCTCAAGGGCATTATTCACATATAGAAGGACTCCTTTATGGTCTGTTATTCCCACGGGAAAGGAATCCTCAAAACCTTGAAAAAGGGCTGCCAAATCTAAATCTAAATGGCCTGATCTTTGTCCCTCTAACTCCTTGATCCTTTGTTCCAGTTCTTCATAGGTGGGTTTATCAGCCATTAGAGTGCCTCCAATCTCCCTGAAAATAAAAAGACTCATACACGTTGTATTTTTGAAGATACCCTATATGAGCCTTCATCAATCCCATGCGTGTTCCCTCCCAACTTAGGTGATGTTCATAGGGGGTCCATTTTCACCGAAAGAGCTTATACGTCAATCTGACATGTTTGAGCCTCTGGATTAAGACAGCAATAGTGGTTCGATCGATTAAACCATACGTGCATCGTCTTTCACCACGACGATACCTGAAATTGTGCTACACTGCCAGGTCAATCTTACACTATTTCCCCATGAAATCAAATGGATGTTTCATAGTTAGGTTAGCATCGAGGTCGAGGTTAAACCTGCCTTTTTTTCCAGTTTTTCCTTGACTGCAAGGGCAATTTTTTCCAATAAGAACGGTTTTTTAATATACGCTCCCGCACCCAGACTCAGGACTTCCTTTACACGGTCTGTTTCAGAAAATCCACTGGCAATGATTGCCTTTTGCCCTGGGTGGATTTCGATAATTTTCTTGTAGGTGTCAAGGCCATCCCGTTCCCGTTCTTACTCTTTCATTTTATTACGACCATCTACAGTCTTAGCGAAAACCATAGAAATGGAGTGGGATCTAATCCTTCAACACGCGCTCATTTCATCAGCCTGCGGCCTTGTTTTCGGGGTTTTGGGTTCTTTAATGGCACCGCCCATCGTCCGAAAACTGACAGCCCATGGTCTGATTGCATCACGCCCGGCATAGCCTGTTCCCCTCCCACGCCATCCCGCTCTAAGGGAACTTCCAAAAAATAATCTACGCATCCTGTTTTCCCTTTTGCCCGTCTTCTACGTTGTGATAACAGGCACATAGCTCACTATGCACCTGCCATCACGCCTTGATGACGAACAAAAGCTCTGCAGGATATGCGTATATTATTTTCTTCCAGTTCCCTAAGCTTTTTCTTCAACAGGGAGTTGGAATTTCAGATTGTTTTTTTTCAGATACGCCTGAAAGCTGATGAGCCTTTCATTTTTGTACTCCATATTCACTGCCTGGTATTCACAATTATTGAGGCATCCGAAACAGAGAACACAGGAGGATGTGTTGATGGTAAAGGTATCCAGGTCGATGGAACCGGTTGGGCATTTCTGAACACAGGTGCCGCATGCCACACATTCTTGCTCGATAATGGAATGATTGTCCACGGATCGCTTGGTCCACCATTCGGGGCCGAAAAAAGTGGAAAATTCTCTTAAGGTCAGGGTTTTCCTGAATTCGGATGTCTTTCTTTGTTCAACCTGGCTTTTGACAAAGGCGGCATATTCACGGACCCTCTCATAGGTTTTGCGGTCCGGCAATATGGTGTTTTGGCCTGTTTTCAGGGCGTTTTCTTTTTTCTTAAAGGAAAGCGGGTAGGAACTGATACTCATAAAAGCTTCCAGGCCCACGGGCACGCCGTTTTTTTGGGCCAACCCCTCCAGGATGGAGCAGGCGGCATTGTGCTGGTTCCCTTCAGGTCCGCCGAAAGTGACGTATGCGGCCACGGGAATTCCTTTAAGATCGGGGAGGGACCGGATGAAATCTTTGACATAATCCGGGGTATCATAATAAAAAACAGGGGATCCGATTATGATGAGATCAGCATCGGCAATTTTTCCATTATCGAAATTGCGTAGATCTCCGTAATCAACCGTGATCCCTTTATGTTCAAGGGTTTCCGCAAGAACTTTGCCGCATTTTTGGGTGTTGCCGGTCTGGCTGTACCACAGGACGGCCGCTTTCTTTATTCCGTTTGGCTTCATGGGAACTTTTGCCTTGATGGTACTGATGGTAACGCATGAGGATAATGTGGGCAGCGTTGCCGCTGTGGCTGCCGCCGCTAGGGCTGTTATTGTGCTTTTCTTCAGAAATGTCCGTCTGTCTTCCATGGGGATTTCACCTTGTCAGCTATTTACCTGAGTGTCATCATTTGCTATATTTCCGAGATTGGTTTGAACGAAAACATGTGTGTTTATACCATCATATTGAATTGAGATATACTGACATACCCGGGGATTTTTAACAAGTATCAACCACGCCGAGTATAATGGAAAATCAGCCCGTTTCGTGAAAGAAAGCATAGGGAAATCGGCTGCAAAGTGCCTGTTTGACCTCGACCCTCTGGAAGGCTGTTTTCGTTAATTAACCATTTTATGCGAATATCTGTCATGAATATTATTATATTCTTGACAATTATTCTGTATAATTTTATTCATTTAGAATGTTAGACGAAATTGATTTGAAAATTCTGAGAATGTTGCAGAAGGATGCACGGGTGTCGAATAGCGCCATGGCCCGTTGTACGGGGATGGCGACCTCGGCGATTTTCGAGCGGATCAAGAAACTCAAGGCCTTGGGTGTGATTAGAGGCTATCGGATTGATCTTGAACCCCGTATGCTGGGGATGGGATTGTTGGCGTATGTTTTTGTTAAGGTGAACATCAGGCGGGGCCAACCCGATGCGGCGCTTTTGTTGGCGGAAATACCGGAGGTTCAGGAGGTTCACCACATTGCCGGTGAAGATTGCCTGATGGTCAAGATTCGGGCGCCGGATACCGGAACCCTGGGAGACCTTTTGACCGAACATATCCACTGTCTGGAAGGCGTGCAATCCACCCGCACCACCATTGTGTTAAAAACCGTCAAGGATACGGCCGAACTGCCGCTGACCTATGTGGGAGAGATGGGTAAAAAATGAATGTTGCCATTGTGGGGGCCGGGATTGCGGGTTTGAGTTGTGGGTACAAGCTTGTCAGGGCCGGGCTGAAACCGGTGGTTTTTGAAAGCGAGGCCTTTGCCGGTGGCAGGACCCATGCCCATGAAAAAGACGGCTTCGTGATGGATACGGGCGCCTATACGATTCCGGAATTTCACAAGAAATTTCTGGCTTTGGTTGACGAGTTGGGTCTGTCGGGCGATTTGGTTGAGGCTCCGGGCAATTCGGTCATCTATAAAGAAGGCTGGCCCCACCCAATGGAGATCGGCACGCCGGTCGATTTTATGCGTTTGAAGCTATTGCCGTTTAAAAGCAAGGTCAGGCTGGTTAAGATCTTTATGCGAGCCGTTTCACTGGGTAAACATCTCGATTTGAATCGACCCGATGACAAAACATTCCAATTGGAGCAGGAGAGCGCTGCGGAATACCTTTTGCGAAACGGCCGTGAAGATTTGCTAACCCACATTGCCTGGCCGGTCTTCAGCGAGCTTTTCCTCGGAAATCCGGAAAAAAATTCAAAGGCCGCCTTTTTGGCCACCATTCGAAAACTGGTTCGATTCAAAATTTTCTGCTTCAACTCCGGGATGGGAACGGTGGCCCGGAAACTGGCTGAAAAGATGACGGTGCGGTTTAATACCCCGGTGGTTGGGGTCAACCGGAACATGGCCACCGGTGCCTGGCGAGTGGACTGGGGCGGAGAAAGCCCCGGAAGCGGACACTTCGATCACATTGTGTTTGCGCTTCCCCCACCGCTGGTTCCCGATATTTACACATCTCTATCGTCTTTGGCAACGGATCTATGCCGTGGGGTCGTATACGAACCCTGCTTGGTTGTTGCTCTGGCATTAAAAAAACCGCCCGCTGGTTCCGCCATGATTTGTGCCATGCTCAGGGAAGAATTCCCCCATGTGGCCACCGTAATTTTCGATCATCTCAAGGGCTCCGGCCGTGTGCCCCAAGGTAAAGGACTGTTAACTGCCATCCTATCCGCCGATGCCAGCCGTAAATTGTATAAGAACGGCGACGGTCGGATCCGCGCCGTCGTTCTGGATGAATTAAGCTCTTTGTGGCCCGAACTTCAAGACGATTTACTGTTTGCAGAAGTTTTCCGCTGGCAACAGGCGGCCGTACAACTGCCTGAAGGCGCCCTTAGAGCCCAGGTGCGGCTGCGGGATCTGCTTAAAAAGGAACATGGGCAGCTTCATTTTATCGGTGACGGTTATTTCCGCGCCAGTATGGAGATCGGGGTTGTCACCGGTTATGGTGCTGCCGATCGGATATTGGCGTAGGTAGGAGATTTTTATTGCTCACTCACCGCCAATTTGGCCGCCAGAGCCGCAACCCAAAAAGTCTCACGCAAGCGGCCAGCCGCAACGCTCTAAAAACAGTTTTTTCGAATTTATTGGCGCCTTTGTGGCTTAGCGTGATATAAACTTTTCCAGGGTCTGAAGTTGAAACACTGAAATCCCCCTGTAATCATGAGAATCCCGTTTCAATGCGCCGCTTTTTCTTTGTTTTGAAAAGGTTCCAGGAAATAAGTCATCAAGGAGAGTGCCATGAAAAAACACGATCTGACTCAGTTGAAACACATCGGTCCGTCACGCATGAAATTGCTCAACAAGCATGGGATCACCACCATTAAGCAACTTGATGAAACGCCGGTGGAAAAACTAATGGAGGTCGAATCCATCGGCGGACATTATGCAAAACAAATCAAGGATGCTGTGACTGAATATTATGGGAAAATGCCTGAACAGTTTTCTGAAAAGGCCACGCCTGGCGATGAAAAAGGGATCGTTGGCATCAATGGGAATTTGAGCAAACGAGTAAAAGTTCTCAATAAGCGTTTAAAGAAGGCCAGGGAAAGTTTAAAGCCTTTGGGGAAAAAGAAATATCTGGAACCCTATATTGAATTGAAAATCAAATCCAACAAACTCAAATCCCGTCTTAAGGATCTGGAACCAATAGCGGGCAACCTTTCAAAAGAGGTTAAGGAAGATATTATCAGGAATGCCGACGCGCTGAGTGGCATGTTGAAAAGTAAAGGGAAAAAGCCAAAAAAGAAGAACTATGAAAGATTAATCCAGGAAATCAAGGCTTTTTCCAAAAAGCTCCGGGAGACGTTTTCCTAAATGAAGCACTATCATGAAGAAGATACTGTTGCTGGGCGATATTCATGCAAATTATCCGGCCTTTAACGCTGTTGTAAAACAGTTCCGTCCGGATTGGTTCGATTTCATCATCAATACAGGTGATTTTATGGTTTACAGCACATTTCCCAATGAGACCATCAAATGGTTTCGTCAAAGAAGAAAAACCATCTGCATCCTAGGCAATACGGACCGGCGAATCTTAAGGATCTTAAAGGGCGAAAAGCTAAGAAGACCCAAAAAAAAGGAAAAACGGGTCATGTACTTCTGGACGTCTGAAAAGCTGCTTCCTGATAACATAGAATATTTGAAGTCCTTGCCGAAGCAAGCGGATTTGAGTTTAGGTGCGATTCAAATCGGCGTCTTTCATGGAACTTTCGATGATGCGGATGAAACCCTATTTCCCCATGATGCCGAGGGCCGTTTTGTTGAACTGGCAAACGACGCACCCTATCACATTCACATTATGGGACATTCTCATGTCCCGTATCATAAAATTGTTGACGGGGTTCATTTCATCAATCCGGGGAGTGTGGGGCGGATGTTTGACGGAGATCCACGGGCTTCTTTTGCAATCCTTGAGGTATCTTCAGAGAGAATAAGCGTTAAACATTTTCGCATCCCCTATCGGGTAGAAGAGGTTGTCAAAAGCCTGAAAGATAATCACCTGCCTGATATTTATTCAGAAATGTTTCAAACAGGACAGAAATTAAATTGATTGGAGATGCCATGAAACCTGACGGAAAAAAAAAGAATAAGAAAAAGGATTCACAAAGGAAAGTGGCTAATTCGACGGCGCAGATCAGAGATGTTGTAAGAAAAGTCGAATCGAAAATCAAATCCAGCAAACCTGACAAGCGGATTCGAAAAATCCTCAAAGTGTTAAATAAGAAAGATAAAGAAGAAATCGTCCAGGCGGTACTGGAGAAATACTACAATTCAGAAGAGTTGAAACCCTACCAGGCGGAACTGATAAAGCTGCAGCGCCATCTGGAGAAGACCAAAAAGAAGATGGTTATTCTGTTTGACGGGCGGGATGCCTCCGGCAAAGGCGGTACAATCCGGCGGATTACCCGGTATATGAATGAAAAGAGGTATCGTGTGGTTGCTTTGGGCAAACCGAGTGACCACCAGAAGACCGAGCTCCATATCAAACGATATGTCGAACAGTTCCCCCATGCAGGCGAGATCGTTCTGTTTGACAGAAGTTGGTACAACCGGGCCATGGTTGAGCCGGTGATGGGATTTTGTACTGCCGCCCAATACAGGCGATTCATGAAAAAAGTAGTAACCTACGAAAATAATTTCGTTGAAGATGCGGGCCGGACCATCCTGCTGAAGCTCTACTTTTCGGTGACCAAAAAAGAACAGGCCAGACGCTTTAAAAGAAGGAAAAATGATCCATTAAGGCAGTGGAAGCTTTCCGAAGTGGATTTGCAGGCCCAGGAAGTATGGGACGATTTTACCGAGAAGAAATATATCCTGTTGAAAAAAACGCATACTAAAAAAGTGCCGTGGTACATCATCCGATCCGACGATAAGCATCTCGCCCGACGCGAAACCATGAAGGTGATCCTCAATTCCGTTCGCTACAAAGGCAGAAGCCGAAAACTGAATTTTGCCACTGATCCGGATATTGTGGTTCCGGGAAACAAAGAATTAAAATTAATGGAAAAACAGGTAAGAAAATATGGTAAATCTCTGGCATGATGCTGGCAAACCCGGACCGATGATGCTCTCTCATGTGGTTCGCTAAACCCGAACTCTGATCAACTGGAAAATAACAACTCGCAAATAGCAAACGCTATCCAATTAGCCGAATGGGGGGGGAATGTCGAAAAAGAATAAAAAGAAATCCAAAAAGCCTAAGAAGAAGTTACTCGAACACACGGCCTTTAAAAACAGAGACAAGGGCAAAAAGAAGAATCGCGAATCCATTTGGGTCAAAAAATTCACCCTTGAATACGAAGAGGAGTTGCATAAGCTGCAAATCGAGCTGTTGAAATGGCAAAAGCATGTCATTGCTAACGAACAGCGTGTATTAATGTTATTTGAAGGACGGGATGCCGCCGGTAAGGGTGGGACCATAAAAAGGATTATTGAGCATTTGAATCCAAGGGGTGCTCGGGTTGTGGCACTTCTGAAACCCAGCGACAGGGAAAAGACGCAGTGGTATTTTCAGAGATATATTCAACAACTCCCATCCGGGGGGGAGATTGTACTTTTTGACCGCAGCTGGTACAATCGCGCCATGGTTGAACCGACCATGGATTTCTGCACCGATGAGGAGAATAAGCGCTTTTTGAAAGACACACCCATGCTGGAGTCAATGCTGGTAAAGAACGGCATTACGTTGTTTAAGTTCTTTTTCTCTGTTTCAAAAGAGGAACAGCTTCGCCGGTTCATATCGAGAGAAACCGATCCTTTGAAACAATATAAGATCTCTCCGGTTGACAGAGAGGCGCAAGAAAGGTGGGATGATTATACGGTTAGAAAATTCCAGATGCTCAATGAAACGAACCGATCAATTTCTGCATGGACCATCATCCGTTCCGACAACAAAAAGAAGGCAAGGCTCAACTGCATCAAACATATTCTGTCCAGAGTCGAGTATAACGGCAAGATCCCCGCAGAGGAACTCAGTATTGATCCCGAGGTCGTGGTATCGGGCATCGATGAAATCAGATTCATGGAAGATCATTTAATGACGGGAGTGGAATTACCAGGATAACTCATGTTAATGAGCACGGTTTGGATATTTAGGTCAATTTGATTTTAAAGTGAGTAGAAAGGAGAAGGGCCCTATGCCGATACAAGTTATCATTAAACGCAAATGGGAGACTGATAAGCCAGAAGCACTGTTCCCGCTTCTCACTGAACTCCGTTCTCTTGCGGAAAAACAGCCCGGCTATATTTCCGGCGAGACATTGAGAAGCCTTAATGATCCCGATAAATACCTGGTTTTTAGTAAATGGGAAACTGTTGACGATTGGAAGAACTGGTTGCAAAGTAAAGAAAGAAGAGACCTTCAGGGGGAAGTGGATTCCCTGATCGGAGAAAGAACCTTTTACGAACTTTTTGAACCCGTGAGTCATTGACGGACGGTTATATTTCCGGCATCTGTAAAAATGGGAAACCTGGCGTAATGCGCCAGGTTGCCCGTTGATTTCATGCTTTTCGACATAACCGCTATTTCTTTTTTCCTTTCTTTTTATCTTTTTTCTTACTCTTATCTTTTTTATCTTTCTTTTTATCCTTTTTCTTAGCCTTACATTTCTTTTTATCTTTTTTGTCTTTCTTTTTATCCTTTTTCTTAGCCTTACATTTCTTTTTACATTTCTTTTTATCTTTCTTTTTATCTTTTTTCTTACCCTTATCTTTTTTTTCGGCCTTATTGTTTTCCTTTGGTAACTTTATTTCGGTTTCCTCAGTTTTCTTCTGTTCCTCTTTCTTTTCCGCCTCTTTTGCGTCTGCCATGGTGCCCTCCCCCTTTTTATTGGTTTGCCGGTGCATTCATTGAACCGGTGCATTAATACTTATGAAGTATGCTTCTTGGGAAACTCAAAAAATTTCAATCTTCCGCAATGTTCACTAATTTTTTCCCAAGATGATATATCTAACACCACGCAAAATACGCCGCAGGTTGGGATATTGCCCACAGGCTGATCACCGATATAATTTGCCAACCCATTTATGGTCGGGTTATGGCCGACGATCATGGCCTTATTCACAGAATCATCAATTTGTTTAACAATGCGAGTTAAGGTATTTTTGCTGAGCTCATAAAGGGTCGCACTATAACGAATATCTTTTAGAGGGTAATTGATTGCCGCAGCAATAATCCGTGCGGTCATGGCCGCTCTGTTTGCCGGGCTGGATATGACGAGGTCTGGTGTCGCCTTTAATTTTTTGAGAACTTTGCCCATGAAAGGAGCGTTTTTGTGCCCTCGTTTGTTCAGGGGTCTTTCAAAATCATCCAAATCAGAATATTTCCAACTTGATTTGGCATGTCTCACCAAATAAAGGGTTTTCATGGGTATTCAATAAACCTTTTTCAGTAAATTTTACCGATGATCGATGAGCAGCGTTTATTCTTATCGATGAACCTAATTACTAGGAGATGCTATATTATTTCAGAGGGTTTATGCAACAGTTTTTTATTGTCTGCCACCCGGCCGCACTTTTTGCATACGAATGTTGGATTTTTTACGAAATTTACAAATTTATCAAATTTCTCAGTGATATCCTCTTCCTTCCATTTGCAGAGCCGTTTCATTTTTTTATCTTTTTTAGCCATTTTATCCGCCCTTAATTCAATAAGCTTTCACCCGTCAGGATTGAAACTGTTCAGGATAAGAATGAAAATATTTTTCACCCTGGTTTGTGAATTGATGAGCCGAAGACTTAAATTAAGACCAATTTGTATAAGGATTTCTTATCAGGTTGGAATTGAAATAATGGGTGTCTCCGGTTACCTCTTCCCCTACCCAATCGGGCTTATGGAACGCTTGATCTTCGCTCTCCAACTCCACTTCAGCAACGATTAAACCCTCGTTTTCCCCAAAAAATTCATCAACTTCCCAAATAAGTCCGCCTTCCAGAACCCTATAACGTCTTTTTTCAATCAACGGTTTCTCGCAGATTTCCAGCAGTTCAGCAGCGTCCTTTAAGGGAACCTCATATTCAAATTCCAAGCGAGACGCTCCAACCGCTATTCCCTTTATGGTCAGGTAAGCTTTGTCTTCAATGATGCGCACCCGCACATTTCTTTCTTTTGCGCTGTTTAAATAGCCCTGTCGGATCATCGCCCCCTTTACTTCGCGCCAGGTGAAGCCTTTGACCAAAAACTTTCTTTCAATTTCCCTGCCCATGGATTCTCACAATATGATTTTTTTTAGATCTTCTTTATTTCTCTGTCAGGGATAAATGTGTGGTTTCTTGAAATTTGTCCCACAGGGTTTGATATGATTTTGAAGCCACAGACTTTGGTGAAAACGCTCCAACCGGCGCACGGTGGATTCCCATTTTCTCGATCTCGGCCAAATAAGGAATAAAGCTCGGCAAAACACCGTTATACTCTTTTGAAACAGTGGCCATGATTTCACGGTGCATTTTTTTTCGTCGATCGACCATGGAAAAAAAGGTGTAAATCTTGTCGGCATCATAGTTGTTCTTATTGCAAAAAGAGAGCAATTGACGATAGGTTCGCACAGACAGTGTCGTCGGAATCAGTGGCACCAGTACGGTGTCAACGGCGTTTAGAATGTTCTCGCCCAGAGTGCTGATGGAAACCGGACAGTCCAGGAAAACAAAGTCGTATTCAGCTTTAAACGGGCTTAGAATTTTCCTGAGTCGTTTTTTGGAACGCTTCAACTTGTCAAAGGTGACGTCTAAATTGCGCAGTGAAAAATCTGCCGGAAGCAGATCCAGATTTTCATAATCCGTACCTTTAATACTCTTGTTAACCGGCTTGCCGCCTTTAACAAATCCTTTTGCGCCGAATTTCAATTTGGGTTTTACCCGAAAATAGTAGGTTGCGGAACTTTGCGGATCCAGATCGCATATAAGGGTTTTCGCGCCTGTTCGAGATGCCAGATAAGACAGGTTTACCGCCGTGGCAGTCTTACCCACCCCGCCTTTGTTACTGTAAATTGCCAGTGTTGTCATCAAACTACCTCTTATGCCGTTGAAGCGAAAAGTTCTCGAAATAGCCCTCGATTTGCAGGCGAAGCAAAGTCGGTGAAGGTTTTGGCAAATGC
>Ga0233437_1003289_pt1 | contig 21594 bp, 15 predicted proteins | sample SI_122_August201_FD_182714 | JGI IMG/M metagenome (GOLD analysis project Ga0233437, IMG submission 182714) | Seawater microbial communities from Saanich Inlet, British Columbia, Canada - SI_122_August2016_200_MG | ecosystem: Environmental > Aquatic > Marine > Inlet | place: Canada: British...
AATTATATTGAAGGTAACTCCGTTAATGCTGATGGTTGCTTCATCATCTCGTGTGCCATCACCATAATCTATAATACGCGTATATTTATTATCAGGCGTAAGTTCCAGAATTCCACTGACTATGTGCTTATAGCCAATTTCCTTTCGTAATGCTCTGGTAATATCTATTATGTAAGCTGAGCCAGTAGATGTTGTTCCACTTCCATTTCCATCAATCAAATACACATCATCCCACCAAATCAGTGTAGAATCGCCTTCAATCCATGTACTTGTTCGATCTGATTTCCAGCGAATAGAATCCCCATTGGGCTTAAACACTTTTGCATCGACCTCAACTGAAAAAGACAAAAAACCATTTTGATTATGACCATTATTGCTAACTGTTTTCAAACCTGTTACTTCATAATCATTCACAAAATATTGATCAAATGTGTGCGTAACAATACTGCCAGAATCTTTATAAGCAGCGGTGAAACTTAATACTATTATTCCACGTCTGAATCGATTATCAGCACATAAGCAATTTGCATTTCCAAAATCCACCACAATAGTTTTAGGTGAAGCTGTCAAATTCAGTGTAATGTTAGCACAATTACTAAATATGCTTTCACCTGTTTCAGGAATATAGGTTGTTAGTTTGCCTTCAACCGACTGATCGGCAATATTTTGTTCATCAGCAAAAATTGCTTCAACAAGGGCATAGTCCGATGCAAATGAAGTATCATCATCCATTGTATCCAGTTTTGCACAGGAGGAGGCCCCAACTGCAATAGCTACAACAAGAATCAGAAAAATAAGATTAGAATAACCGGTTTTCATGAAATTAAATTTATGCTATTAAAGCGATGATTAACAAAACTGTATAGTACGAAATTAATGACTTAAATCTTCATATTTATATTAGTTGTCCACTTTTTAGACAAAAAATAATCCCAAATGGTTTTATTTGGGATTATACATCTTAATTAGGTTAGGAATTACAATTTATAATCCTTGTAACGTCAAGTTTTTCGGATGCTTTACAGAATATTGAAAGCGAATTGTTTTGCTTTCATTTGGAGCGAGATCCATTTTCCAGGATAATTTCCCATATTTCTCTAAATATTCTGCTCCGCCTTTATCAATTAGCTCAACTACATAATCTTTGTTGTTACTAATAGGAATTTGATCCAACACATCGATGCTGATTTTTGTTCCCTTTGTATTCCTGATTTTTATTTCATAAGTCATCATATGCTTTATGTTTCCCATCAACGAACTGGTCTTGCATTCACTGAAAACTTTTTGTCTATCAACAATAATTTTCTCATCACGACCAAAAGATAGTAGAAGTGTATCTACAGTGATGTTGGGATTAATGTAACTCTGACCGATATAGGTATTATCGAGGAAAATATTGGCATATGCAGCCAAGAGGTTCAGTTTTCCCCAATCGGTCAGTTTAGCCAATAAAAAGGCTCCCTTATCCATAATAGGTACTGTATGATATTCATAATCAGCAGGCACATCATACTCACTCATGGTAACCAAATGGGCTTTTCCATCTGCTGGTATATTGTATTCCTGATCCACCCTGAACTCCATATTGGTTATGGTTTCAACCATTTCCATCGGAGCATAAAATGCATCTTCTTTTTTCTTTTCATACTCACCTGATCGTTTTATATCCAACCCTTTCACCAAAGCTGTATTAGCGTAAACTGATTGATCATACACTACAGCTGTAACATATGGTGTTAAATACCTGGGGTTTAAAATTGGCCGGCTATTATTCGTGTTTGGATTCCCGGTATTTATGGTCAGTTTTACATTTTTCCAGTTTACACCTGTGTTTTGCACCACATTGGCTTTGTAAACGATCTTCACATTTTTATCTAATCCTTCTGAAAAGATATCATAAATGGGTGTCCAGCTAACCCCGGTAACCACATAGGATAACTCAAAATTGGCTGTTTTACTACTATTTGAAGTAATCTCAACGGTAATCATTCCAACCGGAGTGCTTTTGTTTACATTCATTTGTCCCATCTGGTTTTGAATGCGGCTTCGTATTTCTTTGAGTTTGCTCTCCTTTCTGTTTAATCCAAGGTATTCTTTTTTAATAGCTTTTACTCGTGTCGAATAATAGCTAGCTAGTGCTTTCAATTCATCAACAGAAACACTTTCTTGCGTAGAGCCTAGTTTAATATTTTGATTGAGGAGGTTTTCTTCTGCCGCCAAAACTCTCTTTTGTTCAGCTAACCAGCTTATATCCTCGTTTAACAATTCTACTGAGTCAGATAATACTTTATACTCTTTGCCAATTTCCTTGTCTTTCAGATAGTTAATACCATAGCTTACCGACAAAAGTTTAACACCGGGACTCATTTTAACCTGAATGCTTTGTGCTTGTATGACAGTTTCAAGATCTGTAAAAATGATTTTGTTAATGCCAGTCGACACAGTAGTAGTTGCTGTACGTGTAATTTTTCCATTTTGCCGATATACGGTTGCTTTTGTCATTTCACTTTTAACTTGTTTATCTGCTGCACTAGCAGTCATAATAATGACAAACAATACCAATAAGCTGATTATTTTCTTCATGATTCTATTATTTTTTTGGGATTCAAAAAATTCATCCTGTAGATGCCTTTTCATTCATTTTCCATAAATACCTTAATTATTTTGTATAACACTTTCAAGAACTTTAGCCATTAATGCTCGAATCTCGGATGAATTTCCATTGTAGTTGTTTACTATGAAAGCAAAAATCAGTTCATTTCCACTTTTACACTCTATATAGCCTGCATAGCTTTTAATCCGGTTCATCGAGCCACTTTTTGCATGAATTTTTCCTTTAGCGGTTGCAGAAGTAGCAAACTTTCTGAGCGTACCAGAAACACCTGAAACGGGTAGTGATTCGAAATACAATTGTCCATTTACTTTTGATTTACGCATTAAATATAACAAATGAACCAGTTGTTTGCTTGTTAACGTATTACTTCTCGACAAGCCACTACCATCACCTACAAACATTCCATCAGTATTCAAACCTCTTGAATTCCAATATTTTATAATAGCAGCTGAGCCAACTGAAGTTGAACCTAAGCCAGTTTGTGCATGGGCTATATGACTGATTAAATGTTCTGCATACAAATTATTGCTTCTGAGGTTGGTACGAGTAACAATCTGGGACAGATTTGGCGAAATGATGGACGTAATGGGATATCGTTTTTTATCGAGTTTTACATTTTCGGAATGTAGTTGTCGCATACTACTTGCTTTGCCACTAATTTTTACGCCTGCTTCCTCGAGTTCTCTTTTTAAATACCATGCAGCCAAATAAGGAGGATCAGGAATAGAACCTTCAATTGTAATTTCGCTTTTGTTTTTAGGTATTTTCCCTTTTACAATGCGGTAATTTGAATAATAGCTCCCAATCAGATCAAGATATTGCGATCCATCCTGACTATAATGCAAATGATTTTCAACATAAAAATCGGGTATAAATGGTTTGATGTCCTGATAAGGAACCAAATATTTCCCTACTGCTTCTGGCTGAATAGACAACGTATAGGTGTTTTCAAAAATGGATAAACCAGAAGCTGCGCTTCCGTAATAGGCAGGAATGTCTATCCAGTTCCAGCCATCAGGAGTTATGTCGGTATCAAAAACCAGTTCATCGGCTATAATATCTCCATTTATCACATGAATACCCATATCCTTAATTGCCTTTGCCCAGGCTTCTAAAAAATAGGGTTGATAATATCGATGGTTATATGCTTTCGATCCCAAACAAGGATCTCCCCCACCTTTAATAAAAATATTTCCATTTAAAACACCATATTCTGTATCAAAATTGCCACTATATTCAATCCAAGTTGAAAAGGATGTATCTGATCCTAAAACTTCCAAGGCAGTGGCGGTAGTAAATAACTTCATGGTTGAAGCTGGTATTAGTGCCTTATCTGAATTGTAATCACTAATTATATCCTGATTTGAAGGATCAATCAACAAAAAACCAATACTGGCATTTTGCATAGATAGCTCATTAGCAAAGCTATTAATGGCCAGGTCAGTCGCAGCATTATAATTAATTTGCAAACTATCAAAAGAATGATTCTGGTATTTTGAATATAAAAGAGCTTGCTGTTTGCCAACGCACGAATTAACCAAACTCAAAAATGAGAAAAGCAGAATTAAACTTACTATTGCTATTTTCTTCATCATATTAAATTGTATTTCAAAATTAGCAATCTATAAATTGTTTTTTCATTATAGTAATCCACGATTATGAATATTTTCTATTCAGTAATAATGATTTCAAGAACTACTCAGAATCTCCCCATAAATTTTTACTTTCGTATACTAAATTTTTGACATATAAATTTATTTCAATTTGCTCAAACAATAAAACAATCGAAATACATGTCTTTTCTAGAATTAGCAAAAAAAAGATACTCTTGCAGAGATTATCTGAACAAAGAAGTTGAGGTAGACAAATTAAAATCAGTATTGGAAGCTGGGCGTATTGCTCCTTCAGCTGCTAACCGGCAACCTTGGATTTTTATAGTCATACGAAATCCTGAAATTCGTAAAATGCTGCACGATACATATAAAAGAGATTGGTTTACCAACGCCCCAGTCATTATCGTTGCTTGTGGAAATCATGAACAAAGTTGGGTGAGAACCAGTGATTCAAAAGATCATTGCGATGTGGATATCTCTATTGCATTGGATCACATGACATTAGCCGCCACAGAAGTTGGATTAGCTAGCTGCTGGATTTGTGCTTTTGATGCAAAAATGTGTCACGAATTATTGGAATTACCAGCTCATATTGAGCCCATTGCCTTACTTCCAATGGGTTATCCTGTTGATGAGGCAGATACTGAAAGACATATCAGGCAAAGAAAAGCATTTGAAGATGTTGTGTTTTGGGAGAGGTATCCTTGACAAAACTGCATTGCCTTCCGAAGCGTAGCAAAGGGAGGATAATACTGCTTTGCCATCCGATACAACAGAGGTAGATTGAATAAAAAATTAAAGTTGAATTGATCACAAAAGTCAAAGTAAAAAAGCAAAATCATGAAGTATTTCATCTATATCATTCTCATTTTCATTGCCTTTTCATCTTGCAAACGGGTTAAAGAAAAAGCAAAAAATGCCATTAACGAAAGTGGTGAAATAGTGGGTAAAACAGCCGGTGAGTTTGGGAAAGGAATTAGTGAAGGAGTTGAAGAAACATTTAAAATTGATCTGGAGCTTTCAGATCAATTGGTTGCAAAAGGATTGGAAAGCGGAAAAATAAGCTTGGCAAACGACAGTATTGGAACTGATAATATATTAGTCGTTTATTTAATCTCTAATCAGGATTTTGAACAAACAATTCATGCCAAAGTATTTGATCAGGATGGACTAGAAATGGGCAGAAGCCAAATTGATGTTGCGTTACAAACAGGTGATGCAGCCTATTATGAATTTGTATTTGCCAAGCGTACAAATATTGACCGCAGCAGCAAAATTATGTTAGAATAAAAAAAGCCGGCACCTATTGGAACCGGCTAACACTAAAAGAAACAATTATCAAATCACACCGATTTATTCTGGCTTATCGAAGTGCTTAATTAGACGAAAGAAATAATAAAACCTTACAAATAATAAAATAATTGAATATCCGCAATTGTCCCTATGATGTAAAAATTGCCACAGATTCCACTGATTTGTTTTCATGAGACAAGTGAGATTTCTGCGAATCAGTGGCCTAAACATGAATAGTATTACGGTAAATATGTTTGTGGTATAATAAAAGATATAAGTTAAAATAATTTGAAGAAATGAAAATAATTGTATTGGGTTCAGGGCTGGTGGGAGCTCCTATGGCCATGGATTTGGCCAAAGATCATCAATTTCAAGTAAGCATTGCAGATAAAAGTCAATCGCAACTTGACAGAGTTCCTACAGATTTTCCAATTCAAAAATGGGTAAGGGATCTATCAGATACAAATCAATTGAAAGAACTAGTAAAGGATTTTGATTTGGTTTTGAATGCAGTCCCTGGTTTTATGGGGTTTCAAACACTTAAATCTATTATAGAGGTTGGAAAAGATGTCGTAGATATTTCCTTTTTTCCTGAAGATCCTTTCCAATTGCATCAATTGGCTTTAGAAAAAAATGTAATTGCCATCATGGATTGTGGTGTAGCTCCCGGAATGAGTTACATACTAGCCGCTTATGCAGCAAAAAAAATGGATAAATGCGAAAGAATTGCCATTTATGTTGGTGGATTACCAAAAATCCGAATACAACCTTTCGAATACAAAGCGGTCTTCTCTCCTATTGATGTAATTGAAGAATACACACGGCCCTCGCGTTTTAAGCAAAACAATGAAATTGTCATTAAACCTGCTCTTTCTGATTTAGAATCGATGGATTTTGATGGAATAGGCACGCTTGAAGCATTTAATAGCGATGGTTTGCGGTCCTTACTTCAAACGATTGATTGTCCTGATATGATCGAAAAAACATTGCGCTATCCTGGTCATGTTGACAAAATGAAGTTTTTGAGAGAAATGGGTTTATTCAGTGAAAATGTAATTGATGTAAACGGTGTTTCTATCCGACCGATTGACTTAACTGCTAAGTTGATGTTTCCTATGTGGGAATTGAAAGCTGGAGAAGAAGATCTGACTGTGATGAAAATCATTGTATCAGGCCAAATTGGAGGTAAAACAAAAACCTATACCTATTATTTATTTGATTCGTTCGATACAACTACCCAGGTTCATTCAATGGCACGAACAACAGGCTATACAGCTACTATGGCTGTGCGAATGCTTGCTGCCAGCTTGTATAGTAAAAGAGGAATAAGTCCACCTGAATATATAGGAGACTATCCCGAATGTGTTCAGTTTTTACTCGATGGATTAAAAGAAAGGAATGTGGTTTATAGGGAGAGTATTCGTGAAGAATAGTATTGGGAATGGAGAAATTGTAAAACTGAGAAATTGTAAAATTGCAGTATTACTATTTATTGGTAATTAAAATAGAAATAATGATAAAAATATTTCACAATAACAGATGTAAAAAAAGTCGTGAAGGACTTGAATTCTTGAAAAGCAAAACAAGTGATTTCGAAATTGTTGATTATTTGAACAATCCTCCAAATGCTGATGAGATGAAAACGGTATTAAACCAGCTTGGAATGACTGCTTTGGAAATGGTCAGGAAAAATGAAGACATTTGGAAACAAAAATTCAAAGGCAAGGAAATGAGCGAAGAAGAGATCATAAATGCCATGATTAAAAACCCAAAGCTTATTGAAAGACCCATTATTATAAAAGATGGAAAAGCAGTTCTTGCGCGTCCTGTAGAGAATATTGAGAAATTGTTTTAGGATTTTCCGCACCCTCAGGGTCTCCACTAACGGAAACAAACAGCCTAAATTTGTAAATCTATATCAGGATTAAGCAAAAAACTGTAAACTTATTTTAGGACGATACAATGCAAGACATCAGAGTCCTCTTCGAGAGACTCTGATGAGACAAAAGCAGGGTTTATCTATTGTTCGTCCCCTCAGTGTCTCCACTTACGATAACTCATCACCTTCGTCACAAGAAAATGTGTGACACTGAGATGTAGAATATACTACTTGGGCATCAGCGTCATCTTCGAGAGACGCTGATGAGAATAAAAGCGGGAATCTCCAAATTGTGAATATGAGATTCCCATTTTCATGGGAATGACGCCATTGAGGAATTTTTCGTACACTCAGTGTCTCCACTAACGATAACTCAGCGCCTTTGTTAAAAGAAAATGTGTGACACTGAGATGTAGAACAGAATACTTTGGCAGCAGCGTCCTCTTCGAGAGATGAAGCTGAGAATAAACAATAAACCCCACTCGAAAGCAGGGTTTAACTATTGTAATTTGTGTCTTATCTTACGATAAATTTTTTGGATAATGGCTGACCAGCTACAGTCATGTTCACGATATAAACCCCGGGAGTAAAGTCTCCAAGACTAATAATATTTTTTCTGGAATTAATATCAACAGTTTGCATTTTTTGTCCGACAGAATTGAATATATTTACTTGATTTCCATCGACATGAACACCATTTGTTTTTATAATCAAATTATTGGGTCCGCTAAATACCTGGATGGCTTTTGTTGGATCGTCTAAAACAGATGAACTTTTAACACCAGCCCAAATCTGTGTTTCAGGTGAGCTTTCGTAAGCATAATCCTTAATAATAAAAGCTGTTCCATTGGATGTAATATCCAGTCTTGCCCAACCATAATGCCATTTACCATTGATGCTTATTCGCAATCCTAAATATTTATCAGTTGCATTTTGCCAGTCGCCACCTTTGAAATTATAACTTCCATAAACACCATTGTAGTACATCATTCCATACGAACTATTGAACCAAATTTGTCCATTTTCCTCAATATCGTCATTGGCATCCAGCATTGCAGGATAAAACGATATGTCGGAATAAGTAGAGCTTACAATGGTATCACCTAAAACTTCATTATTATTTAATGCCTGTAAACCAATTAAATTAAGAAATGAAGTAGATCCATAGCTATATGCTATATGAATCACATTGAAGTCTCCAACTGCATCCTGATTCAAATCAATCATATATGAACTATCACTTAACATGACATCAGGATTAACATCGGTATAGACGATTTGCGCATTTGAAACGGAAGTGGCAGCCACCACTCCTGCTGCTATGGCTGAATAGGTTTTAAGTTTAGATTCCAAAGATGATTGTGTAAACTTTTCTTTTTTCATAGAACTTGTATTAATGAAATGTAAAATTACAATTTGGAGCAGGGAGTTTCCTAATTATTTCTATGGTGTTTTTCCACATTCGAAATAGAAATAAGACCATAAAATAGTCTTAATTGCTTATAACAATCTTTTTATAATACTGATTGTCTGGCGTTAATAATAGCATAATATAAACACCATTGCTTAAGCTATGTGGAATTTCCTCATTTGATGAAATCTCCTTACGCTCTAATTGAAGTTGACCATCCACACTAAAAACCTGCAATTGGCTTCCAGAAGGAATAAGAAAATCAGTTGATAGGACTAATTTATTATCTGAATTATACGGATTAAAAGCATTGTATTTATCTGCTAAAATGGAAACTTTACTACTTAATTTAAACTGATCAGAAGGTTCTGACAATACATTTTTAGAAGCAAAAACACCATCTGCAATGCTCATAATATAAACATGATAATTCGTATTGTCTTTAATTAAATCACCATCCGTATCTTTTAAACTAGCGTCCAGTACTTTTTCGATATCACTTCCGGTTTTGTCGACATTAATGAATTTTGCAGGGCCACAAGCTTTGGCCACATCGATTGTAAAGCTATTCACTTTCTCTGTTTTGATCACAAATATGCGATACTGGCTAACTTTACTCTCATCAGAAGCCATAGCAAAATTAACCTGTACATCACTCCCATTGTTATGATCGCTAATATCGATTGCAGTAGGTTTGCCAGCTTCAGAGGAAGGAACATGCAATACTACATATTTCTGATTAGTTGACAAGATAGGTTCAGTGGCGTTAACACCATCGGGAACACTCAACACATAGGCTTTGTAATAAACACCATTCTTAATCAGATCACCATTTTTATCTTTAGCATTTGTTGGTAGAGTCGTCATAATATCGTTACCCGTTTTTGCAACTGTAGTGTAATAATCTGATGACAATGTCATGGCCAAAGCAGGACTTAATTGTATGGTATCAGTGGTTTTTACAAGGATTATACGGTATTCATTGACTTTTGTTTCATCAATGGCTTTTCTGAAACTTATTTGCATATCGGACGGATCGCCTTGATCGGCAACATCTACTGCCGTTAGTTCGCTAATACCGTAGGTTGTTAAAGCTTCGCCACAGATAATGGCATGTCCGGAACGAAATTCAAAAGCATAATCTTTCACAATAAATTTCTTCGCATCAGCATCCACATCCAGTCGCGCCCATCCGAAGTATGAATTTCCATTCAAAATTATTTTGATTCCTACATACTTATCCTCTACGCCTATCCAATTTCCATAATCGTTATTGCTTTGCCAATTCATGGTGCCATAATCCCTATCATGCCAATTTGGATTATTACCATCAATACTAGCACCCTGATCTAAAGCAAAAGGGTAAAAATAATAACCATAGGTGTTACCCAATACTTCTACACTATCGCCCAATTGCATATTTACAAACTGTCCATTATCATGAAATCCTGAAAAAACTCGTAAATCGTGGAATTTATCTTCGTTTATATCAAAAATATATTCTGCAGTATCTGTTTTTTGAACATCTTCATACAAATCAGTATAAAGAACTTGTGCATCAGATGCTAGCGGATTAGCCATAACACCAACTGCGATTACGGAATAAGCTGCTAATTGAATATCGAGTGATTGTTTTCTGTTTTTGGATTTCATGATCATGTTTTTTTAACAGGGATTAGTATATTTCAAATCGCTTTTGTAACCATTTTATTTAGGAAAATAAAACAAACTGTAAAAAGCCACTTCAAGCGACAGCCCATACCTTCAATTTTGCATCCTATCCTTGCTATTCCTTTTTATTGCGATATAAATCAGGATCAACAGCTTTAATGGCATTTTCCATATCGAGCTGATAATTTAAAAACTCATTTACCTTTTCAATTTCTTCGAATGGATTGGCAATAATGTCTGTATAATTCATGTATAAAAGTTCCACATTGGGTTCTTTTTTTTGCCAAACATCAACTTTTTTCAATTCGTTTTCAAAAGCCGTAGCAATGGCTACTGGAAAAGCATCATCTTTTTTACCTAGCATTTTTTGTTGAGAAGCAACAACTTCATAAATGTCTCTTTGCATAAAAACAATTTTAAAGTCGATATTATTTGGTAAAAACTTCAATAAATGAGCAATTACTTTAATCACTTTTCCATCAGCCTCAGGGAGCCAGTCATTTTTTTGAGTAAGTTTTTTCACTTTCTCCAATTCATAATATCCCTTTGGATTATTATCATCGGCTTTTCGTGCCTCATCAGTTAAAATAGTTAACCCACCTGCATCCAAAATTTGCATCATCATGGAGGTACCTGATCTTGGCAATCCTGATACAATAATTACTGTTCCCTTCATTTGTTCTACTAATATTTTATCATGAAAAGATGCTTTTGCTTCATCTTTCAATTTATCTCTATAAATTTTTACCAACCAGCGTCTGGCTTTGTTGAGTCGTGGCATCATACTTAATGCTACTTCAAATGCCTGTGATGACTCCACATATTTTTCAAGCATAAACAAAGCCTCACCCAAATGATAATGAGCAGGTGGAAAATGATACATCAGGCCAATCGCATTAAGTGCTTCATGTGCAGCTTGCTCATATTTCCCTTGTCGTAAATAACTAATACCAAGGCCATGATAGGCGGCAGCATTACCATCATCAATATCCAATGCTTTTAAAAATGCCCCTTCAGCATCTTTGTATCTTCTGGTCTGTAAATATATTTTTCCTAGTTCAAGATGCAATCCGGGTAAACGTGGATTGGCCTTTTCCGCTTCCTTGAATAGTTTTAATGCTTTATGTGGTTTGTTTTTGTAGGTATTCAATAAACCTTCCAGTAAATCGAGGCTTGGTACGGGCTGATCTTTTAATTGTTTAAGGTTCTCAATAATTTTGGTAGCTGCTGCTACTTGCTTGGTTTGTAAATACCAGTTAGCTAAATCCAGATTATAGCGAAGATCCTCTGAGTTTTTTGCAAAAAGCTCTTCAACCAATTGTATGGCTTTATCGTATTTACCCGCACTCGCGTGAACCTTCGCTAAATTATAGTGTGCTTCGTTGGTTACGTTTTCCATGGCCTTGTTTTTATCAGGTCCAGGATCTTCCATATAACCAAGTTCTACCAATTGCTTCAAAGCCTCAGCAGATTCGTAAGTATCCTCCTTAATATGATCAGGATGATTGCCAAAATTACCTTCTTCTTTTTCCCAGCTTTCAATGTATTCTGGAAGTTTAGGTTCTTCAAATGCATTCAGCAATACTTTTCCATCCATATCTTTTCCCAAAGGCAAGTCATAAATAGATAAAATTGTTGGTGTAATATCCAATAAAGAAGCACCATAAATTCTCTCATCCTTCCGAATACCGGGTCCGGCCATGCATATGATACCATAGGGTCTGTGCTCTAAGGCAGGAGCTGCAGGTAATTTGGGTAATGACAATGGTCTCAAATGATCGGAATGAAAACCATGATCAGAAATAAGAATGACTGTTGTGTCATCTCCAGCCAAATCCATCATTCTTTCCAGCATCATATCATGATAGATATATCCCCCATCTATAACATCTTTGTAATGATTGAATAAATCATCAGGAATACCTTTGAGTTGGGGTGCTCTGAATTTCATAAACCCATGGCCATAATGATCGATAGCATCGAAATAAACAGCCATGAAATCCCATTCTGTATTTTCCATCAACCAAGTAGCTGATGCCTGAACACTTGCTGCATCTGCTGTAATTTTAGCAACAGATGATAAACGTTTGTCTTTATCCTGATCAATATCTGCTGCATTAGGTACAAATGGCAAAATATGAGCTGCTGTCAGTTCTCCGGGATGCACCCGATACTTCTTGAGTGTTTTAATCATTTCCTCAGGATGTATGGTTCCCTTTTGCATGGGCCAAGGCTTTCCATAAGGTTTTCCGGCCGTTTTATAGAAATTCGAAACAACAACTCCATCAATTGGTTCTGCAGGATGACTAGGCCACCAGCTAACCACATTGGATTTTAATCCTTTGCTGTTGAGAATATTCCAAATAGCATGTACTTTTCGCGAAGTGACATTAATGGGTCTAACACCTCCAACATTAGGTACTGGTTCTGCAAATCCAAGAATACCGTGTTTATCAGCACGCATCCCCGTAGCAATAGAAGTCCATAACATGGGCGAAAGTGGAGGATCGAGTGTGGCTATGTTACCGATTACTCCTCTATTCACCAATTTTTCCAAGGCTGGCATTTTACCAGCATCCATTAAAGGATTGATCACTTTCCAATCAGCAGCATCCCAGCCTATTAATAATACTTTTTGTTTTTTCATCCACTTATTTATTCAGCTCTTTACTTTTCTTAATTTCCTTTCTAATGGCTTCTCTTCTCACTTTTCGCCAAGCTTCCAGACCAACTGCACCTAATGCAAGCAAACCTAAAGAGCCATCAACGGGAATTTCATAAGTTGGATATTCTTTATTTTTCTCTTTCAATTTATTTTCTTTTGTTCGATTTGTTTATTCCTAATTGCTTACAATAATAGGTATTTTAGGAAGGAAAATGGGTTATTTAATCGATGGAAATAAAATTTAACATGCAGCTATTTGATGCATGATATTTGCTTTTATGAAGGACTCAATGAACATGAAAAAATAATTATGGAAAGTAATTCAAAATCAATGGAAGGCAAATTAGCTATGTATTCAGCTGTTGCCCTAGGTGTTTTAGCTGCATCACAAGCACAAGCACAGGTTTATCATACAGATATCAATCCAGATAAAACAATCACTGCTAATGATTCTTTCCTTTTGGATCTGAACAATGACGGGATGATGGATTTCAACCTGAAGGCAGCTCAAATAAATACCACTTCCACTACCTATGGATTAAATATAGTGGCCAATATAGACTATGTAGGGATAGAGCCTATGAATGGTAATGAAATATTGTTACAAAGCAGTTATATCTCATCATCCAACTATCTAAGTGTTGTTGGACTTTTAAACCAGAATGATGAAATTAAAGATGTGAGCGGAGGCTCCTCCTTTTGGTCCGATTCGTATAACATAATGAATGCTAAAGGACTTGTTAAAATAATGATGGGTAGTGTTACCTATGCCTCATACCCCATTGATATGGGATTATTTGATGGTGTTGTAGACAAATTTATTGGTTTACGCCTCAAGCAGGTTGAAAATGGTGACACACTTTCTCGCTATGGTTGGATTCGGGTTGACGTAGCTGCTGATGCTAAAAGTTTTGTTGTGAAAGATTATGGCATGGAAGGTACTCCTGATAAATCCGTTTTTGCTGGAGTAACATCATCTGATTTGGAAGAAAATGCACTGGCAACAAATACAAAGATTTTTGTCAGAAACAGAAATCTTATCATTAAACAATCAGCAATAAAAACCGAGGAATTTGATGTTCGTGTTGTGGATATGAATGGTCGGGAAGTAACGAGCAAAAAGATTAGTGCTGCATATGAAAGCCTTGATTTATCTCAAGAAGCAAAAGGTATTTATATCGTTCAAATTATGGCCAATAGCACTAGTTTTCAGAAGAAAGTTATTTTGAAATAATTCACCTTTGATTTTAAATACAGTGTTTAAGGATGCGAAAGAATTCTTTTAAAAGCACCAAAAGTCAAAATATAAATAGCAAATAATACTCAATATTTAAAAACAAAAAACCAAGTTTGTATAAAAATGATATAACGAATTATCATTCTAAGATTTGATTATTGAAGTTTGTTGTTAATTTGTTACTTGAAAATTGATATTTGCGATTTATGTGAGATTTGAGAATTGACGTTTTGTGATTTATTAGGATTTTTTCTAAATGTTCTACGATAAAACGCTAACAACCTAAGGATATCACTCGGTATCCTTTTTTTTATGCTTAATTCAATACAAATCGAACAGGTAAATATATCCTGACACATTCAGGAATACCATACAAGCTGCCTGGCTCCCAATCCGACATTAAACCGATAATGCGTAAAACCTCTTTATTAATATTGGGTGTAATTCCCTTTTTGATTGCTACATCTTGAATGTTTCCATTTTTATTGACAACAAATTCTACGACAACCAGTCCTTGTATGCCATTGTCTCTTTCGAGATCAGGATACTGGATATTCTTCCAAAGGAATTTATTTCGGCCACTGTCACCATCCTTAAATTGAGGTGGATTTTCAAATATTAGCAACAAGGAATCAGCAGTTGGTTTAATAGAGGAGTCTATTTCAAAAGTAGTATTTAACCCGCATGCAGACTTAATTTGAAAGCTATCAGAAAGTGCTGTTAATTCACCTTTTTGGTTCATTCGAAAACTACTTCCATCCTGAACAACAAACGCATTGCCTTTGTAAAAGGAAATTCCTTCTTCAAACCACTCATTACTAATTAATTCGCCAGACAGCTTGATAAAATTGTACTTACAGGTATCATTATCAACAATTCTAAGCATGAAGTAATCATACCTAAACGGGTAAACAAAATCATATTCAAATGAAATGACAACACGCCCACTTTTATCAATTACTCCCCATTTTCCATTTTTAGACACACGAGCATATGATTGATTAAAATCCGCAACCGTATCGAATTCCAAAGGGATGATAATTTCTTCCTTGGCATTTACAAATCCATATTTTGAATTGTTTCGATACCTCGATAAACCCTCTGTTTCCAAAACATAATAATTCATGGTTAAATAGCCCAAGCCCCTTCCATTTTTATCAATACTTGTTATTCGACCATTTATTTTCACTTTTGCATATCCATCCTTAAATGGCCAAGCTTCCTCATAAATAATAGGGATAATTACTTTGCCTCTATTATTTATATAGCCCCAACTGTCTACAAATTTTACAGCAGCGAGTCCTTCGGAGAAGTCTTTTGCCTCTTTATATTTTCCTTTAACTGTTTTTTTTCCATCTTCATTCACAAAAATGTAGTAATCACCTTTGTTTACAGCTTTGTAGTCGATTGAACTCTGACTAAAAGCAGAATTGGAAATGAACAATAATAGAAAAATTGGAATGAAGTTGGAGAAGTGATAATTTGATTTAAGCTTCATTTGAGCATTTATTTATGGTTGAAGAAAGAAAGCAATTTATAATTAATAAGTTTTATTTTGGCTGATAACGTGACTTATCAGCAAAAAAATCCATAATCCATGTTTTATTATTGAATTTAGCTGAATGCATTACTCCAGAAGGAATAAAATAAGAATCACCTTTTTGATAGTTTTTTGTTTTACCATCAATTGTTAAGTCCATATCTCCTTCAAATACATAACCCCACTGAGCTCCATGTTTATGAGCTGCTACTTCTCCTATGGCTTCAATTTCAAAATAGACAATCTGATGATTTTCTGCTTGTGATATCCATGCTTTAACACCTTTGAAAGGGACATCTGCTTCCGGTAAACCCTGAATCAAGGCTGGGTAAAATTTAGTTGTTTCCATCTTACGAATTGAAGATCAAAAATAAGCATTAATGTGCTGAAAATAATAGAGATAGATTATTTCAGCATTCGAAACATAGGTTATTTATAAAAATAAAAGGAATAATTGGTTAAATTAATTTAGGCATTGACATATGAATCGAGCATGAGTAAGGTATTCCTCACATAAGGGGATGATTATCATGTGAGTTCCATCTGACAACTAAAAAAAAATTATAAACAGATGAATTATTTTTAATATATTTGATCATCCCTCCAATGCATAAGAGCTAAAAAAATTATTATGAAAAAATTATTTACACTATATATTCTTGTTTTATTGTCATTTATTTCATTCAATTCATCTGCATATACCTATATCTATTCAGGTAATGTATCGGGAAACTGGACAAGCAGCGGTTCACCATATTATGTTTTTGGAGATATCACTATTGCTGATAATACCACTTTAACCATTGATCCCGGAGTTGAAGTTTATTTTGTTGGGCATTATAAATTAGCGGTTCAGGGAAGACTACTGGCTATTGGACAAGACTCAAATTTTATAAGCATAAAAGCCTATTATATTTCCACTGGTTTTAAAGGCATCCGTTTCGATAATACAGCTTCTACAAATGATAGTTCCAAATTAGTTTATTGCAATATTCTTTATGGAAAAGCCAATGCAGGAACTTTTGAAGAAAAACAAGGTGGAGCTTTATTTGTTAAGGGATTCTCAAAATTACTTGTTCAAAATTGTGTAATTAGTAATAATCTGGCAACCAACTATGGAGGAGCCATATCTTGCCGAACAGGGGCCTCTCCTACTATCAGTAATAATATTATCTGCAACAACCAATCAGGATCAAATGGGGGTGCTATTTATATGTATTCATCCTCCAATCCACTTTTAGTAGGAAACACCATTGTTAATAATTACGCATCATCTTCAGGTGGAGGTATTTATGCAAACGGAACTACACCATATATTACCAATAGCATTATTTATGGTAACGAAGCTGCTTACTCAGCTGATAATCTATACCCATCCACATTAAACATTGTCTATTTTTGTGATATTGAAGGTGGATATTCAAACGGTTATTATAACATTGATGCAGATCCTCTTTTTATATCTCCGTCCTCTTCAACAGGAACTTCTTCCCAAGGATTTAATAGCAATTGGCGATTGCAATCCTCTTCCCCATGTATTGATGAAGGCTATCAGTCTATTTCATTTGGTTTTGATCCATTATATGATTTAGATGGTTATATACGAGTAGATCATGATGACATGGATATGGGTGCCTACGAATACGTCCAAAGCACACAATTCTGTGGTAATATTACAACTAATACGAGCTGGTCGGGACAAATTTTGGTGAATTGTGATGTTACGGTTAACCATGGGGTCACCCTAAGTATAGCTCCAGGAACAAAAGTGCTATTTAATGGGCATCATAAATTTGAAATCAAAGGACGTGTTTTGGCTCAAGGAAGCAAGGATTCCTTTATTATTATGTCAGCCTATTACAAAAATGTTGGATGGAAAGGCATTCGATATAGCGGTGTTTCCTCTTCCAACGATACAACAAAATTTCAATATTGTAAAATAACTTATGGAAAAGCAAATGGCACTTCTTATCCAGATTACTATGGTGGAGGATTCTACATTACTGGAGGAAAAATAATTGTCGAAAACTGTATGATTGCAAATAATTATAGTAGTCGTTATGGTGGAGGAATATATGCAACTAGTTTAAATGGAACTTCTCGCATTTCAAATAACCTGATGGTAAACAATGAAGCGGAATATTATGGTGGAGGAATGTTTTTGTCCAGTTGTTCTGGTATTATTGCCAATAATACGCTTTCAAAAAATCAGGTCAATCTTTATTATGGAGGTGCAGCATACATTTATAATGTTCCGAATGTAATCAATTGTATCTTTTATGATAACTACAGAACGAATGCATCTTCGTATAAAGAATTATATACAGGTGGTTCTACTTCAATAACTTATTCTTGTATAGAGGGAGGATTTTCAGGAACGGGCAATATTAGTTCAGACCCACTTTTCACCTACCCTTCTTATTCATCAGGAATAGATTATGATGGTTTAAGCTACAGAGATTGGTCATTGCAATCGACCTCTCCGTGTATTAATGCAGGAAGTCCTTCTATTACTGGCTTGTATTTACCTACTAATGATTTAGTTGGTAAAGAAAGAGTGTTTAATTCAATAGTTGATATGGGGCCCTATGAAGACAAATCTTTTATTACAGTTTGTGGTAATATTAGTAATAACACAACTTGGGATGCCAATAAAGTAAAGATTACATGCGATGTTACTGTTCAGCCTGGGGTAACACTCACAATTGATCCGGGCGTTATTGTCGAGTTTCAGGGAAATTTTTCTATCCGTGTAAAAGGGAATATATTGGCAGAAGGCACTCTTACCGATTCCATACAATTTACACCTATAAACTCCTGGACAGGATGGGCAGGTCTATTATACGATTCCATATCTGGTTCTCAGGATTCATCCCTATTTAAATATTGCATTTTTGACCATGCCAATCGTGCAGCTACCAATAGATATTTTGATGGAGGAGGTGCAATAATGATTAGGAGTTTTGGCAAGATAAGAATGAATTATTCTCGTTTTTCAAACAATAGATCACAGGGAGCCAGCAGTTCTCAATATGATCGTGGCGGAGCCATTTCTATTTATGCATGTAGCCCAATTATTCAAAACAATATTTTCCTGTTTTCAGCGTTGCAACACCCTAGAAATTTCTTTGAATAATTTCGAATAATTCTTGTTGTTCATCATCCATTTTTAACAGCTTTGTTTTTGTATACTTAGATTCAGGTAATGTGTATGTTATGTCGTACATGTTATGTGTTACCTCGGCTGCTTTTTTTAAGGATAACTTTGATTTTTCGTAGTATAGAACCCTTTCAAGTTCTTTATAAACACAATAAGCAGAAAAAGCTATACATATGTGTGCTTCAATCCTATTCTTCAATCGATGATATACTGGCCTTATTTTCAAGTCTGTTTTCGACATCCTGAAAGCTTTTTCGATATGCCAAAGGTTTTTGTAGTTCTCAATAACCAGCTCATCTTTTAACTTGGTATTGGTGATGTAGCCTTTTAGCCCATCCCAAACCTCATCATCAGCGTATTTTTGATAGTCAATCTCGATAGAAACTTCACCTGTAAGCTTCAAGTATTTGTTGTAACCCCTGTTGTTTATGTTTGATTTTGTGAGTTTACCTGCTTTTATTTGTTTTTCTAAGCGGTTGAGTCCTCGCTTCCTGTTATATGCATCTTTTGCAGCTCTTGTATTCGAGTAATTTACAATTAACCTGCTTCTTTCTGATTTATCAAAACTCCTGCTTGTTCCATTGTCGTATTTGGTTTGCAAGATTTGGTTTTTGATATTTCCAGATTCGTTCTTCAACCTTGCACCAATGATATATTCATATCCCTTTTCTTGTAGTGCCTTGATATTATTATTGGACAAAAGGCCTGCATCTGCAACAACTATGGGCTTGTCGAGGTTGAATTTCTTGCCTATCTTCTCTAGGAAAGGGATTAATGTATGTCCTTCATAAGTGTTTCCTTCGTATATATCATAACCAATTGCGTAGCCTCCAAGGCCAACTAACAAGCCAATAAATATTTGTGGATGTTGGTGTTTGCCATCCTTTGAAAAACCAGTTTTGCGAAGATCATCCTCATCGCCTGCCTCAAAGTACAGAGTGGTCATATCGTAAAATACGACACTAATATTCCCTTTTAGAACGCGTTTTGTATGTGAGAATGCGATTTGTTCTACCTGATCTTTGAGCTTGTTGTTAAGCCTATCTAGGAAGCGGTAGACAGCGTCAATGTCTAAAACAATATTCTGGTAACGATAAAGATAATCGATTGTTTTTAGCTTGCTAAGTGGAAATGCCAAGCGTGATATTACCAAATGCCTGAAGAGGTCTTCGTTTACAGCTCCAAAACCGATATAGTCATATATTTTCCCGAAAATTAACTCTGGTCCAATTGTCCTGATGCTTGAATTGGTCAAAGAGGAAATAAGGTTCTCTATGAGATTGTCTTGGTGACTTATGAAAAGTGAAGATTGCCCTTGTAGCAATTCCATTTCCTGTTTTGCCTTAATTTTTAATTCGAGAATTTTCTGCCATGTGGTGGCAGAACCTATAGTCTTGACAACTTTGTACTTGCCATTTGCCTTGCTAATGATCTGAATACTAGTGCTTCCCGATCTGTTTTTGAGTTCCCTAATATACATAGTGATATTTTTGCAACACCCAAAACTACAAAACTAGCATTGATTATCAATGACTTATGAGGGTGTTGCGGAAAAGTGCGGAAAACAGGAGCCATTAGAAGTTTTTCAACCAATTCTTGAGATGTTTAATACATTTAATTTGAGCGCCCTTGTTGGCTTAGGATTGGATTTTAAGAACACCTATTATCTGGAGTTAATCCTGAATCCTGCTCTAAGCAACCGACTTAATATCGATTGGATTCTTATTAAAGATCAAAGCTATAGTCTTAAGTTTGGTGTTTATTTAAATGAATTAATTAAATAAAACTTTTTTTGAGTGAATAGCAGACTGAATAAGCCTTGTGATTTTAATTTCAATGATAATAACAACCAAAATTAATCTATTAAATCAATGGATTTCGTAACATTCAATAAATACAAAAGCCAGAAAGAGGCACTAAACCTTATTGACTTACTTAATGCGAATGGAATTGAGTACTTACTGGATGATATTGCCCCAGCTTATGATATTAGTATTACTGGTGGAACAGCACTAGTCGATAAAGTCGCACTTAAAATCCATCCAGACAACTTTGTAAAGGTTAATCGTTTATTAGAAGATATTGCCCTTAACGATCTGGAGTTTATTAACAAGGATCACTATTTATATAATTTTAGCAATGAGGAATTGATTGATATAATAGCAAATTTCGATGAATGGAGTAAAACTGATTATCTGCTAGCAAAAAAAATACTACAGGAAAAAGACATAAAATTTACGGATGAGGAGATACATAACTTTAGAATTAAAAAGATAGAACAATTAAAGCAAGCCGTATCAGGAAGAAAAACTTGGATTATCATTGGATTTATGACAGCCATTATTGGAGGTGTTCTGGGCATTTGGATGGGGATTCATTATTACAATTTTAAGAAAAGGATAGTCACAGGCGAGAGAGTGTATGCTTATGATAACAATACACGAAAACTAGGAAAGCGCATGTTTACAATTGGAATAATTACTCATTTGATAATAATTTTTGGGTTTGTAT
>Ga0233437_1003290_pt1 | contig 21594 bp, 17 predicted proteins | sample SI_122_August201_FD_182714 | JGI IMG/M metagenome (GOLD analysis project Ga0233437, IMG submission 182714) | Seawater microbial communities from Saanich Inlet, British Columbia, Canada - SI_122_August2016_200_MG | ecosystem: Environmental > Aquatic > Marine > Inlet | place: Canada: British...
GGGGTGGCGTTGTCGGCGATCATTTTGGGCCGTGTGATGAGGTCGTTGGCGTCATCGGCGTTGAGGAAATATCCGCCGCCGGTGTCGTCCCGGTAGTGCTTGTCGAGGATCGCCGTCCACTGCTCGGCGTGGGTCAAATAGTCGTTTTCGCCGGTGGCCTCGAAAAGGGCGAGGGCGGCGCGCGACATGTTGGCGTAGTCGTCAAGGGTCGCCGGGTGGCGGGCGCGGCCGAGCCGCCAGGTGTGGCGCAGGCGTCCCTCGACGGTCATTTCACTGACGATGAAATCGAATACGCGGCGCGCCTGCACCGTCCAGTCGGGCTCGTCAAAGGTAACACCCGCGTTGGCCAGCGCGGTGATCATTAAGCCGTTCCAGTCGGCCAGAACCTTGTCGTCCCGCATGGGGGGGATGCGGCCGTTGCGGAGCTGCAAAAGGCTTTTGCGGGAATTTGCCAGATGCGCCTCGGTCGTTTCATCCGTCATGTCGGCGGACGGCGCGCGCTTGAGGATATTGGCTCCTTCCCAGTTGCCTCCGGGAACCGTCCCGTAGGTGGATTTGAAAAGGGCGGCGTCGGGTCCCAGGGCTTCGTCGAGCTGGCCTTCGCTCCACAGGTAGTAGAGCCCCTCGACCCCTTCGCTGTCGGCGTCGAAAGCTGCGGCGAAGGCAAACGGCGTCTCGGGCGCGTCGTCCTGCGGATGCAGGGAAACCCGCATGTCCCGCAAGGCCCAGGCGATGGTCTCGCGGACTCGTGCAGCGTAGAGGGGCGATTGTGTCGTGCGCCAAACCTCAGCCATCAGGTCGATAAGTTGCGCGTTGTCATAGAGCATTTTTTCGAAGTGCGGGACAAACCAGCCGGCATCGGTGGAATAGCGTGCGAAGCCGCCGCCCACATGGTCGTAAATTCCGCCCTGGCAAATGGCGTCCAGGGTCGTGGTGACGGCGCTCCCGCAAGCGGGCGTAGCGGTGCGTAAGTGAGCCCGCCACAGAAAGCGGAAGAAGGCGGGCTGGGGGAACTTAGGCGCGCCATGAGTTCCGCCGTTGGTGGTATCAACCATGCTAAAGGCATGTTCGGCGGCGTGGTTCAACGACGTGCGGGTGAAGGCATCGGTATCGTGATCGGGGTCGCCGGCGGCGGTCAGGGGCCTGTTCAAAGCCTCGCGAATGGCGTCCGCATTATGGCGAACGGCGGACTGGTTTGTCTTGTGAAGCTCGGCCACCCGGCGAAGAATGTCGGGGAAACCGGCGCGGCCATACCGGGGTTCCGGCGGGAAATAGGTGCCGCCCCAGAACGGCTCGGCGTCGGGGGTCAGGAACATGGTCAGCGGCCACCCGCCCTGCTCGCCCAGCATGGCCAAGGCATGCTGGTAGACCACGTCGACATCGGGGCGCTCCTCGCGATCCACCTTGATGCAGACGAACAACTCGTTCATTAGCGCAGCGATGGCGTCGTCCTCGAAACTTTCGTGGGCCATGACGTGGCACCAGTGGCAGGCCGAATAGCCGACCGACAAAAGGACCGGCTTATCGGCGCGGCGGGCATCGGCGAAAGCGTCGTCGCCCCAGGGCCGCCAATTGACGGGATTGCTTCGGTGTTGCAAAAGGTAGGGGCTGGTTTCTTCGGCGAGGAGGTTTCGGCTCATTGTTTGGGCTTTTTCTTTTTGCGGTAAAGTATTGTCCATCGGGGGATTGTCCCGAGGGGACACGATCCCAAGTTAGATTGTGGCCGGGGACAAGGTTTTCAACGTGGGAACCAGAGGTCGCGCGGCAAGTATAGAAGAAAGGGCTGGACGTGGCCGCTCAGGAAAGTGGACAGAAGCCGTTTTATCGCCATCATGTTTTTTGTTGCGTCAACGAACGGCCCGAGGGCAACGCACGGGGCTGCTGCAAGGGGCGCGGCGGTTTGGGGTTGCGAAATTACATGAAGGCCAAAGCCAAAACCTTGGGCTTGGGCGATGTTCGCATCAATTCGTCGGGCTGTCTGGATCGCTGCGAGTTGGGGCCGACGATGGTGGTTTACCCGGAAGGGATATGGTACAGGGCGGAAAACCGCAGCGACATCGATGAAATCCTGGGCTCGCATATTCAAGGCGGGGAACCCGTTGGACGCTTGATGTTGGGGCGGGATGAATAGGAACCACAAGATAAGGTGTATCGGCGGAGAAGCGCAGGGAATGTGATGAAAGCCGTTACGGGAAGGAAATGAAAACAGGAACCATTTATGCCCTCGCATCAGGCGGGGCGCCGGCGGGGGTCGCGGTCATTCGAATGTCGGGTAACGGCGCATCGGAAGCGGTGCGTGCGTTGGGTGTGCGCGATCCGTTGACGACGCGGGTATTGCACAGGGTGACCTTGCGGCATCCGGAAAGCGGCGAGGCGCTGGATGATGCGCTTGCCGTGTTGTTTTCCAGACCCCGCAGTTTCACCGGCGAGGATGTGGTCGAGTTTCACGTTCATGGCGGACGGGCCGTGGTGGCGGGGGTCCTCGATGCCCTGGGAGGCATGGAGGGGTTGCGCCTCGCCGAGCCGGGTGAGTTCACGCGGCGGGCTTTCGAGAACAATAAGATGGATCTGACGGCAGCCGAGGGGCTGGCCGATTTGGTGGCGGCGGAGACGGCGGCGCAACGGCGCCAGGCGCTTCATCAGATGGGCGGTGGTTTGCGCGATCTTTACGACGGATGGCGGCAACGGCTTGTTGGTTCGCTGGCCCACCTGGAAGCCACCATTGACTTTTCCGATGAGGAATTGCCCGCGAACCTGATGGATGACGTGCGCCGTGAGGTCGGTGGGGTGGCGCGCGAGGTGGCCGCTCATCTGGCCGATGACGGGCGGGGCGAGCGGTTGCGCGGGGGCGTTCATGTGGCCATTGTCGGGCCGCCGAATGCGGGCAAGTCAAGTTTGCTGAACCTGCTGGCGCGGCGCGACGCGGCGATTGTTTCAGAGACAGCCGGAACCACCCGCGACGTGATCGAGGTACGGCTTGATCTTGGCGGCTATCCGGTGATCGTGGCGGATACGGCGGGGCTGCGCGAGGGTGGTGACGCCATCGAAAGCGAGGGTGTTCGCCGGGCAACCAAGCGGGCCGTGGAAGCGGACATCAGGCTGGTTGTTTTCGATGCAACGGTTTGGCCCGAGTGCGATGCGCGCGCCCTGGACTTGATCGATGGTGAGAGCGTGGTGGTCCTCAATAAGGTGGATGTGGCGAGGCCGGAGGGGCCGCCGATGATTGCGGGTCGGACGGCGCTGGGTGTCTCGGCTCTGTCGGGCGAGGGGATCAATCGGTTGGAGGGCGTGCTGAGTAAGGCGGTCGTTGATCGCTTTCCGGCCACCGGGGCCCCGGCCATGACACGGGCGCGGCACCGCGAGGCACTGGGGGAATGCGCGGCGGCTCTGGATCGTTTTCTCGAAGGCGGCGGAAAGGGGAGCAGCAGTTCCGAATTGATGGCCGAAGACCTGCGGCTGGCAACGCGGGCGCTGGGGCGCATAACCGGTGGAGTCGATGTGGAAGATCTTCTGGACGTGATCTTCAGGGACTTCTGTATCGGAAAATAATGTTTCACGTGAAACACGGAATGGCCGTTTGGGATTCATTTTTGCCAAATGCGCGATAAAATAGCGAAAATTGCGAGAATCTTGCGGGCAGCGCGCGGGAGCGTTTGACAGGGTCCCGCGGCATCCCTAATTTCCGAACCATGAATTCTTATGATGTCATCGTTGTGGGCGGCGGACACGCCGGGGCCGAGGCGGCTGCGGCGTCGGCGCGCGTGGGGGCGAGTACCCTTCTGGTCACCCATCGGCGCGACCGGCTCGGCGAGATGTCATGTAACCCCGCCATTGGTGGATTGGCCAAGGGCCAGTTGGTGCGCGAGGTTGACGCGCTGGACGGGATCATGGGCCGGGCCGCCGACCGCGCGGGGATTCAATTTCGCATTCTCAACCGCAGCAAAGGTCCGGCGGTTCGCGGGCCCAGGGCGCAGGCCGACCGGAAACTTTACCGCAAGGCCGTGGGTGAACTGATCGCCGACCAGGCGGGTCTGGATGTTCTTGAGGCGGCGGCCGAGGATCTCTTGTTCGATGCCTCTGGCGCGGTGCGCGGTGTGCGCACGGGCGAGGGTAAGGACATCGCGGCGGGGGCCGTGGTCATTACCACCGGGACCTTCCTGCGCGGCATGATCCACGTCGGTGAAGTTCAATACCCGGCGGGGCGGGTTGGCGACCCACCGGCCATTGGGCTCTCCTACACCTTCCGGCGGCTTGGCTTTGCCCTGGGTCGGCTGAAGACCGGGACGCCGCCGCGTCTCGACGGACGGACCATCGCGTGGAGCGCACTGATGGCGCAACCGCCCGACGACCCGCCGGTTCCCTTTTCCTATTTGACCGGGGCCATCCATACGCCGCAGGTGGATTGCTATTTGACCGAGACGACCCCGGCGACCCACGAACTGATCCGCGCGAACCTTGACCGGGCCCCCCTGTATTCGGGGCAGATCGAAGGGACCGGGCCGCGCTACTGTCCCAGCATCGAGGACAAGGTGGTGCGGTTTGCCGATCGCACCCGGCATCAGATTTTCCTGGAGCCCGAGGGGTTGGACGACCCGACGGTGTATCCCAACGGCATCTCGACCTCCCTGCCCAAGGATGTGCAGGAGGCCATGGTCAAAACCATACCGGGGTTGGAGCGGGCCACGATGATCCAGCCCGGGTACGCCATCGAGTACGATTTTGTCGACCCGCGCGAACTCTATCCGACCCTGGAGACCAAGCGCGCGGCGGGCCTGTTTTTCGCCGGGCAAATCAATGGGACGACGGGCTACGAGGAAGCCGCCGGGCAGGGCCTGGTTGCTGGCCTGAATGCGGCGCGCCGGGCGGGCGGGTCGGACGGCGTGGCGTTTGATCGGGCCGAGGGTTTCATCGGCGTGATGATCGATGACCTGGTGACCCGGGGAACGGCGGAGCCCTATCGCATGTTCACCTCGCGGGCGGAATATCGCTTGCTTCTTCGCGCCGATAACGCCGATCAGCGCCTGACCCCGAAAGGCATCGAGCTGGGGTGTGTTGGGCAAGGGCGTGAAGCGGCGTTTGGAACCAAGAGGGATCTGCTGGAAAAGTGGCGGGGACGCCTCGCGGCGCTTTCGGTCTCGCCCAGCGCCCTGGCGAAACAGGGGATCGAGGTCAACCGCGATGGCGTGGCCCGCACGGCTTATGATCTGCTCAGCCAACCGGAGGTCGATTGTGGGCAGCTGGCGGCCATCTGGCCGGAGATGGGCGGCGTCGAAGAAGACATCGGGGCCCAGTTGGAAATCGAGGCCCTATACGCGCCCTATCTGGAACGGCAACGCGCCGACATCGCCGCCTTCCGCCGGGACGAGCACCTGGCATTGGCCGGCGATCTTGATTACGCAGGGATCAACGGACTTTCCAATGAAGTGCGAGACAAGCTGATGCACGTGCGGCCCGCCACCCTGGGACAGGCGGCGCGCATTTCCGGCGTTACCCCGGCGGCGTTAACTCTGCTTCTGGCCCATGTGCGGCGGCGCGGGGAAAAAGCGGTCGCCTGATCGTCAACATGTTTCACGTGAAACATCCCCATGAAGGATGGCGAAGAAAATGACACTCCCGACACCGCCCCTTTCTCCCGAAGAATTCCGCGCGGCAACCGGCGCATCCATTCCGGTGATGGAGCGCCTTTCGGCCTACGCGGATCTTCTCATCAAATGGCAGCGCCGCATCAATCTCGTTGGGAAAGCGACCCTTGATGATCTGTGGCGCCGCCATATGCTGGACTCGGCGCAGCTCCATCCGTTGATCCCGGTATCGGCGAGAACCCTGGTCGATCTGGGCAGTGGCGCGGGGTTCCCGGCACTGGTGCTTGCCATCCTCGGTGTTCCCGGGGTTCACCTGGTGGAAAGCGACGGTCGAAAGTGCGCATTTCTTCAGGAAGCCGCCCGGGCGACCGGGACGACAGTGGAAATTCACCGGACACGAATTGAAAAAACATCGCCGATTTCCGCTGATGTGGTCACCGCCCGGGCCTGCGCACCGCTCGTTTCGCTAGTGGAATATGCACGACCTTTCCTCAAAAAAGGGTCAATTTGCCTCTTTTCCAAGGGCCGAAATGCACAAGAAGAATTGACGGAATCGCAAAAAAAATGGATTATGCAAGTCACGCGGATCAGAAGTTTGACCGATTCGCAGGCCGAAATCCTGAAACTGGAAGAAATTGGGCGCCGTAATGAATCCTGAAATCCCACTGAATTCAGCAGATTCGCCCCGCATAATCGCCATCGCAAACCAAAAAGGCGGCGTCGGAAAAACCACCACCGCGATCAATCTGGCCACAGCGCTGGCAGCAATCCGCAAGCGGGTGCTGTTGATCGACCTTGATCCCCAGGGCAACGCCAGCACCGGCTTGGGCATCGCGCGCAGCGCGCGGGAGGTGGACAGCTACCACCTGCTCAGCGGCGGCACGACGCCGCTGGAGGCGGCCCAGAAAACGGAAATACCCGGTCTCGAGGTCATTCCCGCCGGAAGCGATCTGGCGGGAGCCGAGATCGAGCTGGTCAATGAAGAGCAGCGTGAATATTGCCTTCGCGAAGCCCTGGAAGCGGGCGCGACGGGGTTCGATTTTATCCTGATCGATTGCCCGCCCGCGTTGGGACTGCTGACCATCAATGCTCTGGTCGCATCGCAGGCCGTTTTGGTTCCGCTGCAGTGCGAATTTTTCGCCCTTGAAGGGGTCAGCCACCTGATCAAGACCATTGAGCGGGTCAAGCGGGCCTTCAATCCCGGCCTTGAAATCCAGGGCATCGTGTTAACCATGTTCGACCGCCGCAACAACCTTTCGGGTATGGTCGCCCAGGATGTCCGCGAGCACTTCGGCGACAAGGTATATAATACGGTGATCCCCCGTAACGTTCGCGTTTCCGAAGCACCGTCCCACGGACGGCCGGTTCTGGTTTACGATATGAAGTGCACGGGCTCGCAGGCGTATTTGAATCTGGCCAGCGAAGTCATCCGTCGCGAACGCCTGGTGGAGGCAGCCTAATGGCCAACGAAGGCAAGAAAAGAAATCTCGGACGCGGGCTTTCCGCTCTTCTTGGCGAAGAAGACGGGACCGATGCAGTTGCACAAGGGCCCCATGAGATCAGGCGGCTCCCTGTCGAATTCCTGACGCCGGGCCGCTTCCAGCCCCGCCAGACGGTGGACGACGAACCCTTGCGCGAGTTGGCCCAGTCCATCGCCGACAAGGGTGTGCTCCAGCCCCTCCTGGTCAGAGCCGACCCGGCCGCCCCGGACCGATACGAGATCATCGCCGGCGAACGCCGCTGGCGCGCCGCGCAATTGGCGCAGGTTCACGAGGTCCCGGTTATCCTCAAGCAGCTGGAAGACAGCGAAGCGCTTGAAATCGCGCTCATTGAAAATCTGCAGCGCGAAGATCTTTCGGCCCTGGACGAAGCCCACGGTTTTCAGCGCCTCAAGGACGAATTCGCCTATACCCAGGCCGAGTTGGCGGCATCGCTTGGCAAAAGCCGCAGCCACGTCGCCAATACAATGCGGCTTCTGAATCTACCCGATCCGGTCAAAAGCATGATCGAACAAGGTGCGCTGACCGCCGGACACGCACGCGCGCTGCTTAACGCGGACGACCCGGCGGCTTTGGCCCGCGCCGTGGCCCGCCGCGGTCTCAACGTCCGTCAAACGGAAAAGCTCGTCCAAAAGGAACAGCGGCCCGCCCGCCCGCGCGCCGAGCCGGCAAAAGACGCCGACACCGTGGCCTTGGAAAACGAACTGGCCAACATGCTCGGCTTGAAAGTCGGCATCGCGTTTCGTGGCGATCGTGGAACCATGACCATCCAATATCAGTCGCTTGAGCAGTTGGACGATATATTGTTCCGCTTAAGCCAGGGTGCCCTTGGCACGTTCAACATGAACCTCGAAGGGGCTGACGGCGGCGGCGTGTGGACCGGAGCGGACGGAGAACCCGGCGAGGAACCCCGGGAAATTGATGGCGAGGACGGCGCCGTGGATGACGCGGCCGCGCTGGAGGCTGCGGACGAGGCTTTGGAATTCTATTCCGAGGATGGTGCATCCCTTAGCTTTGCCGATACCTCGGCCGCAATCGCCAATATTCTCGCCGACAAGGGAAAAGGCGAAGCCGGTTCGCCCGACGATCGCGAAGAGGCCTATGCGGCGACATCCCAAGCCATCGACGATATTCTGGCCAATGCCGATGAATTTGACGCCGACGCCATCGACCAAATAACAGCCGACATTGCCGATGCCCCGGAAATCAACGATACCGCCGCGAGTGACTCAACGCCAGGAACCGACGCCGAACCCGGCGCTGACGCTCCCGAGGAAATTGATGAGTCGGCCGCAATTTCACCGGACGCTGACGAGATCGACAAAATGCTTGCTGACGCGGAACTATCGGACGGCGAAACCTCCGATGCCGATCCTGCGGATGAAATGCCCGTTGCCGAAGAACAATCCGGGGATGCGGACGTTGCCGAGGAGAATCCCCTTTCACCAGACGGAGCGCCCGAAGGTGACGAAGACGATCTGCCCGACGACGACTTCGCCGTCGAGCTTTCGGAAGCGGACGCCGCGGCCTTGCTCTCGGGCATCGCCGAAGGACTGGGTCTTAACGACATCCCAACCGATGGCACCCCGACAGGCGACCTATCAGCCGATGATTTTCTGATCGACGACGACGAGGATCCCCTAGACCCGAAGGATCCGGCCGCCGAGGAATAGCCCCCGTCTTTTTTCGGAAGTGCTGAGTGCCAATTCAGTTGAGCGCGAAAATTATCGCGGTTAACGCCGTCTGGACGCCCCAGCCTGGGCAATCCGAAGAAGCGCGCGGCTGCAAACGGCCTCGCTGGGAATGCCCGTCGATTTACAATCAATTTCCGCCCCAAGCAGCAATTCCATAGCGCGCGCCAGCCGGTCGGGCGTCCACGCTCGCGCCTGATTCTTAAAAGAACCCGCCCGCAAGAAAATAACCGGCGGCCGAAGGCTCGAAACGGACTGATCAAGGGTCCGCCCCCCCGCCATCTGGGCCGCGACAAAGTGCAACCGTTGGAAATGACGCGTTACGACCCGAAGAACGGAGACCGGCGACGCGCCCTCGCCCCACACCCGGCGCAAAGCACTTTCCAGTCCCCGGGCGTCGCCTTCGCCCGTCGCGAAGACCACCGCGTCAAGCGATGTCGCCCCGCTATCGCCCACACAGGCGATCGCGTCATCCAGGGAAATCTCGCCCGGGTCCCCCTTGTAAAGGGCCAGTTTGTCAAGCTCCGCCCGGGTAACCTCGCGGTCGGACCCGAGGTTTTCGGCAAGGAACGCCATGGCATCCCGGGTCGCGGTTAGCCCGTGCCCCTTCAAGGTCTCGGCAATCACGCCCCGGAGGTTTCGCGCATCATCGGCATAACACGCTATGGCGCCAGCGTTTTTCGCTCCCTCAAACAACTTTCGCAGTTTCGAGCGACCGGAAAGTTCCGCCGCTTGAACCAGAACGAACGCTCCATCGTTTCGCGCCAGCTCCAGAAAGGCAGAAAACACCTGGGTGAGATCATCCCCCACTTCAGAAATCCGGATCAATTTCCGGCCACCGCCGAAAGGAACCGCCGCCGCCTCGTCCCCCAACCGCGCCGGGTCGGACTTCAGGCTGCCGCCCGAAAGTTCAACCACCCGGAAAGGGTCCGCCGGATCATCGACCACCGCGCGGGCAATGGTCGCCCCACGTTCGCGAACGAGTCCCCGGTCAGGACCAAACACAAGGACAGCAACGCTTTTCGGATCCGGGTTCCGCAGGAATGCTTCGATCCTGGCCCCGGTGATCTTCACGGCAACGCTTGGCGTCTTGCTTCGGGAGAAAGCTGAAAATAGGCGGAAAGGCGACTCTGAATATCGCTGGCCACTTCGCGAATGGCACGGTCCCGAGCGTCCTTTTCCGTGATCAGAGACGAGAAACTTGAACTTAAAATATTGAAGCTCGCAACGGACCGACTGGTGCCACTAAAAAGCCTGCGAGCGGAGGCGCGGTCAGTTAAGAAAAAAGTCGCGTTGACTTGAAGATTGGCCCGAGTCGCAATCTCGCTTTTCTTTACGGCAAGCCCGGAACGGCCCTCGCTCACAGTTACCTTAAGCCCGTATTTCGCCGACGCTTGCTGGCCATAGGGAGTTAACTTATCCAGTAACTCATTGCGCAACTGTTGCCCCATGCGGTCCGCAATACGATCAATTTTAATGGACCCCAACTCCGTGGCAATGGGGCCGGATTTGCCTCCCACATAAAGCGGTTGAAATCCACAAGCGGCGACCATTGCCGCTGCCACCAGACCCGTAGCGATTCTATACCACCACATTGACAATCCTATTGGGAACGACGATCACTTTTCTCGGTGTCTTCCCACTCATAGCCGAGACAACATTGGAAAGGGCCAGCGCTGCTGTCTCGACGTCGCCCTTAACCGAGTCTTTCGGGACATCTATGGTACCACGAAGTTTGCCATTCACCTGAACGGCAATCGTGACACTCGTTTCCTCAAGAAAAGCGGAATCAAATTCTGGCCAGCCGGCGTCGACCAACAGGCCTTGGTGGCCCAGCCGTTGCCATAATTCCTCCGCTAAATGCGGCATCATCGGACCGATCAGTTTCACCACCGACTCGCAGCCAAAGCGCATGACCCAAGGGCCACCGTCCTTGTCCGAATCAAACGATTCCAGTTGGTTGGTCAGCTCGCGAATGCGGGCAACCGCTTTATTAAAATGGAAGCGCTCAAGGTCGTCCGACACTGCGGCGATTGTTTTGTGAACGGCGCGGCGAATGCTCTCGGCCGGCGCCGAAATCGAATTTGGCTCAGGCGAATCACACGGACAAATCTCCGAAGCCGGCTCGCCAATCAGACGCCACAGCCGATTGATATACCGCCAGGCCCCGTCAACGCCCGCATCGGTCCAATCCAGGTCGTGTTTGGGCGGGCTGTCGGAAAGCATGAACAAGCGCGCCGTGTCCGCTCCATAGGATGCGAGTATTTCCTCCGGATCAACCACGTTGCGCTTGGACTTGCTCATCTTTTCCGAGCGCCCCACGGCGATTGCCTCGCCGGTCGTCGCATGAACCGCCGAACCATCGTCGGCGACCCGTACATCCGTGGGCAGAACCCACCCCCCCGCTTCGTCGCGGAAGGTCTGGTGGCAAACCATGCCTTGGGTCATCAACCCAGCGAAGGGCTCCGCGGCTGATAGATAGCCGCAATCCTTCAGCGCGCGAGTGAAAAAGCGCGAATACAGTAAATGGAGAACGGCGTGTTCGATGCCACCGATGTACTGATCCACCGGCATCCAATAGTCCACCGCGTTGCGCGCAAAGGCGGTGTCGCTGCGGGTGGAGCAAAACCGGTCAAAATACCATGACGATTCAAAAAAAGTGTCAAACGTATCGGTTTCGCGCACCGCCGCCTTCCCGCACTGCGGGCAATCCACATGTTTCCACGCGGGGTGCGTATCCAGTGCGTTACCCTGGCCGTCGACGGTAACATCTTCGGGAAGGACCACCGGAAGATCCGCCTCGGGGACAGGAACCGCCCCACAATCGTCGCAGTGAATGATGGGAATGGGGCAGCCCCAATAGCGCTGCCGGGAAACACCCCAGTCACGCAACCGATAGTTGATGGCTTTTTCGCCCGCATCCTTGGCTTTAAGGCGGGCGGCAATTTCATCCTTGGCCGCCTCAATGGTCGTGCCATCCAGAAACGACGAATTGATATGCAGCCCTTCGCCCGTGTAGGCCTCGTTTTCAATGACGAAATCGGCGGCCTTCGTTCCTTCCGGGGCAACAACCGGAACCACATCCAAACCATATTTGCGAGCGAAGTCCAGATCCCGCTGGTCGTGACCGGGGCAGCCGAAAATGGCCCCGGTGCCATATTCCATCAATACGAAATTGGCAACGAAAATGGGCAACTCCTTGCCATCCTCAAACGGATGCAGGGCTTTGATGCCGGTATCGAACCCCAGCTTTTCAGCGGTCTCGATGGCCACCTCACTGGTGCCCAGGCGGTTACATTCGGCAATAAACTCGGCCAGCGCCGGATTATCCGTGGCCAGTTCCCGCGCGATCGGATGGTTGGCGGCGATGGCGCAGAAAGACGCGCCAAAAATGGTGTCCTGGCGGGTGGTATAAACCTCCAGCCGGTCATCCCGGTCTTTTAGTTCGAAGAACATTCGCGCGCCTTCGGACCGACCGATCCAGTTTTCCTGCATCAGGCGGACCCGATCAGGCCAGCGCTCCAAATCCTTCAGGGCGTCCAGAAGGTCGTCGGCATAATGCGTGATGCGCAGAAACCATTGGCTCAGCTGCCGCTTCTCAACCGGTTCGCCCGAACGCCAGCCCTTGCCGTCAATCACCTGCTCGTTGGCCAGAACCGTTTGCTCCACCGGGTCCCAATTGACCCACGATTCCCGGCGGTAAGCGAGGCCCGCCTTCAGAAAATCGAGAAACATCTTTTGTTCGTGGCGGTAGTACTCGGGATCGCAGGTGGCCAGTTCGCGCGACCAGTCATAGGAAAGGCCCATGCTTTTTAGTTGTTCGCGCATGGTCGCAATATTGTGCCGGGTCCATTGGGCGGGTGGAACGTTATTCTGAATGGCGGCGTTTTCCGCCGGAAGACCAAAGGCGTCCCACCCCATGGGGTGCAACACGTTGAACCCGCGCGCCCGTTTGTAGCGAGCGACCAAATCGCCCAGCGTGTAATTGCGCACATGGCCCATGTGAATGCGCCCGGACGGATACGGAAACATTTCCAGCACGTAATATTTGGGTCTGGACGGGTCTTCGGAAACCTCGAAACAACCGTGCTCGTCCCACGTTTTCTGCCACTTCGCTTCTGTTTTTTTGAAATTATAGCGAGCCATCATCTCTTCTTCACGTGCAGGGAGTGTTTGGATGGGGTGGTCTGTACGGGCTATTGATCCAGCGTCTCGTGCCGCAGTTGCCGTGCCTTCATCAAAATCGCGTCTTCGATCTTGGTGCCGACATCTCCGGATACCCGCGCGTCGCGCCACGACGGCCCGTCTTTGACCTGCCTGAAAACCGCCACCCTTACGCCGTCGGCCCGAAGGGCGCGCCCGAGAATATAAATGTTCAGCTTGAAGCGTTCTTCCGGGGGAGCGTCCTGTGGCGTATGCCAGTCGGTGATGATAACGCCGCCAAAGGGATCGGCCGAATTCACCGGCATAAACAGAACCGTATCCAGCGACGCGCGCCACAAATACGAATTCACCCCGATGCCACCGCCGCCCGCCCCGTCGGCAGGTCTCTCGGGCCCGCCGAGGGTAAGCGCGTCATCGCCAAAAAGCTTACCGCCCGCCCGTTTACGCTTTTCTTCGACGGTCTCGATGCTTTCCTGAGTGGTGCGCTCGGTCTTGACGCCCGAACAGGAGGCCGTAACGCCGACCACGGCCAGCGCCGCAGCCAGTAGAGCCAATTTTGTAATTAATCGTTTCATGGGCGCGACTATACTCGAAATCGTTTTCCAACTTCCAGCGCTTTACGCGCGGAATTCGGCGCAAAAAAAAGAAAGGGCGACGCCAATGCGCCGCCCCTCCCCAACAACTAAGTCAGGAATTCTGCTTAGAAGCTGACTTTCGTGCCAACGATAACCGTGGTGACTTCGTTATCGTTAAGCGTGGCAGTGGTGCCGTCTTCGAGTTCGACGTAGTTGAATTCGCCGTAAACGTCGAGGCCGTCGGCCACATTGTAGTTACCACCAACCGTGAACATGTCGGCTTCGGCGCTGGTCGTCGCCGCATTCTGGATTTCAGAGTGGAAGTAACCAGCAGCGACCTTAATCGCACCAGCAGAGTACGAAGCCGCAACGTCGTACCATTCGCCGGCATCGAGGCCGAGGGTATCGTTGGCCTGGGTGATACCGCTGTCGCCGTTGTTGTGATAACCGGCTGCAACCGCGAAGTCGCCGAAAGTAACCTTGGCGCCGAGGCCAATGCTGCTGACGTCGTTCTGTTCGGTGGTCGCACCGTCGTCATCATTGGATTCGTAAGCGGCCGCGATGTAACGGACACTGGCCTGCACACCAACTTGATCAAAGTCGCCCTTATATTCGGCGCCAACGCCGAAATGGGTCTCTTGGTCGCCGTCGTCGTCGGACAGCTGATCGTCAAAGTTGGCACCCGTATCCGGGGTGAAGCTGGCGCCCACACGGAAGCCGCTCATGGACGGGCTGTAGTAGGTGATCTTGTTGGCGTCGCTGGAGTCGCCCGTGAAGGACGGACCGGTGATGGCGCCCGAGCTGTTGGTGAAGAAGTTTTCACCGTCGTAACCGCCGGCGGCGGTCAGAAGGCTGTAACCGCCAACTTTCATGGCGTCTTCGGCGCCGTCTTCGTTGCCGAGGTTCAGAGTGCCCCAGTCGCCTTCGAGCCAGATCATGGCTTCGTCGGTGGAGCCCGCTTCGAATTCGTACTCGATCTTCGCGCCGTACTCGAGGCCGTTGTCGGCGGTCGAGCTGGCTTTGAAGACGATTTCCGCATCATCGACGGAGAACTTGTAACCACGGGTGTAGGCCGACGCCGTCGCGGAGACCGGGTCCTGATCGACGAAGGAGGCTTCGAATTTCACGTTACCGGACATGCCCAGCTTGGGGGCTTCGGCGAGGGCCGGGCCGACCAAAAGGGCGGTACCGACGATGGCGGTCGTTCCAAGAAGAATCTTTTTCATCATTCTCTATCCTTAAAGTTTCAGGCTGATTTCAGCCCCTTGTTTACCCCTGAATTCTCCGCGTCCCCAATCCTGATCTTGATGACCATTTCAGGTGTCCACGAAGAAACCGCAGGCATAAAACCGCGAAAACCCTTCATTGGCAACAGTTTCGAGGACCTCTGTGTAACATTTTTAACAACGCGTGCTTTTTTTGCCACACAGAGAAAGCGCGCGGATTCCAGGCTGGTCAAAACAAATTGTTGCGCGGAGGCCGCTAAAGCGCCTTTTTCAGACGTTGAAGTTGGCCTTCGAAGGGCTTCCATCGTGACGGCGCATAAGCACTTCCCGAAGTCTCGGCTTGACCGAACGCAAAGCAGTCGTCGTCCTCATCCAGGCCGCAGAAATCCAGCATTTGCCGGGTATTTTCTTCCGGATGGGCAACCAATTCCTCGTACGCCACATCAAGAACGGGAGTCGGGCATACCTGCCGCCAATGATCCATCAAGCGCTGATATTCCCCAAAAAAATGGGAAAGATTATCCATGTCATAGGCATATGCATGACCCGCGTCGAACCCCTGTGCGAAAATCGAAAAGCAGATTTCCATCGGGCTGCGTCGGCAATGAATAATTCGCGCGCGCGGGAACAAAAATGCGATCAGACCCAAGCGCCGGAAATTATCGGGCGTCGCATCGATGAACCGCCGGTACTGCGGGAATGTTCGCGACATTCGGTTTAAATAAATACCAGCCAAACGTTGCACCTTATTCCGATCCAGCTGATCGACGCAGGCGGGATATTGCAAACCTTCGCTGCCCAGCATTTCCGGCAACTCACGTTCCAATATCGCAAAGTCTTTCGTTTCCCCGGCGTTTCCCGCCCAGCGGTGGCGCGCAATGATCTCCTCGATCCGTTCCGTTCCCGAACAGGGCATGCCAACAATAAAGACGGGCCGATCATCGGCCATGCCATCCTTCCGGCGGGCCTCGAAAAAGTCCGCATCGAAAGTGGATATGAGGCGAGTGGTGGTTTCACGGACCGATTGCGGGTCGTAGTCGCAGGCCGCATTGACGATTTTGTTGGCGCGAACGTAGTACGGGAAAGCGTCGTCGTATCGTCCGCGCCGCTCCAAAACGCCGCCCATATCGAAACACAGCTCGGCGACGACGGTTTCATCTGATTGGTCATTTTCAACGAATGATGCGATTTCCGCCAATTCGTCGTCTGTGAAGTTCACGCCTGGGTCTGCCGCAAGACGGTGGAAGACAAGGGCCATGTTGGGGTCGATGTGGCGCAGGGTGTCGATAACGCCGCGCGCGCGTTCGAGGTCGCCCCTATCCTGAAACACCTTCGCGTGCCGCAGGTAGGCTTGGGCAAGTTCGGGGAATTCCTGCTCCAAGCTCTCGAAACAGGTCAGGGCTTCGCTGGATCGTCCCAACGCGACCAGGATGTCACCATAATTCAGTCGGAAGTCAGGGTTCTTCGGCGCCAGGGAAATGGCTTTACGGGCGTGAATTTCCGCTTCTTCACGACGGCCGCGGCGGTTGAGGACGCGGGCCAAATCGTTGTGGGCCGGGGCCAGGCTATCGTCCAGTTCAATGGAGCGTTCAAAGGCGGCGACGGCCTCACGCTCGCGTCCCAGGCGGTCCAGCAGCCGCGCACGATTGAAATGCAAGGGTGCGCCGTCCGCCCCGATGGCCAGCGCGGCATCGAACTCAGCCAGCGCGGCTTCGCTCTCGCCAAGCTCCATTAGCGCGCTTCCAAGGTTCATGCGAGCGCCCGCGTGCCCGGCCGCCAAGCGCGCAGCTTCCCGAAGGAGCGGAACCGCTTCGTCAAGCTCGCCTCGTTGCAGCAGGGCGGCGCCCAAGTGAAGCCGTGCGCCGGCCGTCTCGGGGTCTATATCAATGGCGGTTCTCAGGCTTTGAATGGCGCTTTCAACCCTACCCGACGCCAGCAGGGCACCGCCCAGATTGACATGGAACTCGGCAACGCCCCGTTTTCCTTCGATGGCCTTGGCAATCAAACCGATGGCCTCCTCCACGTGGCCCGTTCGCATGGCGACAAGGCCGAGCAGATAGGCGGCGTCAGGGTGATCGGGCTCCCTCGCGAGCACCTGGCGGGCTCGGGTCTCGGCGTCTTTCAGGCGTCCCTCGCGGTGGAAACGAACTGCTTCGGCGAACGCCGCCCTGGTCTCGGCGGGAGCTGGCCCCAACAGGCTCTTGCCAAGGAAAGCTTGATTGCCCAAGCTCGCCTTTATCGAGCCCGGACCCGACATCCCAAACGTTTTTTTTGCCATAACACCTCAACGCGCCGTGAAATTCAGTTTTGCGGGTTTACAGGGTTGTCGGAACCCCGGCAAGGGCTCCGATGGCAGCTATTCCCGCAAATCCGCTGTCCTTTAGGCGACGTGCCGTTTTCGCGTCAATTCCCCCCAGCGCATAAATCGGAACACGGGAATTCCGACACCACAGGGCAAAGCGCAGCGGACCCAATGCTTTCGCGCCCGGATGGCTGGCGGTCTGAAATACCGGTGAGAGAAGAACGGCGTCGCAACCGCTTCGCGCCGCCCGCTCTATCGCCGCTCGTGAATGTGCGGCCGCCGTCACAAGGAATTCCGGTTTTTTAGCCGCTGACGCGCCCCAGGCGATGGGGCCACGCCGGGTCATTCTTTCCGGTAAATGCACGCCCGCAGCGCCCACCGCGACCGCCAGACGCCAATCCCCGGCGATCAACAATTTGATTCGGCGTTGGCGGCAGATTTCCGCCAAATCGCGGGCGAGGGCCGCCCGCTCGGGATGATCGTAGTGGCGCAGGATGACGGCACTTCCCGGAGCGAGTTTGCGTACCGCCACGCGAGGATCGGGAAGGCGGACGCTGTCGGTCACCAGTATCACGGACGGCAGCGCCCCTCCGGCGGGTTTGAACCGTCTGATTTCATCTGCTAGGTTTCCGCGCACTCTCCAACCTTCCCTTCTGAGGATCTATGGTATCGCACATGACCAGCGAAACGGAAATCGCAACAAACATCGCCGCCGTCAACGACCGAATTGCGCAGGCCGCCGCCGAGGCCGGGCGCGATCCGCAAACGATTGAGCTCGTCGCCATCAGCAAAACCAAGCCGGACGAGCTTATTCGCGCCGCAATCGGCGCCGGTCATAAGGTGTTTGGCGAAAACCGGGTGCAGGAGGTCGAGAGCAAATGGCCTGCGATCAAGGCCGATCATGCGGACGTCCAGCTTCATCTGGTTGGTCCGTTGCAGCGCAACAAGCTCAAGCGGGCCGTTGCCTTGTGCGATGTTATCGAGACGGTGGATCGCGAAAAACTGGTGCGCGGCCTTGTCGATGAAATGGCCGCAACGGGGCGTGTGGTCGATTGTCTGATTCAGGTGAATACGGGCGAGGAGCCGCAGAAGGCGGGTATCCTTCCCGCCCGGATCGACGAATTTGTGGAAATGTGCCGCAAGGATTACGAATTGCCGGTCGCCGGGCTCATGTGCATTCCGCCGTTCGACGACGAACCGGCATTTCATTTTGCCCTTTTGGCGGAAATGGCGCGGCGCAACGGTCTTGAAAAAATCAGCATGGGAATGACCGGCGACTTCGAGACGGCGATCCGTTTCGGGGCCACCCACGTTCGCGTGGGGACGGCCATTTTCGGTGCCCGAGCGCCCTTTAAACCGGCGCAGTGACGGATAAGTAGGTTTCGGTTTCGCAATCGGCCAACAAGGCGAGCAAATCGTCCTTGGCCAGCGCCACGCATCCTTCGGTTGGCGAATAATCGGGCTTGGCGATGTGCATGAATATTGCGCTGCCCAGATTTGGTTTCGGCGGGTGGTCGTTGTATCCGAGGACGACGATGATGTCGTAGATCCCGTCCTCGCGCCAAAGTTCTTCGTGTCCGCCAGCATGCGGCAGAAAGACCAGCTTGTTGTATTCCGTGTCGGCCGGATCGTCTGACCAGCCCATGTCGCGCGCGATGGGGCGGCAGAGTAACGGCGGGGGCGGCGGTTCCATTCGGTCGGCGCGAAACATGACCTCGCGCAGGGCGAACCGTCCGGCGGGCGTTGCGCCGTCGCCTTCGTGTTTGTTCAGGGTCACGCCCGAGCGGCCCAGGGCGCAGCGCGCGCGCCTGTCTTTCCACTGGATGAAACCATCGGGCTGAACGTAAATTTCCATGATGCTCTACATGATGCGCTAATAGGTGGCGCTGGGTGCGGGCTGGGCGATGTTTGCTTCGACCAGCCGGGCCGAGGTTTCGTATTTCTGCAAGGCCGACAGCATGGTTTCGGTGAACCAGCCGCCCTCCGGCGCCACCGCGCCCCCGGGCTGGGCCTGGGGCTGCGCGTTGGGCTCTTCTTGCTCGTCGGCCGGGCCATCGTCGAACGTGGGCAGCGCGCCCAGATCCAGAACGGCCAGCGACGAGGCCGCCGGGGAAAGCGGGCTCAGCGCGGATAGCTCAATGGGAGCCCGGTCGATGGGCGCGCGAGGCCGCGTGACGGTCAGTTTCGGTTCGGGCGCAATGGCTGCTGCGGGCAGCGGGGCGAGCATGCCGAGGTCCGGAAGGCCCGCACCCGCACCATTGCCCGGGGTAGAGGCAACGGTGAGGGGGGCTTGCTGGGGTTCGCCGCCATCGAAAAAGGCCAGTACGTGTTCGCCGACGTCCTTGCCGGTGGTTTCGTCGAGAAAGGCGTTGAAGGTGGCGGCCACGGCGCCGACGGGGCCGCCGAACAGCGCGCCGCCCGCGACCCGTGAGCCGGGGTCGATGTCATCGCCGGTCATGGCGCGGTAGATGGTGGCGACAACGGGGATGTGCTGCAACGGATTGATGATGTCGATGAAGTCGGCAAAGGTGAAGCCGTCCTCGCCGAAGGCCTGGAACGCCTCGTTGTCGCCTGCCTTGGCACCCGCCTTTGCGATCTCGGCGGCGGTCTCGGGCGGCATCAACGGTCTGATTTCGGTGGTGGTCATTTTGCTTTCGCCACTGTCTGTCCCGCACTGTCTGTCCCGGGGGTGACGTTGCAATCCCCGTGCCAGCAGCGAAAACGTTTATTATCAATGGGTTGCGTGTGGCGAAGCCCGGCCCGATCTGCCCACGTGGAAGGAATTGCCGGGCCGCAACCTAGAAAAGATGGCCGCTGCGGATCTGCTTGGTGCGCAGATAGGTCTCGTTGTGGCGGTTGGACGGGAAGCGGTGCGAAACCCGTTCGGCGACCTCGACGCCGCAGCGTGCCAGCGCCTCGACCTTGTCCGGATTGTTGGTCAGCAAACGCACGCTTTCGATGCCCAGGGTGCGCAGCATCTGGGCGGCGGGCAGGTAGACCCGTTCGTCGGCATCGAAGCCCAGCTGCTCGTTGGCCTCGATGGTATCGAACCCCTGGTCCTGCAGCTCATAGGCGCGCAATTTGTTGACCAGACCGATACCGCGCCCTTCCTGAGCCAGATACAACAGCGCGCCGCAGCCCTCCTTGCCGATGGCTTCGATGGCCGCGCGAAGCTGTTCGCCGCAATCGCAGCGCAGGCTGCCCAGCAGATCACCGGTGAAGCATTCGGAATGCAGGCGCGTCAGCACCGGGGCGTCAGCGCCCGGTTCGCCGATCAGCACGGCCAGATGTTCCAGCCCGCCGTCCACCGGACGGAATGCGATGATGCGGGTGTTTTCGGCGCCGTCCAGCGGAACCCGCGCCTCGCTAACCATTTTGAGCGTGCGCGCCGTGGTGTATTCGTACTGAAACACATCGCCCGCATCGACCACGAACAGATCATGGCGTGCCGCCCAGGCGTCCAGATCATCGGCCTCGGGGTCGAGGATGGCAGCGCACAGGGCCGCCGGGAGCAGGCGCGCCACCTTGGCCAGACCGACGCCCGCGCTAGCGCAGCCGTACCGTGCGGCTTCCGCAATTTCAAATTGGGAACTGTCCGTGGTGGGCAACTCGGTGAGCGGATCGGCGATATCGCGAAGGGTCTCGGCACTGATTTCACCGCCGGGGGTGAGCGCCACAACCTGGGCCTCGCTTTTCACCAGGCCCAGAACCTCGGCCCGGCGCGCCGTGATGGCCAGCACGAAATCCCCGCCGCTTAACTCGCCGAGCTTATCGAGCGCCTCGGGCGTGGCCGCTTCACTGGCCAATACCAGCGCCGTTTCGCCGCCCGCCGCGCGCACGGCGACCATGCGCCCGCGGCGCAGCTCGGCCACGGCGCGATCCACCGACAAGAGCGAAGCCGGTTCGCGCGAGGCAGGCATGGGTGCGGTCTGGTAACGGTGCGGCATCGGGTTCGGTTCTCTTATTGATCTGGCACTTCTCAAGTGGGCCAGCGTCGCGGCGGACCATACCGCCAAACCCTGGCCTGCGAAAGCGGCGAATGGGGGCTCTACGTTTAGCCCTTGAAATTCAACATGTTCTTCCGGAAATATATGATAGAAAGGTCGGGCGTCAATTCCCGCGGCTTCGGCCCGGGACGGACCCACACCCGGAGGGGGGTGATCATGAGCAGCGGCAAGCGCATTCTGATTGTCGATGACGACGAAGTTCTTCTTCAAATGCTGGCCGAGCAGTTGCAGCTGCACGAGGAATTCAGCACCGTCTGCATTACCACCGCCGCCGAAGCGCTGGAACGCACCAAGGCGGATTACTTCGACATCATCATCCTCGACGTGGGCCTGCCCGACATGGACGGGCGCGAGGTCTGCCGCCTCATGCGCCGCTCGGGCGTGAAATCGCCCATCATCATGCTGACCGGGGCCGACACCGACGCCGACACCATCCTGGGTCTCGATTCGGGGGCCAACGACTACATCACCAAGCCGTTCCGCCTGGGGGTTTTGCTGGCCCGCCTGCGCGCCCACATCCGCCAGCACGAACGTAGTGACGACGCCGT
>Ga0233437_1003294_pt1 | contig 21581 bp, 24 predicted proteins | sample SI_122_August201_FD_182714 | JGI IMG/M metagenome (GOLD analysis project Ga0233437, IMG submission 182714) | Seawater microbial communities from Saanich Inlet, British Columbia, Canada - SI_122_August2016_200_MG | ecosystem: Environmental > Aquatic > Marine > Inlet | place: Canada: British...
CTCTCTTGTCGGTGAGGATACAAGACTTTGACAAGGATTTAGTTGGAACGGTTTGTTCGTTTACCACCAACTAATTATCAAAAACAAACTATACCTGTAGACGTTGTTAGCCTTCACTTGCGGACAGGGGGTCGCTCCCCCTCATCTCCACATTTAATGAAATTATTAAGAACATTCTCCTACGTTTGCGTTAGGTACACTTGGAATTTCAACTAGTCCCCAATTAAGACTATCGCTGGTGAAATTATGAGAAGGAAAATCGTAATTAGGATTGATTTTGTAACCTGACGAACCAATTAAATGTAGCTCCAGCTCTATTGATTCATCTGAATCTAGTTGACCACTATAGATAACATCACCATCGCTATCTTCATAGTTAGTCACTAAAGATAATTCGGGTAATTTAATAATTACAACTCTAACTGCACTTGTAATATATTCTTCGCCTGGCTCCTTACCTCCACTACAATTTTTGTCTTCATATGTTTTGGCAGAGATTGTATATGTGAGTTTTGATAACCAATGAAACTTAAAGTTTCTAACTATTACTCCCGATTCTGTTCCAGAATCGTTTCTATATTGAACCTGAAAAGCATTATTTCCCTCATTAGGAGTAAAACACAAAGTGGAGTGATTGGCATAACTAGTCCAACCCTCATTATTAAAATTGTGCCTACTTTGCAAACCAGAGGTACTAGATACTGGGATATCTACAGCACATAAAGTTCTGCCTTCTTGAATTTCAATATATTGACCTTCACTAGGATAGCTTATATTCACAACTGGGGGTTCAATAGGTTTTGGAATAGTCGTTGGTGTAGTAGAAAGATCTGGAGTATCGGTTGTAACTGGTATAGAAGTAGGAGTCAGAGCATCTTTCTCTGTTAAATCTGGTGCTAAAGTAGTATCTTCTGTAACAATAATTGCGTCGTAAGTTGAACCTTCTGAATCGGAATTCTCAACCCCTACCTGATCTCTAATCATACTTGGTTCCCCACTTATGACAAATCTATTTGCAAAGATAATTGATAAAGCTAGAAAAGTAAGCAAAACTATCAAACTTATAAAAACAAACAACTTATTCTTCTCACACCAAGCTTTAACATCATTCCAATAAGAAGATAATTTCTCATATTTTTTGCTTACTTCTTCTTTGTGCACATCTTCTACTTTCGAAGATTGTTGAAGGATTTTTTCTGTCATAAGCATATTGTATACTAATTCAACATTATCCACACTTTTTTTAACCTATTTATACATCTTTTCTATGTTCAATTCTGTATAAGAAATATAATTACGCATTAAGACCACTAACTACATCATTGAGCTCAACTGTTTCACCCCGCTCATATTCAAGCCTAGATTCAGCGATTTCTTGCTGTAGTTTGGGAGAAGCTAGTTCCAAAAGAACATCCTCTACTTCTTCAGAAATATCAGTAATAATAACTAGTTGATTGCTTTTCAACATAACACCATTCATTATACAATGCCTTTTCTTATCACAAATTAATGCTATAAGCAGCTCCTAATAAAAATGAAATAAATACTGCTCTAACTCGCCTCTGCTCCACCTTCTACAGAATGCACGTACTCCATGATACGGGTTGCTTGGACAGACCTGGCTTTACTGCCTTCTGCTGGACCTATTAAACCCGCTTCGTAGAGTTGATCCAGTATTCTAGCTGCTCTGTTGTATCCCACACTAAATCTACGTTGCACCATGGAGCTGGAAGCTTTATCCTGGGTGACTACAAACTTGGCCACTTCTGTAAACAGTTCATCTTTGTCTTCACCACCATCGGCCGTTACCTTTCCTCCACTGCCTTTACCCACCACTTTATACTTAGTGGTAATTTCTTCTTGATATTCTGGTCTCTGGCCCTGGTCTTTGATAAATTTGATCAAGGATTTTATTTCCTTGTCCGAGACAAAAGTACCCTGAATACGACTGGGTTTGGCTTGATCGGGTGGAGTAAACAGCATGTCTCCCCGCCCAAGTAACTTCTCTGCTCCCGGTGTATCTAGAATCACCCTGGAGTCGGTCATGGAAGACACATTGAAAGCAATCCTGGCTGGAATGTTGGCCTTAATTAAACCAGTTAGCACATCTACAGAAGGTCGTTGAGTGGCCAAAATAAGATGAATGCCAACTGCTCTAGCCATCTGAGCAATTCTGGTAATACTCTCTTCTACTTCCGATGGTGCAAACAACATAATATCTGCCAACTCATCGATCACAATCACGATGTGAGGCATAGCTACCAAACCAGCTAGCTCATTGTAGCCAGCAATATTTCTCACTCCAACTTCTGCCAACTTCTTGTATCTGTTCTCCATCTCATTCACCGCCCATTTCAAAGCAGAAACAACTTTTTTGGGATCTACAATGACTGGGGTTAAAAGATGGGGAATATCGTTATATCCAGTTAATTCAACTCGCTTGGGATCTACCAAGATCAGCCTGACCTCTTCTGGACTAGCTCTAAACAACATGGAGCAGATGAAGCTATTAATGGCTACAGATTTACCGGAACCAGTCGCACCAGCGATTAACATATGAGGCATGTCCGAGATATTCACTACAATGGGTTTGTTGGACACATTGATACCCAGTGCCACAGCCAGTTTTGAAGGATGTTTCTTTAACTCTTCACTTTTCAACATATGACGCAGTGTCACAAACTGGGCAGAGTAGTTGGGCACCTCTACTCCAATTAAAGATCTGCCAGCAATAGGTGCCTCGATTCTAACTTGTCCAGTTGGGGCAGCCAAAGCCAAAGCTAGATCTGTAGACAGGCCAGTAATCTTTGATAATTTAGTACCTCTCCCAATCTCTAAGGCATATTGGGTCACACTAGGACCAAAGTTGGCTTCTTTAACATTGGCTTTTATTCCAAAAGATTCCAGAGTAGCCTCTATGGTGTCTGCGTTCTTTTTAACATCTCCTCTATCTGCTTCACCTCCGTCGCTATCCGAGAGAAGTGAAAGAGGTGGATATTCCCAAACAGATTGTGTATTGGCAGGTACCAATAAATTGGGCAGATCATCAGTCTTTTTTAGTTTGGGCAAAGCTTTGGCTTGAGCTACTGCCAAACCTGCAGCCTGTTCATCACTAGGTGATTTTTTATGATCATTGACGCTCATGCCACTAGATTTCTTTAAAGGTAGCGACAACTTTGGTAGAGAAAAACCAAAACCTTTCTTTGGCTTATCATCCACACCTAGTTGTTCACCCTTGGCATCTTTGTCTTTTAATTTTTTATCCTTTTTCTTGCCTACATTCATTCCCAGCTCTAAAACCTCTGCTATAGAAAATTGAGTCATCACCAAAGCGCCACTAATTAAAATAGCTCCAAAAAAGATAAAAGCTCCTGGTTTAGCAATAAGCTGACTCATATTTTCAAAAAACTGATTGCCAATCTGACCAGTTTTAAACAAACCCATAGCTCCTATCATCAACATCATGGTCCCCAACAAGACGTTAGGTTTAGACCAAGCCCATTTTGTCTGAAACAAAACTAAACCAGCAGACAAAAAGACAAATGGTAAAAGTAAGAGTGAGGCTCCAAATTTTTCGGACAAGACTAGGTTGATGCTGGCCAATAACTCACCCTGACCAGAAAATGAAACGATGATCAATAAACCTAGGGCCATGAGAAGAATAGCTACGATAGACTGCAGAGTCTCTGTTCGTATCTTGAGCTTGACTGGTTTCTTCTTGCGTCGTCTTTTAGCCATGGATCAGTCCTTAATTGATTCTTTCACTATTATAGGATATATCATATTTTTGCCCCCTGTGACAAGAGGGAGTTTTTTTCCGTCTTTAAATATCAATTATCACGGGCAAAATCATTGGTTCTCTTTGGATAACTTTATACAGCTTCCTACCCAATGTTCTTTCTATTTTCCTAACCAGATCTGCTTCTTTTAGCTTGGGGTTGGCATCTATTGTTTGACCAACTGTTTCTTTAATAAAGCCAATCACTTCTTCTGCCTCTTTCATAAACACAAAACCTCGAGAGATAACTTGGATCTGTCTGACCTGAATATGTCCCTGAGATCTGGGTATAACTAACACTATCATGCCCGCCTGCCCCATACTAATTCTGTCTGATAAGACTGCTGGTCCTACATCACCAATACCTTTGCCGTCCACAGTCTGAGGTTTAAGCTTAATTCTATCCACCACTTTTATACCTTGCTGGGACAGCTCTAGTACTTCTCCCTCTTTGGGTAGAAGAGTCTGATTTTGACCATAACCCAAAGGTGTGGCCACGACTTCTGCAAACAAGCGACGATGACGATCTGCACCACCTATTGGCATAACATTCTCTGGCTTCACCAGCTGGATCATCTCTCGTTGTTCTTGACTGCTGGCGTGACCAGAGTGATGTAGCCCTGGTTCAATATCTGGATATAAAACTCTGATATTATTGCGAGCCAACTCATCTATAGCAGCGTAATAATTTAGTTCGTTACCTGGAATAGCATTGGCAGAAAAGACCACTGTGTCTTGAGTCTTGATTCTCAAGATTGGATGATCACCAAACACCGCCCTAACTAAAGAAGATCCTTCTTGTCCCTGGCTACCAGCTACGATCATACATAGTTGTTCGTCTGGGACTTGATCGGCTTTTTTCTTGTCTACCATCAAGCCTGGAGCGAGATGGAGTTTCTTTAATTCCTGGGCGACCTTGACATTTTGCTCTACAGATCTGCCAATAAAGGCCACTTTTCTACCTTGTTTTTTGGCAGCGTCGACTGTGGCTTGAATCCTATGAATATGAGAACTCATTAAAGTCATAACAAACTTACCTTTTGTTTGGGACATAAGGTCAAAAATAACTGGACCAATGGTTGATTCGGACTCTGCTGGTTGATCCACTTCTACTCGCAAACAATCTAGTAGCATTAGTTTGACATTGCTGGATTTTAAGTTGCCAATTCCATCAAGATCTGTCACCTGATTGTCTATTGGCGTAGAGTCAATTCTAAAGTCTGTACCGTGATAAACCGCTCCTGCTGGCGTCTCTATTAAGTAGTGACGCGTGTCTGGCACAGAGTGAGTTACTTTAAAGCTAGTAGCAAAAAACTTGGAACCTAGTGCAAAGCGTTGACCTGCTTCTATGACCTTAATTGGTCTGTCCACCTTACCATCTTTCATTCTTTGGGCTGCAAAACCAGCGGTCAAGGGTGAAGCATAGATAGGAAATTCTGGCAGATGAGGTAGCAAATAAGGCAAAGCTGCAATATGGTCGTCGTGGCCATGAGACAAGATCATGCCCACAATTTTTTTACCTTTTTCTAGCTGCTTTGTTAGATATGAGATGTCTGGAATTAAAATATCCACCCCAGGCATATAGTGATCTGGAAAACCAATCCCACAGTCCACAATCAAGATCTCATCATCCACTGTGTACAGAAACATGTTCTGTGTCACCTTACCCATACCACCCATAGCAAATAACTGTAAATTAGACATAGTTTCTTTCCTTTGCTTCGCCGTAGCTCGTTTGAGCGGAGGCGAGTTTTGCTTCGCCGTAGCTCGTTTGAGCGGAGGCGAGTTACTTGTTTCTAGTTCTTCATTCTTATCTTCTGATGGCTACTTATTATTAAATAAATCGATGTTATCTCCCCAACCCAAGTCTTTATATACTAGTTTTTTATGGACAAGCGAATTGACCCACTGTTTCATTTTTGTAGATCTGTAAGTAAAGAATCCAAGCAGGGAAGCTCCAAAAAATGCCATCATCATGAACCAAAAAGGGGCGTAATTAAGTGTGAGGGGTGGAGTTTTAATAGCAAACATCAGGATGTGCAGAGCAAAAGCCAGTCCCACAGCCAGCTTCATCAGTCGCATAAAGCTAAAACGTTTTTCTTGTTTGGGATCTGCTAACTCTAGACTAATATATATAGTTAGACCAACTATAAAAGCAGATGATAATAGCAATGGCATTGAACTACCAGAACCAACCCAATCAAGAGGTAGCCAAAGATTAATAAATGAAATAGCAGTAAAAATAGAAACTGCACCAAAAGCCATAGCCAGATGGGATAACCACAGATGAATATACTCACTATCAAAGAAGAAATTATATAAAGGGTCTTTTTCTTTAAGATGAAATGTTTTCGTCACAGAGTGCATAGCCACAAATGCAAAAATCAGTAGGAACACTACGCTAAAAGCAGTATCAATTGAGTAAATCTCTTTCATACTCAAGTTGTGTGTATTGGCTTGTAGTAATACAAATATCATGGTTTTAAGCCAAACAAAAACAATAGGCGATAAAATAAAAGTATAGTAAAACTGGACAATATCTATCTTAAGCAGATCCTTTTTACCTTGAAAGCGATAAAAAACCAATCCCACTAAAGTTCCAATCACAGGCAACACTAATAACAAAAATATCAATAACATATTTTAGACTTATATCAAAATAATAAATCGACTACTTATTATCTAGAAACTATCCTACCATTTCCTCTAAAAGATCGCTCCTGCAACTTCACCCTTCATCTTGTCCACATTTTTTCGTTTTTCTACCCAGTCAATGATTTTATGTATTTTTTCAAAGTCTTGGGTAAATGAGTTCTTGACCTTGGTAGATCTCAATCCGGCTGCTGGGTGATACATGGGTAGCACATAAAGTAGCTTGTCGTTCCATTTCACCCGGTGCAAGCGACCATGGACTTGAGATATGTAAACTTCTGGTAAAAACTTGGCCATACTGTACCTACCCAGAGTCACCATCAGCAAAGGATCAACCAACTCAATCTCTCTGTCTAGAAATGGTTTGTAGGCAGCAATTTCTTCTGGAGAAGGATCTCTGTTGTCTGGCGGTCGGGCTTTAACAATATTAGAGATATATACCTCATCTATAGGTAGCTTGACCTCCCCGATCACTTTCCTCAACAGCTGGCCCGACCGCCCAACAAACGGTCGCCTCTGCACAGCTTCATTGTGCCCAGGTGCCTCACCAATCATCATAATCTTTGAGGGTACAGTCCCCTCTCCGTGCACGATATCTTTAGCTTCTTTAGCCAGAGGTAAATCCTTGACATCATTTTCTAGGTCTAGTTGAAGATTTGTTAACTTTTGTTGAAGATCATCGCAGTTTATTTTTTTTGACACAACTTATTATAACCTAGCTTACATTTCTATATACTTTTGTCTGATAAACTTTTTGCATGGCAGAAGCAGATGAAATAAACACAATAGAATCCGAACGCACTGTTTTGAGTGATAGTATTTTTGAGCTTATTAATGAACTAAATAAATATCAAGAAATGATCGGCGACATAGCTCATGATTCTCAACTAACTACCACAGGTGTCATAGAAACATCTAGCCGAGTCCAACTCAACTTCCAAACCGTTCCAATTGATCAACTTCAAAACACTATAGACTATCTAGAAACTGCCATTGAAGAAATTAGAACGCAAGTCTCAGAAAGAGAAGATTTAACACTGGAGTGGTTAAAATCTCAAGAACCAGATCTCATGAACTGGATTGGAAATATTAAACTGCTTGAAAAGCTAATTAAAGAAAATCCTGACAGTTTTTCACAAGAATTTAAACAACAAGTAAAGATAGAATTAGCGGGCTTAGCTTTATGGCTTCGCCAAACGTCAGTGGATTTAGAAAAATAGTTTGTTTCCTGGATCCCCACTCATCGCTACGCTTGAGTGAGGATGACAAAAGGAGTAGCTACTCTTGAAAAAGAGTGGCTAACTGTCTGGGATAATCCTTGACTTCACACCAAGCTGATAGACAATGCTTGCAAATGTTTAGAAGATCTGAATCAGAACCAAGAAGAAGCGATCCAGGCAAAAAGAGATCAGAATTAAAAGTATCCTTTAGAATAAGACCGCAGGGACCGTCAACTACAACAACTGCTCATAGAAAAGCATCAGACAGATTGCAGACAATCAGAATTCAGTCTTACACACATCAAGTCTAACATCAGAAAATTAATAAACAAAAAACTTAGCGAGGCCTCAATACTGCGGCAAAAATATCTTCATGTTCTCTTTTGTAATCACCACTTCATCGTAACCCTTTTCCACAATAATCCTGGCAGTTTTTCGCACTGCCCCCTCTAGAGTTCTCTGCAAAGTACGGATACCGGCATCAAACCCAAGAGGTCTGGTCACCTTGGGCCAAACATCATCCCTAATAATAAACTGCTCCTCTCTTAAACCGGCTTTTTCAAGCAGCTTAGGCAAGATGTATTTTTTGGCAATGACTATCTTTTCTTGATCGGTGTAGGTAGGCATGCTAATCTTTTCCATCCTGTCTAAAACAGCTGTGGCTACATTGGTGGTGTTATTGGCGGTGGCAATAAATATGGCGTGAGATAAATTGACAGGGAAATCAAGATAGGTATCTCTAAATGAATGGTTCTGAGCAGGATCAAGCAGTTCAACCAACACACCCATGATATCCCTATTAGTTTCTTCGGCAACTCTATCTATCTCGTCCAACAAAATGACGGGATTACGTACTTTAGATTGACAAATTCCTTTGACAACTCTACCTGGTTCGGACTCTAGGTGCAGTCTAGAGCTTCCCCGTAGCTCCCTGGCAGAACCCATGCCACCAAAGGGAATTCTCACTAGATCTCTACCCAGAGCTTCGGCCAGTGAGTAAGCAAAAGTGGTTTTACCTGTACCCACCAAACCTACCAGCAACAAAACTGGGGCTCTAAAATCACTTTCCGAAAACTGCTTTTGTCTTAGCTTTAGGACAGATATATACTCCAAAAACCTATCCTTCACATCTTGCATGCCATAGTGATGTTTATCAAATATCTTGGAAGCTTTGGCAACATCCAGCGTATCATTTGATTCTTTTTCCCAGGGTACTTGTAACACCCAGCGAATATAGCGACTAACTTTGTCGTATTTTTCATCATAATTACCCATGTCAATAGATCTCTCCAAAGCCACTACATCTTTCTCCACCTTAAGACGCATCTCATCGGGCATGACCGCACCTTCAACTTGTTTTTTAAGCTCTTCTATTTCTTGATCTAGGATTTTGTGATAATCGGGCATGGGCAGGTAGTTTTAAACTTTCTTACTTATGATATACCAGCTTGAGACTCTATGGCAGAGCGAGTTAACAATCCCTCTTTGGCTCCAATATAATTAACCACAGAGCCAGCGTTTGTTACTCCCAATCCAATAGCTTGTTTTGGCTTGTATCCCCAAATTTTTCCAGCCACCAATCCCACTGCAAAACTGTCTCCTGCACCCGTAGCTTCAACTGCTGGATTACCAGAGGACACAAAACTAAACTCACCTTCTCCTTTTATAATACACTTGCCACCTTTGCTACCGTCGGTAATTACTATCATGGGAACGTGATTAATTAATGTAGATTGAACACCACTTATCATCTGCCACTCCGAAGTATTTAATATTAATATCTCTACCGGAATACTGTCTATCTTAAGGCGGTGTTCATTTAATAAAAGTAGCTCTCTTTTGCCAGGATTCCATGATAATTTTCGCTTTCCCCCTAGTTTATTCAAAACAGTAAACAATTTTTCTAGAGCTGGTTGTCTGCCAGAGATACTAGACAGATGAATCCAGCTTGTTCTTTTTATCTGATCTTCTGGCAGATCATCGGGGTCTAGCATGGAAGCTGCCCCTCTATGAACCATAGCTGTTCTATCTCCAGTAGGACCGATCAATAAGACTGCTCCACCCGTCTGTTCTTTACGCTCACTGACTAGAAAATTGGTCATTACAAACTCTTTTTGAAAATCTTTAACAATCAACTCTGCCAAACTATCTTTACCCAGTTCCGAAACCACTCCAGTTTTAAATCCTAACCTAGCAAATCCTACAGCCGCATTGCCTCCTCCACCTCCAGTAGTCAAAGAAAAATTATCTACCTCTATCTTGTCTCCAAATGTTTGACACAGTAGTACACCCTCTTTTGCCTGCTGCAATTTGAAGTTATCGGACCTAACAAATACATCAATTAAGCTTGAACCAATGGTTAAAACTTCGTACATATAACCAGTCTAACAGTTTTAGACTGGTAGTGAAATAAAGAATATTACTCCCTAGCAGGTAAACTGCATCGCTGGGCCAAATCTTTTTCGAACTCTTTAAGTGCTTGAATCATCTCTTCTTGGTTAGTGACCACTTTGTAGATAGATAGCTCTTTTTCTCCAATAAAGAAATTATCGACCACCACTTTGAGTAAGTCGTTCCAAAATTCGCCATAAAGAATAATGGGTTTGTGATTACCATAATGCAGATGAGCTAGTAGCCAAGCTGTAGACCACTCGCTTAAAGTCCCCGTACCACCTTTGAAGCAAATAATAGCATCTGCTTCTTCCATTAAACCAAACATCCGTTCTACATAGTTGGTAGTCTTTATTTCCACATCCGAGATATTCTCTTTATCTTGTCCCTCGAACTCCGGCATATCTTGAGGCTGAAAAGTCACAGTCACCACTTTACCACCTGCAGACTTGGCTCCTTCTGTAGCAGCTAGCATGACGCCCGGCCCACCACCGTCTACCACCACTTTTTTATTCTGGGCTAAATATTTAGTGCATTCAAACACTTCTTTATACAAAGGATCTTCTTTGGTGATATCGGCACTACCAAAGATTGCCACCCTATCCATACTGCAGTTATCTTTGGGCCCCGGAATAACAATTTTTCTAATTACGCGATGAGTCATAATGTTCTTTCTAGTTGTAAATTTTACTTATGTTAACTGGCAAAGTTTTTGTATGCCTCCAGTTTATCTGGTGCATCCCAAATCCCAGTACCTACTGCTACTCCATCTGCTTCCATGGCCAAAATTTTTGATACCAGATCTTCTTTTATACCACCATCTACCACAATCTCAAACTCTAATTGTCTGTCTCTGCGCAGTGCCACCAGCTCTTCAATTTTATCCAAAGTCTGAGGCAAAAAACTTTGCCCCTGAAATCCTGCCTCTATGCTCATCAGTTGAACAACCTTGAGATTTTGCCAACTATCTCTACCAATGGCATCAAGAGGTGTGAAGGCATCCAGTGATAGACCAGGTAACCAATCTTCTTTGCGGACTTCCTCGATAAAATCTGCTTGATGACTCATTCTCTCTACCTGGGCGATGACTGCTCGGACTGGAATCCTGCCCTTAACACTTTGGAGCTCGTGCACATCGTTGAGAGGTTCTTCTGTCATCAGGTGAACATCTGCTTTAAGCTTACCAAACTCCAGCCCTGCTAGATCGATTGGAGTAATGGTTAAGTTGTCTGCAAACTGACCATCGATTACATCCAGTTGAACTACAACATGATCTAACCCTTCTGCTTCCAGTTGCTCCAGTATGCCTCCACATTCATCCAGCTGTGCTTGGGCTTTTACTAGATCACCGGTCAAAATAGATGGGTAAACTCTCATATTAGACTAGATTCAAAAGTTGTAATCTTTTTAACTCTTCTCAGATGACGCTCTGCCATGTCTGGCTGAGAAACTAGAAAAGTAGTAATTAGTTGTTTGAGTTTATCTAGATCAAAATAATCTGCAGATAAGGCTAACACATTTATATGATCGTTTTCTCTGATATGTTGGACGCTTTCTACAGTAGTTGCCAACCCAGTTCTAGCCCCTTTGACTTTATTGGCGGCGATACTGGCTCCTACACCAGAACCACAGATAACCAAACCCAGGCTAGATTCATCTTTAACTACTGCCTGAGCTACTGGAATAGCAAAATCTGGGTAGTCGTCTATAGCGTCATAAACAGTGTTGCCTAGATCGGTCACCTGGTGACCTTCGTCCTGCAACCACTCTACCAGCTTGTTCTTAGCTTCAAACCCACGATGATCTGCTCCAATAAATATCTGCATAATAAAATTTCACAAAATAATACTCCACTCATCATAACAGTCTATGTCACAAGGTCAACAAAAAACCCCGCACCTTGTCCGCCAGCTGGCGGAGTGCGGGGTTTGTTTTACAAAACTAAGACTTTATTCAGCCTTGTTGGATTTCTTGAGTACTGGCATGTTGGTGCGTTTGGTTTCCATCACCTCATAACCTTCTGGTACTGCTTCTAATGATCCGTCTCGCACATCGCGAGCGAAAAAGTAGATTCTTTGGACACGACCGTTTTTGAGGGTCACGTCTTTCATGTGCAGATAATAGGTCTGCCCCTTAGCATTGGTATAGCTGTATGCACTCATACGCTTTCCTTTCGTCCGGTTGCCCGGGTTTTTATACTATACTGGTAGCATTTTTATTGGAATTGCTACTCGATAAGTAACTCTAGCATATCACACTCGAGCTCTACTTCAAGTAGAACTACTCGGTTGCAGTATCATGAATACTGCCACGTAGAATCACTTCTTCCAACTTGCTATCAGTTTGTTGTTCACGACTAACAATAATCTCAAAGGGAAGTAGCTCTGCAGAAACAGCTGCTGTCCCCATGTAACCACCCTTGTTTTCCTCGAGAATGAAGATTCTTTGTAAAGTGGAGTCATCCAGAGTTCTAAGCCAAACTTGGTAAAGACTGGACTCTGGTTTGGGCAAACTAGACATAACGCTTAACTTGACTTTGTCATCTTTAATTTCGTAGCGAATCATGCCACTGCTTTGTTCCACACTGGTTTCTGGACTCTGCTCCAGCTCCAGTTCTTCAAAATCACCCACACCTTTTAGAACATCACTTAATTCTGTTTCTGTTAAATCTTCAATTTTGATGCCTTCACCATACTCACTTAGGCTTTGATCTGCTAGCTGTCTACCTCTAAACCATCTGAAGATGAGAGAGAAAGCAAACAGAATGATAACAGCGGGCAAGATGTAGGAAGTATATTTTTTCATGGAACCTTTCGTGTTTAAATGTCAAACTATTCTTAAGTAGATCAAACAGAATTGATCTCTATTCTCTCCAAGTTTTGAAGTTTGTCAATCTCCAGTTGTGGATTTTAATAAAGAAATTAATTATTTTTGCATTTTATTGCTGATGGATCCGCTGATTTTGATGGATATCTGATAACCAATAACAAACTATCTTCCAATGCTTGAGCCAACCACTTTTTGTCATCCTAGCTCGATTAAAGCACCTTACTTGTCATCCTCGTGCAAGCTAACCACTTTTTGTCATCCTCGTGCGAGCGAAGCAAGCAACGGGGATCCAGGGGCATCATTGTTAATCCTGGATCCCCGCTTGTCCCGCCCAGGCGGGACGCGAGGATGACAATCGAAGGGTGGTAGAGTTGAGGATGACGATGAAAAAAACATCAGAATAAAAATGATGCAAATTGTATTAATCAAATGACAGTAATCAAAACACATTTATCTACGAGTCCATTAATCACAATAGGGTTAATAAAAATGCTCGTGATGAATATATTGAGGAGTTACGCCCTTGTCTATCAAGATCTGCTTGGTATCTACAATCATCTGCCTGCCCCCACATAGATAAAATCCAGTCTGGGGAGGAAATTCATGAGCCAGCAACAAGTCGCAAACTCTACCTCTACTTAGACTCCACTCTGGAGTAGGCTTAGACAAAATGGGATAGAAATGGAAATTGGCAAAAGTATCACCTAGTAAATTAAACTCCTCCAGCCAAAATAAAAGATCTGCAGTCCTCATACCCCAGTACAAAGTAATAGATCTCTGATCTTGCTTCACTTGAAGCAAATCTAGCAAAATGCTCATCATGGGTGCAACTCCAGAACCCGCAGCTACTAGCACTATCTCTTGTTCATCTTGCTCTTCATCAATCACAAACCTACCAACCGGCCCCAGACCAGTTATCATGCTAGAAGTTTCTCCTAGCTGGAGTTGTTTGAAATAATTTACACCTACTCCATTGGGCGAGTAGTCTATCAGTAGTTCAAAACCATGCTTAATGTCTGGCGAGCTACAGATTGAGTAAGCTCTCATCTCTCCTTTTTCTGATACTTTGATCGAGATATACTGCCCAGCTTGAAACTCCAAGCTATGAGGCTCTACCAGCTCAAATGAGTATTTGGTAAAACGTGAGTTGTATTCTTGCTTTTCTTCCAGCCTGGCTTTAAATCTAACTGCTTTTTTTATATCACTCATACTATTTTTTCCCTCTAATCTTTGTAGCATTTTTCTGCCAACCTTGACCATACCACAAACCCAATGCAATCTTGGCAATAGCAGTATATTCATCTGTTCTGTCTACAAAATCTTTTGTAACTACTCCAATAAAACCGTTAGTTCGTCTCACGTCTTTCCCACCCATTAGCTTACTCAAGATTGGACCCATCTCTTCACCAGCTAGAATGGGCTTGGCAACCTCCTCTGGAACTTGAAACCTAGCTCCATTGGCAGAAAATACATGACCCGTGCTATCTGCAACAGAAACCCAAACAGTATTCCACAACTCTTCATTGTTCTTGTACACTCCACCTTCGATCCCAACTCCCAATGTTTGTCCCGACAAATCCTTTTTTTCTCTACAGAGTTTCTCAAGACCTTTTTTTAAAACCGCTTTTGCTCTATTGACTGATCCAGCTTTAGTTTCTTCATCGGTCAGAGGTTGTTCACTCACCTGGCTTGAAACATCTTGACCCACCACCTCAACATCAGACCATTTATGTGCTATAGCATTTGAGGTAGCATTTATCTTGACAGGATTGACAGAACCCACAAAAATAACACCCGGTTTTTTTTGCTTAACCTTAATGCTTTTTCTTGCACCCAGTAATGCTTTCTTGACTGCTGTTAAACCAAGTTGGGCACATCTTTTACGAGCTGGAGTAATTTCCTCCAACCCCATATCCTTTAACAACTCATCTAACTTGATATTTTGAATTTTTTTTATTGTTTGACCAATAATCAGATTTGAAACCTGACTCATGGCTGCCTGACTCACCATACAACCACTACCCTGCCATTTAAGATCTGCCACTTTCAATCCCTTACTATCTAGCTTAATAGTAACTGTCACCTGATCTCCACAAGAGGTGTTGTACTCGGTTAAAATTACATCTGGATTTTTAAGCTTACCCACATTGTCTGGATGCCTAGCGGTAGCCATCAGATCATCACGATAGATATCGGCAATATTCACGCTTAACTCCCAAATACTTGTTCTACTTTTTTTAAGGCTTTAACCAAAACATCAATATCCTCTTTAGTGTTGTAGACATTGAAGCTAGCCCGAACAGTTGCCGACCAACCAAAATGAGTGTGAAGGGGCATGGTGCAGTGGTGGCCAGAGCGAACCGCTACGCCTACACTATCTAGAACTTGAGCTAGATCATGGGCATGAACCCCTTGGTAGGTAAAGGCCACAGAACCAACTCTGTTTGTTTTGGGACCGACTATCTGGATTTTTTCGTTTTTCCCTAACTGCTCAAGGGTGTACTTGACCAATTCTAGGTCATGAGCCAAGACTTCTTTCATACCAATTTTAGCTAAATATTTACAGGCTACAGCCAAACCAACTAAAGAAGCTACATCTGGTGTGCCAGCTGTCATTCTCTCTGCTGAATCCAGTTGGAAACTGGCTTTTTCTTTGGTAACAGATGCAATCATGCCTCCCCCAAACAACCAGGGTTTCATCTCTCCAGACTTTAACAGCTCATTTTTAACCAATAATCCACCCACTCCCATGGGGCCCAGCATCTTGTGACCAGAAAATACAAAAAAGTCGATGTCCATGTTTTTAAAATTAACAGGCAGATGAGGAGCGGACTGGGCCCCATCTACTAAGATTCTAGCCCCAACTGCGTGAGCTAGCTGAGTAATTTCTTCCACAGGGTTTAAAGTTCCCAGAGCGTTGGAGACATGGGGCAAAGTTAAAAGCTGGGTATGTTTATCTAAATTTTCTTTTAACCACTCAAGGTCTAGTTCTCCCCGGTCTGTAACGGGAATAAGTTTTAACTTTGCCCCAGTTCTACCACATACTTCTTGCCAGGTTACCAAGTTAGAGTGATGATCCATCAGGCTAGCTATCACCACGTCACCAGCCTTAAGCTTGTGATCTGCCCAGCCGTAAACAACTCCGTTAATCGCCTCTGTGGTGTTGCGAGTGACTACCAGCTCTTCCTGTTTGGCACCAAAAAAACTAGCCACTGTCTGCCTAGCATTTTCCCAAGCTGTGGTACTTTTATCGGACAAACTGTGAACACCTCTATGTACATTGGCGTTGGCTGTTTGGTAGTAGTGAGCGATAGCATCAATCACCACCTGAGGTTTCTGACTAGTTGCAGCCGAATCCAGATACACCAATGGGTGGTCATTCACTTTTTGTTGCAATATAGGAAAGTCTTGTTTTCTCACAGCGAACATTATAACCGAACAAATCTACTCAATACCGTGCTCTTCTCTAAAAGCTTGAGATCTGGCTTCCGCTTCTGCTCTAAAGGCTTCCAAACCCGCCTGAGACTCGGCTTCAAAATCTGCCATCTTTTGGTCTGCTTGTTGTTTAAACGCTTCTTGATCTGCCTGAGACTGTCGACTTTTTTCTTCTGCCCATTCAAAATTGTTCGAATCAAATCCTCCAGTGGTATTGCCAGAAGATCCAGAATCTTGTCTTTGATATGAGTAATCAAAATTATTCTGGACTGGCCTAGTTTGCTTAACATTTACTCTATTCACTTGTTGCTGTTGTTGTTTTACCCTTTGTTGTTCCTGCACTTTTTTCTGATTTTCTAGATACAACTTAGCTTTTTCAAGCCTCTTTTTTCTCTCTTGTTCCTTTTCAACTTCCAGCTCTTGCCTATACTCCATATCTCTATTCATCTCTTCAAACCTTAAAGCCAAAGGCTGAGTAGTAATCTTTTGAATTTCTCCAGACTGGAAACCATAGACAACAGAGCTAGCAAATAAAAGACTGCTTCCCCCGATCAGAACAGACAGGATTCGGCTAGACTTGGCTATCAAGCTAGATTGATGGTGAAATGGAGATTTGAATTTCATATAGGATTTCAATATTGCTTACTTAGATTTCTTGGTTTCATCTTCACCCAAACCTTTAATATCTAATACTTCGGAAGAGCCAGGTTGAAATAAAACTGCTTCTTCAAAAGTGAGCAGGTTGGCTACCAACAAGTTGGGGAAGGTTTGAACCTGATTATTGAATGTGGTAACAGTTTGGTTATATTCTTCCCTGTATCTGGCGATGTCACCCTCTATCTGCATCAAGTCTGCTCTCATGTTTTGGAAACTGGTGTCTGCTTTAAGTTCTGGGTATGCCTCTGTAACCATCATCAGAGATCTTAAAGTCTTGGTTAACTCATTGTCTGCTTCTGCAGCCTCTCTAGCATTTTTTGAAGTATCTACGGCAGATCTAGCTTTGGCCACTTGCTTAAAAGTAGAATTTTCATGTTTGGCATACTCCTTCACCATATCGACCAAGTTTTGAACCAATGAAGATCGTTTATGAAGCTGAACGTCTATATCGGAATAATCAACTCTAACTTTATTTCTTAAAATTATCAGTCTGTTATATGTGCGAAGCACAAACCAGGCTGTCAATAACAGAGCACTGTTAACAATTAACAAAACCCTAAACCAAATTGTAGATGTGAATAAGTACATTTTTCCTCTCTATCATATTAATATATTGCGATTCAAAGAGACAAATATATTATATACCAGACTTTCACTACGTAAAAGAGTTTAAATTTTGACCAATCAAAATCATCTATCTTCTAAGTAATGTGGCAATGGCAGATGAAAAAATGTTCTTTCTCTCCCCGGTAGTATCGGCAATAATTAACTTGCACAGCTCATATACATCTTGTTTTTCAAGATCACTATTTTGTGACTGATCTGCCACGAACCGAGCTAACTCGTACATATCTTTTCTGGGCAACCTCCACTCCAAGTTATGAAAAAACAAAAAAGCATCTGTGAATAAAATACACATCCTTTTATTACCATTCTCGAAAGGATGGGTGCAGTTTATCTTATAAAAATAACTAGCGGCCACACACAGGACTGTTGGATATAGCAACTTGCCATCAAAAGTTTGCTCAACCGAACCCAAAATAGATTCCAATCTGTTGGGATAGCGAGTATCAAACGACTTGAGTGGCTCCTGAAACTTAAGTTGATTTCGAAAGTTCTCGTAGATATTTTCGCACAACTGAAGATCGAGCCAAATCTTTGGTGTCTGATTTAGTTTTTGCAGTTTGGTCTGGGCCATCGGCAAGCTCCAATTCAAGATAGGTCTTCTTATACTTCTTAATACTATTCTTGACACTTTGTTTAACTTGACCACTTGAAACACACTCCTGCCTGGCCTTGAAATGATCCTGCACAGCTTTTATTTGACTAGATAGAGGTTGTTGTATTTTCTTGAGCATAGCTTGAGGATTATTCTAGCACGAGGACATATAATCTAAACTACAAACTTCGAAATAAACTCAACAATCTAAAATCATCAGAGACGTTCGCTCCAGTCATAATTCAAATATTAACTATTTGAGCTCACTTGAAGAATTAAACTCCAAAATATGCTAGACATTTTATCCTTTGGTGTGTTTAATTCGAACACTCTTCAAATTTTGATGGATTGAGTTTATTTTAGACGCTCCTCAAATTGTATTAATCAAATGACAGTGTTCAAAAAAGATTAGTGTTCATCGCCACCTAAAAACCCCTTCACTACCGCATCTGTAGCTTGTGTTTTAGTTAAGCCTCGACTCATTAGATAAAATAGTTGAACCTCATCTATATTACTGATGCTAGAGGCATGGGAACAAACTACATCATCGGTCAAAATCTCCAGATCTGGGACTGTTTCTGCTTGGGCTTCATTTGATAACAATAATACTCGCTGGGTGAGATGGGACACGGTCCTAGGACAGTTCTTTTCAATCTTAATTAATCCCTTTATTTTAAGTTTAGACTGGTCACTAGCTACACCTTTGAGAATAACTGTAGATTCTGTACCTGGAACTAAATGATTAATCACCAGTTCGATATCTACTGTTTGAGAACCTTGGGTGTTAAATACTCCCAACAACTTCAAAACTGCACCTGGTTTGGTTAAGTTAATCACATACTTGCCAGGTTTAGTTAACTTCACTTCTTTTAATTCTGCTTTATTGAGAGTAATAGTTGTCATGCCTTAACCCACACTCCCTTCCATCTGCATATCTATCAGTCTGTTCATCTCCACTGCATACTCCATAGGTAGCTCCCGCACCAAGTCTTCGATAAATCCATTGACGATCATTTTCCTTGCCTCCTGCTCCTCTACTCCGCGACTCATCAGGTAAAAAAGCTGATCATCTCCAATCTTGGAAACAGTAGCTTCATGCACCAGTTTTACTTGAGAGTTTAAGCTTTGTATTGTGGGATAGGTATCCGATCTAGATCTGGGATCTAGAATTATAGCATCACACACCACAGAGTTTTGAGCAGAGGTGGCGTTTTCTGTAGCTTTAACCAAACCCCGATAACTTGTCCTGCCACCATTTTGAGAGATGGATTTACTGACAATACTTGAACTGGTGTGTGGAGCTAGATGAATAACCTTACTGCCGGCATCCTGGTGCTGTCCCTCTCCTGCCAAAGCCATGCTTAAGATCTCACCTTTTGCCCCCTTACCTGCCAACACAAACCCTGGATACTTCATGGTAACTTTGCTCCCCAGGTTAAAATCCGTCCAGATCATCTCACCTTCTGCCTCCACTCTAGCTCGCTTGGTCACCAAGTTATATACATTCTGATACCAGTTCTGAATTGTCGTGTACTGGCACCTACCACCAGCTTTAACATAGATCTCCACCACTGCCGAGTGCAACGAACTGCTAGAGAAGTTGGGAGCTGTACAGCCTTCGACAAATGATACTTCTGCCCCTTCTTCTACAATGATCAAGGTTCTCTCAAATTGACCAGCTTCTGGGGCATTAATTCTATAGTAGGCTTGGAGTGGTAACTGGACGTGGACATTTTTGGGCACATACACAAACGAACCACCAGACCAAACAGCTGTATTTAAAGCAGAAAACTTGTTATCCCCAGCCGGCACCAACTTGCCAAAGTACTCTTTTATTAACTCTGGGTACTGCTTTAACCCCTCATCCATAGACAGGAAAATAACTCCATCTTCTGTATACGACTTACCCAAAGAACCATAGACAACTTCACTATCGTACTGAGCCTTTACTCCAGCCAAAACTTCTCGTTCTGCTTGGGGTACACCTAGTCTTTCAAAAGTAGTCTTCACGTCTGCCGGCACCTCATCCCAAGATTTAACCTGACCATCTGTAGGCTTCAAATAATAGTGAATTTTTTCAAAGTTTATAGCCGACAGATCTGCTCCCCAACTGGGTAAAGCTTTGGCTTCAAACTGCATTAAGGCATTTAACCTTTGTTTGAGCATCCATTCCGGTTCACTTTTTATGGCAGATATCTCTTTGACCACAGCAGAATTTAATCCAGGTTTAAGAATATGGACATAGTCGCTAGTGGGGTAGGAAAAACCAGGTTTGTAGGTGTTGGACATAGGTGGTGGGGGTAGTATAGCAGGAGAAAAAGTGATCGGTTCGTAAGTTCTAAAACGAATCCGATCACTTACAATGATCGGGTATGAAAAAACACCACAAAATCACATCCCAAGAAAGGGATAAAATTGCTTGTTTATTAGCTACTGGAAAGAGCTTGAGAATGATTGCCATTCAACTCAATCGAGCCTATTCAAGCATAAGGGAAGAAGTGAAGAGAAACAGTATTGGGAGTAAATACCAAGCTATTAAAGCTCAAGCTCTTTCATTAAAAAGAAACAGCAATAGTAGAAAGCTCAATCCTCTTAAAAGCCCTGAAATCTATAGCTATGTGGTAGATAAGTTGCGCTGTGGTTGGACTCCAGAACAAATAGCTGGCAGGCTCAAAAGAAAGCATAGGAAAACTGTTATTTGTCACGAAACCATCTACAGATACATCTATTCAGAAGCTGGTAGACACAAAAACTTAAACGAGTATCTTCCCAGAGCACATAAGAAAAGACGCAAGTGGTTTGGTAGAAAGAATTACAGAAAGGGTATCCAAAACAGGGTTAGTATTCATGATAGACCAGAGGTAATTGAAACTTTAACTGAGTTTGGCCACTGGGAGATAGACTCTGTTGAAGGTAAAGCTCATAAAGGTGGTATTCATACATTCCTGGAAAGAAAGACAAGATTTTATCAAGCAGGACTTATGGACAATATTGATTCAGAAGAAGGGGCTAGAATCCAGCTTAAAATCTTTGAAGAGCTTCCTAAAAAAGCTAGAAAAACAGCTACCTTTGATAACGGCAAAGAAAACTACAACCATACTAAACTCAGATCAATCCTTGGCATGAAAACTTACTTTTGTGATCCCAATGCTGCTTGGCAAAAAGGCAGTAATGAAAACCACAATGGAGTCTTAAGACGATACATCCCAAAGAAAACAGATCTAACTACTATTCACCCAGTTGTGTTGGATGCTATAGTTGAGGAGATAAATAACCGTCCTAGAAAATGTCTTGGGTATCGAACCCCAAACGAAGCATTTAAAGAAGAATTAAAAAGTATCAAGTAACAACAGGTGATCGGATTCACGTTAGAATTCACATATCAGTTATAATACCCTAA
>Ga0233437_1003297_pt1 | contig 21573 bp, 25 predicted proteins | sample SI_122_August201_FD_182714 | JGI IMG/M metagenome (GOLD analysis project Ga0233437, IMG submission 182714) | Seawater microbial communities from Saanich Inlet, British Columbia, Canada - SI_122_August2016_200_MG | ecosystem: Environmental > Aquatic > Marine > Inlet | place: Canada: British...
CTATTGAAAGAGGAATGGAATTAGTTGAAGAGTTAATGTAACTCTTCAAGCTTTATATTTCAAAACTTTCGCCGTTTGCAAGTATTCTACAACCTAGTTTAAGTTTCTCAAATTCTCTTTTAACTCGATCCATGTCGGCAGGATAATTAGGACTATCATAATGATATGGAACGATAACAGTTGCACCAGTTTCCTTTGCAAAAGCTGCTGCTTCAAAAGGACCCATAACAAGTCCGTGATTACAAACGGGAACAAACAAAATATCACATTCCACGTCTGAATCAAAACAAATACTGTCTCCAACAACATAAATCTTTTTTCCTTCTAACTCAAAAACATATCCTGCTCCTTCAAAAATTTCTTTTCCTGCGTGTTTTAAACCAGGTAAATAACCATGAATTGCTTTCTTAACCGAAACTTTGATTTCTCCTAAATCAATTGCATCTCCGTCTTTAACAATTTCAAAAGTAGTATTAGGATAAGCTTTAGCAGTTTCGTTTGTAGCAAAAAAGCGTGTGCCTTCTTTTGATATTGTTTTAATGAATTCTTCATCAAAATGATCGCTGTGTTTGTGAGTAATAAAAACATAATCTGGCTGGTTCCAATTAGCTTTTTCTTCTTCTAGCGAATATTTCCCGCCATCAATTAAAATATTTTTTCCGTTTGTTTCGATTTGCACGCAAGCGTGAGTAAATTTAGTTATATTCATAAAAGATTTTTATAAGGAAAAGTTTAAAGCTTTCGGGGTTATTGAAAATAACCCAAATTCTTTTTGCTAAGTTTTGAAAAAACTTACTTAATTGCTTCCCAAATAATCTTGTCTCGGGGATTAATTGTGATTCCACCCGGACCAATGTCGAGTGGGTGAGGATCTTTGTCGTGAGTAGTTCCTCTCATTTTTCGAACGAACATGCTTCGATTTGGTGGAGTAAGATACATTGCGATTATTCCGTCTGCAACAAATTCTTCTACACCATAAGCCGAGAACACATTCTTAGTTGGTTGTGTTTCACTAGTTAACAAAGTAGTACAACCAATATCCTTCAATCTATCACTAAATTTAAACAAAGTTGTTCTAAGAACACTTGGATCAAGATACGCTCCAAAAACAGTTGTAGAATCAACTACTAGTCGCTTAGCATTAATTTCTTTTACTTCGCGTTCAATTTCAGATAATTGTTCTTCTATCTTTTCTTCTGCTTTTGTTCGATCATTTAAATTAACCAAATTTAATCGATAAATAGTCATCATATTATTGTCTTGTAAAGATTTAATGTCCCATTGGAAACTCTCCATATTCCACGCAATGTCGCGTACATTTCCTTCTAGAGTAACAAATAAACCGGCTTCTCCAAATTGAGTTGCTCCGTTATACAAGTACTGTGTAGTCAGAATAGTTTTTCCTGTTCCGGCTCCGCCAGCTACTAAAACATTACTGCCTTTTGGTATTCCGCCACCAATTAATTCATCAAGACCAGGAATCCCTGTTTTTGTTCTCTCCACTTTATCACCTTTACTTTGAGAAAATAATGATTTATCTCATATTTAAGCGTTTTCCCATTGTTTTGAAAGGTTTCGAAATAATTAAAAACTTCTTAGTAGCTAAGTTAGTTATGCCAAAAATACCTATGCCTCAACAATCAGTTAATGAAGAAGACGCTTTTGAGAGAGATTACTCTCAAATGGATTTAGTTGATTTAATAGACCAACCGGCTTGGAAAACTATTCTAGTAGATTTAGTTAAAAGTGCAAAAATGAATCCGTGGGATATTAATGTTTCAGAGTTAACTGGAAAGTACTTAGAAAAAATTAATCAATTAGAACATAATAGTTTAAGGGTTCCTGCAAACGCAATTCTTGCTTGTGCGATACTAGTTAAAACAAAGAGCAAGTATTTGAAATTAAGTTCTGTTGAAGAAGAGGAAGACAAAACCGAATTAACCGATGGACAAAGAGAATTGTTTTTAGAAGAATTACCCGATTTAATTGCTAATAGATCTTTACGCGAAGGAAGAATTTCTCTTGACGAATTAGTGGATTCGATTGAAGGGATCATACAACAAACCGATTCAAAAAAAGGAGTTGTGAGAAACATTCCGCGAATGGAACTTGATTTTGACACTACATCAATAGAAGAAAGACTAGAAGAAGTGTTTGATTTAATAAAAAACAAAGCCGATTCACAAGGAATAGTTCTTTTTGATGATCTTGTTACAAATAAAGAAAACGATTCTATAATAGACACTTTCTTACCAGTGTTATTTTTAATGAATTCTGGAAAAGTTTTGGCTTATCAAGACGAATTTTTTGGTAGTATTTTTGTAAAGCTCCTAACTGATTCGCTAAAGGCTAACTAGAAATAATTATATATTACAAAAACTAATTCTTTGTATGGTAAAAGCAAAAAAGATCAAAGCTAGTTCGAGCAAGTACTCAAAGAAAAGTGCAGAAGAACCAATTGATGATTACGAAGAAGATTACAAAGAAGAAAACGAAGAAGATTTTAGCGAAAGCGAAGATGATTACGCAGAAGAGCCACTTGATGAAATGCCAATTGCAACGCCACAAGGACACATACGGAGTAATGGATTATTTGACAATGTTTGGTGGAAAAAAGGTTTGCTAAAAGGAATTATTTTATGGCTAGCGGTAGTAGTTATTTTTTATTTATTTGATGTATTTGGCTTAGTACAAGTAATTGATTGGAAGAGATGGGCTTTCTTTTTGGTTTTCCTAGCAATTATTGGAATGGCTTATGAAAAGTTTATGGCTGGAAGAATCCAGATTTAACTCTTATTGAGTCAAACCCTTGTCTTTCAAAGCTTCTTCTAATTTTGGTTTATCAAAACCGATTACAACGGTTCCTTGGATATCTATTACGGGAACACCCATTTGTCCTGATTTGTCCATCATTTCTTTTGCTTTGTCTTGGTCTGTTCCAACGTTAACATCGTCATAAGAAACTCCTTTGTCTTTTAGCCAATCTTTTACCATTGTACAGAAAGGGCATGTTGTTGTAGAATAAACTGTTACTGTCATTGTATCACCTGAAATATATTAATTGTTTTAATTAAAAAAGCTTGTGGAATCGCGAAAAATTTGAGAAAAAGTTCTTTTCTGGAAACAGAGGGGGTGTACTATAAACAATTGTTGGGTACCCTGATCGGGTCAAATGACACCCCTTGAATCTTTTCACATAGTTTGACCATGCATCTGCAATTAGTAATTCATTTTTGCTTAATAACAATTAGGGGTTCGAAAAACGAACCAATTACACTAATTAACTCCTTTTACCTATGCGAAAAGGTTTTCCTAATTACTTCTTTTTTCCAATCATTACAAAAAAAGCATTTTGTTTTCTAAACAACCATTTTAATTCATCTATTATGGGGGTAGCAAATTTTGGTTTTGATGCAACGAATTCAATCTCTTCTTCGTTAAACCATTTGAGTACTTCGTTAACACTGTGATAACTTTCATGTACTTGTCCATACTTATCAGCTAACCAAGATTTGCTAGGATGCCCGCCAAATAGTTTTTTGCCCAAAGTAATTCTTTTCTCAATATTTTTGCCTGCAAACAAAAACAAAATAATCCGTCTTAAGCGATGTCGAAAACGAGAATACTTGTTATACAATCCAATTATAACAAAACCATTTTGTTTACAATGTTTTGTAGCGATAGCAAAGCCACTTCGCGCGTCAATTGTGTGGTGTAGCGCACCAAGAGAAATAACAATGTCAAATCTTTTCTTGTTTTCAAATTCTAAAATATTCTTTTCTTCAAATTGTACATTTGTTTTAACCATTTTTTGTAATTCTTTTGCTTTTGTTATCGAGCTATGCGAAAAATCTATTGCATTTACTTTCGCGCCACATAAAGCAAGTGAATTTGCTAGTTCTCCTGTTCCACAACCAAGTTCTAAAATATCTTTTTTATTCCAAAATTCATTTCCGAGTCCCACGATTTTAGCAACCCAAGTCGAATAATTAAGTAACTCTTTTTTTGTGCTTCTTGGGCGCGAAGGGTAAGGATATTTTTCATACAATTCTTTTACAAGCAATTCATTTTCTTTTTTACTCATACAAATGCTTTTTGCAAGAAAGATTAAAAGAAGCTCGCCCCATGCTTTGATTATGCAAAGAACAATTGCTTTGTTGGATATAGACTATTTCTATGCGCAGTGTGAATTACTTCGTAATCCATCATTGAAAGGAAAGCCGGTTGTAGTAATAATGCCGACAATAAGAGAAAATACGGGCGCAGTAGCGACTTGTAATTATGAGGCACGTGCATTAAAGATTCGTTCAGGGATGTCGTTGTCGCTGGCAAAAAAACTATCGAATGTAAATACTATTTTTATTAAAGCCGATAAAGAGTATTACAAAGAATTGTCTTCAAAGGTTTTTGGATTAATAGATTTTTATTGTTCAAAAGTAGAACAAGTTTCAATTGATGAAGCGTACTTAGATTTAACTAATCCCCAAGGGTTTGAAAAAGCGGTAGAAGCGTGTGAAAAAATAAAAGAGCGTATTGTGAGCGAATTAGGTTTAACTTGTTCTATTGGTCTAAGCATTAACAAATTAATAGCAAAAATGGCTTCTGAAGAGAAAAAACCTGATGGGTTATTCATAGTGCAAGCTAATGAAGTCGATTCTTTCATAGAAAAGATGGTTGTTGGAAAAATACACGGTTTAGGTCCAAAATCGGTGAGTATACTCAAAAATGAAGGAATTTCTACTGTTCGCGAGCTAAAAACACTCAAAAAAAGTAGGTTAATAGAACTCTTTGGAGAAGCAAGAGGAAGCATGTTCTATGATTTTGCGCAAGGACGTGACGACCGAGAAATTGACACGAATAGAGAAAAACAACAAACTTCGCGTATGATGACTCTAAAAACGGATTCTTCTTCTATCGAAGAAATGGACGAGTCGTTAACACTTTTGTGCGAACTAGTTTTTAACGAAGTAAAAAAAATAAAGCGAGTGTTTCTTACTTGTTCAATAATAATTGTTACGCCCAAGTTTGAAACAATCACAAAATCAAAAACGCTTAGCGAACCAATAAAATCGGTTGAAGAATTAAAGCGCGTTGAAAAACAATTGCTTGAAGCATTTATGGATGAGTCTTTACAAAAGGTTCGTCGTTTAGGTGTGCGAGTTTCAAATTTCAGTGAAGATTATGGGTTTCAAAAAAAGTTATTTGATTATTAATTATTTTTAGGTGTGAAAATGGAATCAAAGGATACAAAAAAAGCACGTGCAACAAAAGTTTTGTCTTTGTTAAAAAAGAATTATAAAAAACAACCAAATCTTTTTCTAAATCATGCCACACAAGCACAAATGCTTTGTGCGATAATACTTTCTGCTCAAAGTACAGACGCACAGATTAACAAATTGACAAAAAAGCTTTTTGTTAAATACAAAACAGTAAATGATTTTGCAAGTGCGGTGCAAAAAACGTTTGAAAAAGAGATTTATTCATCTGGTTTCTATAAAAATAAATCAAAAAACATCATCGCGTGTTTTAAAAAAATAAAAACTGATTTTAAAGGAAAAATCCCATTAACAATGGGTGAACTGATAACTCTTCCAGGCGTTGGAAGAAAAACAGCGAACCTGGTTTTATTAAACAAAGGAATTATTGTAGGGATTGCAGTTGACACACATGTTTTTAGACTTGCAAAAAGATTTAAGTTAACAAAAGCGAGTACACAAGACAAAGTAGAAAAAGATTTGATGACGATCTATCCGAAAAAGCAATGGTCGTTCGTAAACAAATTATTTATTGTTCACGGGAGAGCAATTTGCACTGCACGTAATCCTGCGTGTACAAAATGTTTCTTAAATTCAAAAGAATTGTGTCCGCGTCTTGGCGTGAAGAAATCAGATTAATTTTCCTCGACCCAATAACTATTTAATTACTTGTAAGAAAAACTATTTTGTGTTTAAATGATTACAAAAAAAGATAATTTAAAAGAAGCTATTGCAAAGTATCCTGAAACAGGGTATGTGCTAGCTAACTCTGGCTTGCATTGTGTTGGTTGTCACTCAGCAGCATATGAATCAATAGAAGATGGTTGTTTAGCACACGGAATGGATGAAGCAAAAATAGATGAACTAATAAAAACTGCAAATGAACGAATAAAGTTATTTGATGGACTTCAAAAAGCAAGCTTTTCGCTAGAAGCGCTAGAACAACTAGCAAAAAGAAAAAAAGATTCTAAGTATGTTAAAATAATCCCCGTTTTCGGCGACTTTGATTTCGATGCAACAAACGACTTAGAAAAAGACGATGTTGTATTAGAAAAAACAATTGGTGTTATTACTGATAAAAAAGTTGAGCGAATGATTCGCGGAACAAAAATAGATTTTGACAAAGAAATAGATGATTTCACTGCTCAAAGAGAAGACTAAAAAAAGTTACTTATTTTCTCGAACAAATGTAGCTGCTGAGTAAGCCGCGGTAGCGCCTTCTCCAACACAAGTACTTATTTGCATTAATTCTTTTTTTATACAATCGCCGCAAGCAAAAATTCCTTTTTTGTTTGTTTTCATCCCAGTATCAACAATGATTCTTCCTTCGCTATCTTTTTCAACATCGATTATCTCAGTATTAGGTTCGGTTCCAATGTAAATGAAAGCACCATTTGCTGCAAGCAAAAATTCTTTTCCATTCTTGTCTTTGAGAACAAGTTCGTTTAGGAATTGTTCTCCGCGAAACTCAACAACATTTGTTTCAGTCAAAATATCAACATTCGTTAGCATGTCTTGTTTTGCTTTGTCAGCAGTTAATTCTTTTTTAGCAGTAATAATAGTAACTTTCTTGGTTACTGTAGAAAGATAATGTGCTTCTTCTACTGCACGATGATCTTCTCCAATCACAACAACATTTTTTCCGGAGTACATTGGTCCGTCACAAGTAGCACAAAAGTGAACTCCTTTGTTCAAATATTCTTTTTCACCTTTAACCTTTAACCATCTGCTTTTTGCACCAACACTAATGATAATTGCTTTCGCTTTGATACTTTCGCTACCTAAAACAATTTCTTTTTGGTCGCCATCTTTTATTTCGCTTACTTGTGCAGATTTAATTTCTGCTCCGCTTTCTTTTGCATGTTCTTCGAATTTCTTCATTAATTCTGGACCGGTAATATCTTTTTCTCCAGGCCAGTTTTGTATAGAATGTGCGAGAGTAACTGTTCCGCCAACCAAGCTTTTTTCAAGAATAATTGTTTTGAGTCCGTATCTTGCACAATAAATCCCGGCGGTTAAACCTGCAGGGCCAGAACCAATAATTGCAACATCGTAATCCATAAGAGAAAGAAAATCCGTAAGTTTTTTAATTGCTACTTAAAATAGTTAATTGATCTTTCTTCCAACGATCCAACCGATAAAGATTCCTAGTACTAATACCGTAATTATTGCTGTTGAAAACAAGTTGTAGTTAACCGTAATATTGTAAATATTTGTATTGCTTCCAATTTCTCGCACCACATTGTCTGTAGCTTCTCCACCCATTGCTGGCATACTTTCTATGCTAGTAGTCATAGCCGAATCGCTTATTATGTTAGTTTTCAACATTTGCTGTGGAGCAAAATCACTACCTGTTGTTAAAAAAGCTCCTTGCATTGCAAATAACAAGATTCCTCCAAAAATAATTGCGCCAAAACAAAGAGTAATAAGTACGCGGATACCTTCCATAAAACTTGGTTGAACTATTTGTTTTCCTTTTCCGGTTAACTCGTAGTACTTCCATTTTCTACCTTCATCAATTTTTTTGATTAAATTTGCGTTTAGCAAAATAGTGCAATGTTCTTTTATTGTAGAATTCTTTAATGCTAATCTATGACTTAGCTCACTTAGAGTCATTCTTCTTTCAGTTAGTCTTTTTAGAATGTTAACTCTACTGTCTGCAGATAATGCTTTGAAGCTTCGTTCGTCTAAAACAACCTTGTCTTCCATGAGAATCTATTGGTTTTCTATTCTTTTAAAAGTTTGGATTTTATTCGGCGGCTAGTCAGTATTTAGCAAAAGACAATTGTCTTTTGCAACTAGCAAATGATTGGGATCATTCGCTATAGTTCAATTCAATTTCCATTGATTGGCTCAAAATGCTGTCTCGTGCACCGCTAATTGGATCGTCATAAGTAAATTTCAAAAAACAGTAATTCTTTTCTGCTTCGTACAAAGGAGAAATAATTATATTGAGCTCAATATTTTCTTCTGGTCCAATTGATGTAATACTGTCGTTAACTATTTCAAGCCAGGTTTCACAAACCGCATCAGAACTTTCATCAACAGTTATAACAACATTTGTTAATGCTTGATTTTTTCCAGTGTTCTTCAATTTTAATCCACTATCAAGTGTTCTTATTGTTTCACAACCATCAAAGTCACAATTACTTCGATAACTACTTAATGCTCCGCTAAAAGCTAAACCATAACTGATTCCTTCAGAAACCGTTAAAGTCATATTAATTTCTAAATCATCTTCCATGCTCGGAGAAGAAATAACAAGTTTGCCTGAAAAGATATCGTCTTCTTGTGCGTCAACAGGAACATCGATATAGATTTGTATTGCTTCTGAACTTCCTGGTGCGATATTATCAATAACTCGAATCGTTTTACTTTCACTATACAAACCAAATTCGAACCAATCTAACCTACCTTCAAATTCTAATCCAGGGTTTGGAATGATTTCTAATTTAATATTTTCTAATGGAACTGCACGATCATTGTTTTTCAAAACATAGCTAAGTGTTTTTCTTTGATTTGCTTTTAATGTACTATCTGTAATAGTTGATTTTCCAATACTAACTTTGCTTTTTGGAACAGCGGGGTTAGCAGTTAGATTAGCACTTGTTCCGATCATTGTTCCTTTTAATTTGAAAGTTATGCTTCCGTCTGCGGGAGCAGAAATATCATTTTTTATTTTAACTGTAAAGTCTACGCCGGTTGCTCCACCTGCGCCAATAGAAACGATTGCTGGCGAGAATACTACTTCGAATACACTGCTGGTGTAAGTCAAACCAAGTTTGTCAATCAAAGTGCCACCGTTATTACTAATTGTTATTGTTCCGTTAACTTCTTCGCCCTCATAAATCCGAGTTTTTGCAAGACTAACTTCCATTGTTCCAGAAACATCTCGTGTCAATTGAATTCTGATGGGATCTAGGTCTTCATCAACAGTAAAAGAATCTGACCTTGGTTGGTAATCAAGAGAACTAACTGTGTAAGTGTATCGCCCGGGGCGTAATTGTAAATCCGTGCTAGAAATCTTGTCACTAAAAACTTGTTTTCCGGTAGAATCTTTTACAATTAATCGCTCGGTTTGAGGCCCGCCATCAATTTCTACAATATTAAAAGTAACTGTTTGTTGGTTTCCAATAAACGTTGTGTAAACAAAAAATGCAGCAATTGCAATTATTATTATTACTGCGATTCCAACAATCTTTCCTTTTTGGCTTCCACTTCCAGAGTCAGAATAATCGTCTCCAGCACCCATATCAAAGCCCGGCTCTCCAAAATCTTCATCAAACATATAAATAACCTTTTTGTCTCTTCAATATAGGGTATTTGTTTTTTTTAAACTTTGTTATTAGGTTAATCGTGGATTAATTCGTTTTTTGGAACTGAAACTTAATTTTTCCAAACATTTATAGATATTATGTTCGTTAGATATGTCATGGTTGAAGAAAGAGTAGTTCTTGTTGATTTGGATGATAATGTTATTGGCGATCAAGAGAAAATTGCAGCACACAAACCGGCACAGTTACACCGTGCGTTTTCTATAATGGTTTTTAATTCAAAAGGTGAAATATTATTACAGCAAAGAGCAAAAGGGAAATATCATTGCCCCTTGATTTGGGCTAATACTTGTTGTAGCCATCCGCGTGTTGGTGAAGATATTAATGATGCGGCGCATAGACGTTTGCAAGAAGAAATGGGTTTTGATTGTGAATTGGAAAAAGGTTTCAAGTTTACATATTATGCAGAATTTTTAAATGGTTTAACCGAATATGAAATTGACCAAACTTTTTTTGGTCGTTATGATGGGGAATTTAAAGTTAATCCTGATGAAGTAGAATCCGCTGAATGGAAAAATCCGGGTGAAGTTCTAAAAGATACTTACTATAATCCAAAGAAGTATACGGCGTGGCTAAAAGAAATACTGCATCACCCTGAATGGGAAAGTATTAAAGATAAGTTCCAATAATCCTTTTTAAATGTATAAAGCTAAATCGTGTTCAGAAAATATTGCGAAATTAATTAGTGTTGTTTTCTCAGCTTTTTTTATTGCGTTAATTTCATTTTTGTGTCTTTCGATGTATTTTAACGCGAATTGGGGTGTATTTCTAGTAAGTATTGTTTTTTCTACAATTTTTCCATTAGTCGGAATGATTTTTGATTTGAAATATATTAAGAAAAGTCGTGATGTAGAATATTCTAACTCTTCTGATCGTGGTATTTTGTTTTTGTTTTGTTCTGGTTCGTATCTGCTCGGAGTGCTATTTTTGATTTTATTATTTGCACCTATTTGGATAATAATTTTGATGGCAGCTTATTGTGTAAATACTTTTATAACATTCTTAATAAACAAACGATTTAAGATTTCAGTTCATGCGATTGGTTTTGTCGGCCCATTAACAATATTGTGGTTAGCGCTAGGAAATATAATGTTGTTTTACTTTGTATTCATTATTCCTATTGCGTGGGCACGACGCAAACTTAAAAAGCACACAAGATTACAAATAATTGCGGGGGTAGTTTTTGGAATTATTGCAACAATGATTCAAGCAGAGATTTATCTGTATTTATTCGCCCTGATTTAATCTAGTTTTTTAAGGATCGAAGAAACACTTAAATTCTATTACAAACATTAATTTCTTATGAAAATAACGTTTATTGCTTACAAAGACAATCCAGTTAACTTTGCAAAAGAGTTAGCTAGTGAATTATCAAAAAAGATTTCTGGCTTAGAACTAGGTGAAAGATTTGTTCCACAAATAGAAGATATTCCAGAAGTTGCGCAAGAAGCAACTGAGGACAGTGATTTTATTTTTATTTTTGCAGTTACTGATGATGGTGAAGAAAAAAAGATGTTGGATGCAAAACTAATTGATGTCGAATTAAAAACAAACGTTCGAATGTTAAAAGCAATTGTTGCAGATGAATTCTCAGATATTGATGAAGAAGAATATCAAATAGAAAAAGACAAAACTGTTGAAAAATACACTCAAATGATTGTGGATATTTTGTTTAACGAAACTGCGTTTGAACCACAAGACAAAGACTTTAGCACGTAGTTATTGTTTTGCTTCGTTAACAATTTTGTCTTTTAACCTTTCTTTAAGAGACTTGTTTTCTTTTTCTAGTTCTTCAACAAGTTTTATGATATTTGCTATAGAAAGTCTTTTTTCACTCAAATCTCTTTTTAATGAGGTAATTTCTTCAACATATTTCTTCGAAGTCTTTTCTTTTACTTCACTAATCCGATTTTCTTTTTCAAGTAAATAATTAGTATACTCGTTTCTAGCACGCATAGTTTCTTCTTCTAGTTCTAGAGCCATTTTGCGAGCGTGATCTCTTTCTTTTTTTAGTTCGCGAATAAGTTCCATTGCTTTTTTGCCGTAATTAGCATGTAGTTCTTCAACCAAGCGAACTTTTTCGTTTAGATTAGCAAAACTTCCTTCTACGTAATTGATTTGTGCTAAATGTTGTTTCAAAGATTTATTTGTTTCTGTTACGGCTGCACTTAATGCTTTGTCTTTTGCAAACATTTCTTCTTCTATTTCTGCTAAAGACTTTTCTTCAATATTTCCTAAAAAGCTTTTTCGTTTTAATTCTAAATTTCTTTTTCGTAGTTCTACTAACTCATCTTCTTTTTTTTGTACTAAACCAATAAGGTTTTTTGCAGTGCTACCTTTTTGTACAAAAGGAGTTCGTCTAGCCGTTAAAAAAGTTTTAATCTTTTCTGTAGAATACCTTGCTTTCAAAGCACATTCCAAAATCTTGTTTTGCAAAGATGCATATAACTCTGGTACTTCGATAGGTTCGTTTTCGTTTACTAGCTCTACACGGAATTGCTTGTGTTTTTCTAAACGAATATTTGATTCGAGTAAAATTAATTCTTTTCTAATGACTTCAATATTGTCGCTAATATCTGGAGTATTTTTCTCAAGCATCATTGTGTTTTCTTTGCTAATATCTCTCATCGCAGAATAAATTTCTTTTAATTTGCCAGTAGCTCTTTCAAGTTCAAATACGAAACCGTCTTTCTTTAAAGTACTCCAATCAGTTCGATTCAAAGATTCATGCAAAGCATCTATTGCTTTTACGGTCTTTTCAACGATTTCTTCTAAATGAGACATGCTATTATTAACGAATTCAAATATTTAATTCTTCTCATACGAATCATTTTATTGATTGAACGCATTATCCTAATATGTTCAAAGAAAACGCTTGTTTCGCCAAGCGGAAACGATGCGTGGTGCTTGTCGGCACCACTGGTTCTTGGTGGTTGAATGTTTAAGGAAAAAAACGGTTTGCACTTTGCAAATCTCTGTATTGATCCTCACAAGAGTCCAAAAGAAAAGAAAGTTCTTTTTTCTCATGCGCATTCAGATCACATCAAACTAAGCAAACACAGTACTTTTTTTGCTACGCCCGAAACAATTGATCTTGTAAAAGAAAGAAATACTCGTCAATACACTCCTGAATTTCGGGAAATTCCAATGGAACAAAAAACAAAGTTTGATGGTTTTGATTTAACCCTAAAACCAAATGGTCACGTACTAGGTTCTTGTGCAGCAGTGCTTTCACAAAGCGACAAAGACTTTGTTGTTACTAGTGATTTTCGTTTGCAAGACTCTCTTCTTTTCAAAGGAGCAAAACCGATTCCTGCAGACACGTTAGTTCTTGAAACAACGTTTGGTTCTCCTGAATACGTTTTTCCAAAACAAGAGGAAGTTGCAAATGCAATGATTGATTGGGTAGGAAGAAATGCGCGTGACAAATTAGTTCTTCTCTCGGGTTATGCTCTTGGAAAAGCACAAGAACTAACAAAGATTGCAAACGAAGCTGGTTACACTCCACTAGTACATGAAAGCATTTACAAAATAAATGAAATTTACAAAAAACACGGAAGCGATATTGGTAATTATGAATTGCTCGATCACAACTTAAAAGATTTTAATGTTTTGATAATGCCTCCACAACTAGTAGATCGTTTTTTGTTAGCTACGCTAAGAGAATTTGACAAGCGAAGAATCGTTTCTGCTTTAGCAACGGGTTGGCCGTATAGGAAACAATTTGACATTACGTTTCCGCTAAGCAATCACGCGGATTACAACGATCTTATCGCATACGTAGAACAAGTAAACCCAAAACTAGTTCTAACCGACCATGGGTTTTGCGAAGAATTCGCTCGAAAACTAAACCGCCTAGGTTTTAATGCTCGCCCATTAAAACAACATAAGCAAAGAGTTCTTGGAGAATACTAGCATTGGATTTTTATTTACTTTTGTTCTAATTATGTTATGCCTTCAAATGTTGTTCAAAGAAATTTAAAAAGAAAAAGAGCTATGCAAAGAAATAGAGCGGTTGCTAAAACAAATCGTAAAAAAACAAATGCGCGTATTAAACGAAAAAGACCAACAGTTAGGTCAAGTGGATCAAATCCTGCGAGAAAACGTTCTTTAGTGAGTGTTGCATTAGCTACGGTTCTAGCAATAAGCCCTTCATTAAGAACTGCTGTTGCAGCAGGGCATCCTGGCCCACCGCCAAATCCTGCGAATCAAGCCAGTGCAAAAAAACCGAATGCTAGTGCGTATCATCAAAGAAGCCTTAAAACTAGCAAAGACGGCTTTTCACAATTACGTGTTGTTCAACGCGTAACTCCAAAGGGACCAGTATTATTTTTTGAAAAAGTAATTGATAATGAAAGCGTATCAAAACCATTAAAGGTAGGGGTTGCTAGGGGCATTAAAATCTCGCCGAATACGCTTTTGAAATTAGGTGTGCGAAGTCCCGGATTAAAAGATAATATTGACTGGAGAAATACTGATTTTGGATTAATTTTTGTTAGTGGAAAAAATTTAGTTGAAGCACATCGACGAGGAAGTAAAGATGCAACAAGATATTCTGTCGGACGAAAAATTGCAAATTCGGCTATTGATGCGAGTTATATGGAAGCAAATTACCTAACTACCAAACAAGCTGGACGAATTGGAATTTCAAAACTTGAAAAAACATTAGGTTTGAACTTGCGAGGAATTAGTACTGAAATGGGTATCACAAGTTCTGGCGGCGGACGCGCAACTGCCGATGTTAAATTAGTGTATCCTATTGGAAATGCAAAAATTGGCGTTGGTGCTGCAAACTTAGGTTCTGGAAAACCACGAATGGCCGGATTTATAGTAATCGGTCTTTAGTAGTGTCTATTTTGTCACATCTAAAAGCTAGGATTTCTTTTTAATAAAGAACACTGCAATAGTATTGATTGTTATGATATATTCAAACTATTACAATGCTGTTACGGCTACTAATTCTAGTAATTTGAATAATGACAATAATAACGCAAATTGAGAGCTAAAAGAAGCTTTTTATTTGTTTTCTAAAAAGTTTTATGTACTGGGAGATGATGATTGATGTTTAGAACAAATACCTGTGGAGAACTCAACAAAGAGTTTATCGGAAAAGAAGTTACACTTAGTGGTTGGTGTGACACAGTAAGAGATCACGGTAATCTAACATTCATTGATCTTCGAGACAGATACGGCATCACACAAGTAGTTCTCGACCATAAAAAGAGCGAAGAAATTGCCAAGATCGGCAAAGACGTTAGAAAAGAATTTGTAATTAAAGTTTCAGGTACTGTAAAACAACGTCCAGAGGGAACAGTAAAAAAAGACTTGGCTACTGGAGAAATAGAGTTAGATGTTGCAAACGTAGATGTCATCTCTGTAGCAGAACCACTTCCTGTTGATTTAACTGATCGAACAAATACTAGTGAAGAATTATTACTTAAATATAGATATTTGCAGTTGAGGAAATCAGAATTACAGAAAATATTAATGTTAAGACATAAGACAATTAAAGTTGTAAGAGATTTTTGTGATGAAGAAGGATTTATTGAAATAGAAACGCCGATTTTGGCAAAAAGCACTCCGGAAGGCGCGCGGGATTATTTAGTTCCAAGTAGAGTTAATAAAGGAAGATTTTATGCATTGCCACAATCGCCACAACTATTCAAGCAATTGACAATGGTTTCTGGGTTTGATAAATATGTACAAATTGCAAGATGTTTTCGTGATGAAGATTTGCGTGCGGATAGACAACCAGAGTTTACTCAAATTGACATGGAAATGAGTTTTGTAGAACAAAGCGATATTTTTGTTGTCAATGAAAAGCTAGTAAAAAGAGTTTGGAAAGAAATAAAGGGGATTGATTTGCAAGTACCATTTCCAATAATGACTTATGAAGAAGCAATGGAAACTTATGGTATTGATAAACCAGATACAAGATTTGAATTGAAATTAATTGATGCAACAGAACTTGGTAAAGGAGAGTTCAATGCATTCAACGAAGTTATTACAAACGGTGGGATTATTCGTGCGTTAAATGTAAAAGGACAAGCAGAAATGTCTCGAAAAGAAATTGCTAAACTAGAAGACTTTGTAAAAATTTATAAAGCAAAGTGGCTAGCAAATATGAAATTTGTTGATGGAAAATTTGAAGGTTCAATTGCAAAGTTCTTTTCTGAGGAACAATTAAACAAATTAAAAGAAATTTGTCAAGCAGAAGACGGAGATCTATTGCTAATTGTTGCAGATGTAAAAAAGAATGTTGTATATGATTCGTTAGGAAACCTAAGAAACAAATTAGGAAAGATGTTTGATTTGATAGATACAAGCAAATGGAATTTTTTATGGGTTACCGATTTTCCAATGTTTGAATGGAGTGAAGAATTTCAAAGAATACAAGCAATGCATCATCCGTTTACCTCACCGAAGAAATCGGATTTGGGGATTCTAGAAGACGCGCCTTTAAAAGTAAAGAGTGATGCTTATGACTTGGTTCTAAATGGTTATGAGTTGGGTGGCGGGAGTATCAGAATCCATGATCCGCTATTACAAAAAAGAATTTTTAACGTTTTAAAAATAAGTGATGAAGTTGCAAAAGAAAAGTTTGGTTTTTTTCTTGAAGCGTTTAAATATGGTGCGCCGCCACATGGCGGACTAGGATTTGGTTTAGACCGAGTGATAATGCTTTTAGCGGGGACAGACAATATTCGAGATGTTATCGCTTTCCCAAAGAACAAAGCAGCAGAATCTCCAATGGAAGAATCGCCAAGCAATGTTTCACAAAAACAACTAGATGAACTAGCTTTGATGCTAAATTTACCGGAAGAAGAAAAGCAATGATTTTTTAGGTGTGGTTATGCAAACTGATTTAAAACAATTAGTTGTTGAAGAGTTTTCTGGTAAGAATGCGCAAGTTCTTTATATAAAAAAAGCCGAAGATGGATTGTGGATTTCGGAAAAACATTTTTTCAAAAAATATATTACTAATAAAAAGAAAAAAATATTAGATCTTGGTTGTGGTACTGGAAGAACTACGATTCCACTCGCAAAAATGGGTTTCAAGATAATTGGTGTAGATCTTGTTCCGGCAATGATTAAGAATGCAAAGAAAATAGCTCAAAAGAAAAGTCTGAAAATCGATTATCGTGTTGGGGATGCAACAGAACTAGATTTCAAAGATGGAACATTTGGCTATGTAATATTTTCAAATCAAGGTTGGACACAAATTCCTGGTAGGGAAAATCGATTTAAAGCATTAAAAGAAATACGTAGAGTTCTGAAAAAAGATGGTGTTCTAATATTTACTGCACATCCAAGAGTATTGAACAGACAATTTTCATTATTGTGGATTAAACAGTGGACTAGATTCTACATTTTGAAACCTCTAGGATTTAGTATTGAAGAACAAGATTATGGCGATATATTCTTTGATAGGGAAACAAGTGATGCGCAACGAACGTATACTATAAAACAATACATACATATATCTTCTAAAAAAGAAGTTGAGCATGAAATAAAAAAAGCAGGGCTGAAAATTATTGAAATTAATGGTAAACTACAGATTTCAAAAAAAGATATTAGACCTCATCCACCGATTTTTTATATATGCCAAAAGTAATTTGCTGTTATTTACTGTTATTAATTTAGTCGCATTTTTGAAGAAGAGACGCAATAATAAAAGCATTTCTTCTCTATTTTTCTTATGGTTGAAGTAAAAGTAGATAAAGCGCTAGTGAAAAAGGTTGCAAAGAACGCTAGACTAGAATTAAGCGAAGCGGAACTAGAAAAGTTTACTCCACAGTTAAAAGAAGTAATCCTTGACTCATTTAATTTACTTGATGAAATTGATGCTGATGAAGAACCATCGTTTCAACCAATCAAACAACAAAACAAATTAAGAAAAGATGAAGTAAAACCTTCGTTAACACAAGACGAAGCACTAGCAAATGTTAATGTGATGCTACGTGATCGTGGATACATTAAAGGACCAAAATCGTTGTGATAAAATGGTGTTAAAAGAAACTCTAAAATATTTTGCAGAACAAGCAAGAAATGATTTTTCTGCCGCAGAAGAAAACTTACACAAAATTATTTTAGAATTAAAAGCTAGTGAAAACAAAGGACTAAATTACATTGAAACGTACGACGAAGAAAACGTTCGCGCACAACTCGCACAATTAAAATCTCGCGAAAAAAAAGGTAGATTGTTTGGTGTTCCAATAACAGTTAAAGACGCGATTTGTGTTAAAGGTGTTGAAAGCAAAGCTGGTTCAAAAATCTTAGCAGGTTACAAACCACAATTTGATGCAACAGTAATTACAAAACTAAAAGAAGAAGGTGCAATTATTCTAGCAAAAACCACTCAAGACGAATTTGGTTTTGGAACGTTTAGTACAAATACAGAGAAAGTTCCAAAAAATCCTTTTGATAATGAACGAAGTTGTGGTGGTTCAAGTGGTGGCCCTGCAGGTTTCACAGCATACACTTCTCGTTACCACGGAGCATTAGGTGAAAGTACGGGTGGGAGCATAGCATGTCCTTCAAGTTTTTGTGGAGTAACAAGTTTGACTCCGACATATGGCTTGGTTTCTCGTTACGGTTTAATTGATTATGCAAATTCAATGGACAAAGTTGGTTCGGTAGGACGCAACATTGACGATGCATCATTACTGCTTGAAATAATTTCTGGCAAAGACGAAAAAGATTCTACTAACTTAGGAGAAGAGTTTATCGCGGATGAAGGACCAACACAAAAAGTTGCTATAATAAAAGATTTTTTTGATAATTGTGATGACAGCGTAAAAAAAGTTGTTCAAGCAAAAATAGACAAAATGAAAGAGTTCATCCAAGTAGATGAAATTGAATTACCCTTGAACATAAAATATTCGTTAGCCGCATACTATATTATTGCAACAAGCGAAGCTAGTACAAACCTAGCAAAACTATCCGGTTTACGTTATGGAAAACAAAGCGACCCAGAAGGAAAACATTTTGACGAATATTTCTCAGAAATTCGAAGTGAAAGTTTTACCGAAGAAGCAAAGAGAAGAATAATTCTTGGAACATTTGCTCGAATGAGTGGTTTTCGCGATGCTTATTATTTAAAAGCAATGAAAGTGCGAACAAAACTAATCAATGAATTCAAATCAGCGTTTAGCAAATACGATTTATTGCTAACTCCAACAATGCCAATCGTTGCACCAAAGTTTGATGCAATAGAACAACTAACTCCATTACAAAACTACGCAATGGATCTTTGTACTGTCCCAGCTAACCTAGCCGGTTTGCCACATGCGTCTTGTAACGCAGGAATGCACAATGGTTTGCCAGTTGGTTTAATGGCAATTGCGCCGCACCTTGGAGAACCGAGACTATATTCTTTTGGAAGAATCATGGAGATGAAATGATGGAAGATAATGTAATGATTGGTCTTGAGATACACGCGTACTTAAACACTAAGAGTAAATTGTTTTGTTCTTGTGGAACCAAAGTAGAAGAAGCAGAACCAAACTCGCTTTGTTGTCCTCTTTGTTTGGGTCATCCTGGAAGTAAACCAGTTCTAAACGAAAAAGCGGTTGAACTAGCAATAAAAATCGGTTACGCATTAAACTGTGAAATAAACAAAGACTTTTTCTTTTCAAGAAAAACTTATTTTTATCCTGACATGAGTGCGAATTATCAAATAACCCAGTACGAAGTTCCTGTTTGTGGAAAAGGATCGCTAAAACTAAACGATGGTAAGAAAATTGGGATTACAAGGGCGCACCTAGAAGCAGATCCTGCTGCGCTAACACATCCAGACGGGATAGGAAAGAGTTCTCACACATTAATTGATTATAATCGAAGTGGAATGCCTTTAATAGAAATGGTTACTGATCCAGATCTAATAAGTGCAAAAGAAGCAAGAGAATTTTTGCGTACACTTGAAAACATTTTATCTTATCTTGATGTGTTAAAACCAAACACAACAATGAAAGTAGATTGTAATATTTCGATTAATGGTGGAAATAGAGTTGAAATAAAAAACGTTAGCGGTTTTGCTGCAGCAGAAAAAGCTTTGAACTATGAACTAGCAAGACAAAAACAAGATGTGCGTGCAGGAAAAAAAATAGAACAACATACAAGAATGTTTAATGCGGATACAGGAAAAACTATCGAAGCAAGAAAAAAAGAAACTGAAGAAGATTATGGTTATATCTTTGATCCAGATCTTGTAAGTGTTTCAATGGGGGCAGGTGAATTACAACGAATAAAAGAAGACATGCCTGAATTACCACAACAAAAATCAATACGATTCCAAAAATCACATGGAATAAACGAGTATGATGCAACAGTTCTTTGTAGCGAAAAAGCATTAGGAGATTTATTTGAGAGTCTAGTTGACAAATACGCTGATGCGAAAATAACTGCTAAATTATTAACTCGTGAACTACTGGCAATACTAAACCATGACTCGCTAGAATTTGCGGATGTAAAACTTGATGTAAATAAATTATTTGATTTAATTGTTTTGTCAAAAGAAGGAAAAGTAAGTGACAAAAATGTAAAACAAGCAATGATAAATTATATTAGTGGAGATAAGTCTTCTCCAAAAGAATACTTGGAAAAAAATAACATGCTTATTAGTGAAGAAATTGATCTAAACGAAGTTGTTGCAAAAATATTTGAAGAAAATTCAAATGCAATAGATGAATACAAGAACGGAAACGAAAAAGTAATGAATTTCTTAGCAGGGCTTGTAATGCGAGAAACAAAAGGTGCAGTTTCTCCAACAAAAGTACAAGAATTATTGAAACTAAAACTTGAAAAATAAGATTTAGTACAAACCTGTTCGTACCAGAAATCCTTTATAAAGCCACATCTTTAGTTCTCTTATCCTTTCATTCACCTCAGCAAAATAGTTATTAAGAAGAAGAGCATTGATTTTAGCAAGGGAGATGGTTTTAATGAAGAAGAGTTTAGTTTTGCTGGGGATTTTGTTTTTAATCCAAAATGTGTTTGCAGCACCATGGGATTTTTTAAGAGTTTCAACGAGTACTGCGCAAGTAATTAATCCAATTGTAGTTTGGGTAGTAATGTTAATTTCACTAGGTTTATTTACTATTTCAATACTAGCTTTAAAGAAAAAAAGATCTAGACGATTAATGTTAATTAGTGGTGCATTTGGATTATTTTTCTTAAAAAACCTATTCGGTCTTGTTGATTTATATTTGTCTCCCGGAATATTCATGAATTTTGCAGTGCAAGGAGTATTTGATTTACTAATACTTGCATCATTATTCATAGCAATTTTTAGGAAATGAATCAATGGACGAAAGAATCGAAGAAGATATCTTGTCGCCAAGAGACAAGATTTACTCTAGCATAGTAAAAAACCCTGGGTTGCATTTTCGAGAAATACAACGAAGAGTTGATTATGCTACTGGCGCAATGCAATACCATATAGACTACTTAAAGAAAAAGAATTTCATTCGAGAAGAAAAAGAAGGAAAGTTTTCTCGGTTCTATGCGTCAGAAGAAAAAAGCGTTGACTCAAAACTAATGAATCTATTAAGACAAAAACAAGTTAGGTTAATGGTGTTATTTTTACTAAACCGAAGGCGCGCAACAATAAATGTTATAGCTGATTCAACCGAAATGAGTGTTTCTACAGCAAATTTTCATATGAAAAAACTAGTAGAATCTAGTATTGTTGAAGAAGAACACCAAAAAGATCTTACGTTCTATTCAGTAAGAGAAAAAGAACCGATCGTAGAACTATTAATCGAACACAAGACAAGTTTTTTAGATAAACTAGTAGATAGTTTTGTTGATTTGTGGGAAAAAGAACTTGATTTACAACAATAAAGAAGATTTTCCTAGTTGTGTGCGAGTGTAAATTATTTTAAACCAGAAAGGTGTAATAATTGCATGGCAGAATTATTTTTGTTTCGAACGGGTAATGCAAATACAAAAGAAAACATTTTTTTGGGTTGGTTAAACAAGCC